>ERZ773028.162-NODE-162-length-60278-cov-3.513608_pt1 | contig 60278 bp, 61 predicted proteins | sample MGYA00511123_ERZ773028 | MGnify/ENA primary metagenome ERZ773028 (study PRJEB29015, sample SAMEA2738134) | human oral metagenome | biome: human oral; feature: human-associated habitat; material: saliva | place: China | collected 2206 ... | reverse complement strand
GAGGATCTGGACGAGGACGGTAGCGGATGGCGGAGTATAAGGTCGCGCAGGATGTTGAAGCGGACGACAAGCTAATCGGACCATTTAGCTTTCGGCAGTTTATTTACCTTATCGTCGTCGCAGGCGCTTCAGCTATCGCATGGGGACTAGCACAAGTCTTTATACCGCTCGCAATATTGCCCCTACCGGTCATATTGCTTTTCGGTGCTTTAGCTCTGCCGCTGCGTAAAGATCAGCCTATGGAGATATATTTGGCAGCCATCGTATCATTTCACCTCAAACCTCGTAACCGCATCTGGAGCCCAGACGGTATTAGCTCACTCATAGAGATCGTAGCACCCGAAGAAATAGAAGTAAAACGCAGTAAGGAACTGTCGCAAATTGAAGCAGAGCAACGATTCGCATATCTGGCGGATATCGCAGATACGGGCGGGTGGTCAATACGCCACGCCGCGCAGCCACAGACACCTACTACCGACACGTCTATGATGCCCGACCAGTACTACGTCGCGCAACAAACCGAAGATGTACTCGACGACAATGGTGATATTGCACATAATTTTGATACGATGATTTCGAACGCCGACGCCGCGCGACGCGAGCGCATGGTACAACAAATGCAGCAAGCAACCGAAACACCTTCAAGCACTCCAAGTATAGATGTTTCTCGACAAAATAACACCAATATACCATACTATAATCCGTATCCGACAATCCATCAATCAACTTTGCAACCACTTACCGATCAGTACAACGCAAATACACCAGTATTAGCTGACGCTGAAAACACTAGCGTAAATCCAGTATCAAATGATATAATTAGCCTTGCAAACAATAGCAATTTGTCGATTCAAACAATTCAGCACGAAGCAAAGCGAATTCAAGACAAGAAAGATATCGACGGCGAGGTATTTATCTCGTTACACTAAGCAATAGAGAGGAGTGGGCATGCCGCCAAACAATCAGGCTAATCCGTTACAGCAACCGGCGTCCCCTAATCCTGTCGCAGATTCGTTGTATAAATCACAACAGATACCCCTCGCCGCAAATCCGACAACTTCGCAACAAAATCCGCCGTTACAGCAGCCGCTAGACGATAAAAATAAAAAACCAGCAGTCAAACAAAGTTCAACGCAGAATAGTTTACTTTTATCAGAACTACGAGACAGCATGGTCATTATGAATGATGGAACTTTTCGTGCAGTTGTGGCATGTAAGTCAATTAACTTCGACCTCATGAGCTCGCGAGAGCGCGATGGAGTAGAGCTAAGTTATCAAGACTTCTTGAATGCATTGTATTTTCCAATTCAAGTATTTATACGATCGCAGCAGGTTGATATTGGACCATATATTGATAAATTAACACTTTTGCGTCGCGACGAAGACAATATGCTGCTTGGTGTATTAATGGAAGATTATATCAATTTCATTGATATGCTCTCGCAGGAGGCAAATATTATGGATAAAAGTTTTTTTGTCGTTATACCGTATTATCCAACAGGTTATATCAGTGAAATACTCGATCAAAGTAAAGGATTTTTTAGTTCAATTTTTGGCAAGAAAAAAGACCCTGTCACAAAAATCGACAAAGAAACGTACAAGAAAGCAAAAGAGGAAATAAAAAATCGCGTCGACTCCGTTGTCAGTGGGTTAATACGCGTAGGTGTTCAAACATCCCGCCTCAACACGAAACAGCTTGGCGAGCTTTATTACAATATATATAATCCTGATACTGCTGTACGTGAGCCTCTTGGTGATTTTAATAATGTCGCATCACTTTATGTGCGCAAAGGCGACAAGTCGGAGTCAGTACAGGGAGCTCAGTTTTAATGATGGCGAAGAAAAAAACAGATCCGATTGATATAGCCGCCCAACAACGAGCGCAAGAACAGTCTGAAGTTGAACAGGCATTTCTAAAGGGAATGACGACATTGCGCGATCTAATCGCACCGAGTAGCTTGGAGATTCATTCTAGCTATTTTCGCATAGGTACTAAGTATGGGCGTACTGTTTATGTATACGGTTATCCGCGAAAATTATTTACTGGCTGGCTATCCGAACTAATTAATATTGACCAAGTGATTGATATTAGTATGTTCATCTACCCCGTCGATACGACAATCGTACTGAACAATTTGCGCAAAAAAGTGACACAGCTTGAGGCTGATATGGCGCTTAATGCCGAAAAGGGTCGCACGCGCGACCCGGCAAAAGAAGCGGCGCTTGTTGATGCCGAAGAGCTACGCGATGAACTGCAAGTTGGCTCAGAGCGATTTTTCCGTTATGGACTATATGTAACTATCTATGCTGACAGCTTAGACGAACTAAGTTTTGTCCAACACACAATTGAAACATTCTTTGGCCAAATGCTCGTATATACAAAAACTGCATCAAGCCAGCAAGAGCAGGGGCTGAACAGTACTGTACCACAAATGAGCGACCAGCTGCAAATTCGCCGCAACATGAGTACAGGCGCTATTAGTACGAGTTTTCCGTTCACCAGCGCCGACCTCACGCAAGAAGATGGTATTTTGTACGGCATAAATATGCATAATAACGGCCTCGTGATTTTCGATCGTTATACGCTTGAAAATGCTAACATGGTAGTGTTCGCGAAGTCTGGTGCTGGCAAATCGTTTACAGTCAAGTTAGAAGCTTTACGCAGTATGATGATTGGCGCGGACGTGCTTATCATCGATCCGGAGAATGAGTACCAAAAACTGAGCGATGCTGTCGGCGGCAGCTATATTCGCTTAAGTCTCAGCAGCGACACGCGTATCAATCCATTTGATTTGCCCCGTGTGATAGACAGCGACGAAGCCGACGACGCCTTACGCGCGAATTTAGTGACCCTACACGGGCTGTTACGCTTGATGCTCGGCGGCGCATCAGCAAATAGCGCCGGCGTCGGCTTAAGCCCGTCCGAAGAAGCCGATCTTGATCAGGGGCTGATTGATACGTACGCGCGTGTTGGCATTACTAGTGATCCATTAACACATACCGCAACGCCACCAACGATGATTGATTTATATGATACACTACTTCACATGGGCGGAACCGGTCCACAACTTGCGCAGCGTCTCCGCAAGTACACAAGTGGAACATTTGCTGGCATTTTTAGTCAGCAGAGCAATATTGATATAAATAACAATATGGTCGTGTTTAATATTCGCGATCTAGAGGATGAACTGCGTCCGGTAGCGATGTACATCGTCTTGAGTCATATATGGAATACTGTGCGCACTCAACAGAAAAAGCGCATGCTCATCGTAGACGAAGCCTGGCAGCTAATGAAATATGACGATTCCGCAAACTTTATGTTCAGCCTGGCGAAGCGCGCTCGTAAGTATTACTTAGGACTAACGACAATTACGCAAGATGTTGAAGACTTCATGGGCAGCAAAATGGGACGCGCAATCGTGGCAAACTCCAGTATGCAGCTACTGTTAAAGCAATCGCCAAGTGCCGTCGATGTACTCGGCGACGTATTTAAGCTAACCGAAGAGGAACGGAAGCGTCTTGCTAACTTCCCTGTCGGGCAGGGACTATTCTTTGCCGGGCAAAATCATGTCCACATTCAAATCGTTGCGAGTCAGACTGAGCAAGGGCTAATTACAACGAACCCGCAAGCGTTACTACAACAACAAGAACAAGAGCTAAGATCACGAGACTTTTAAATACAAAACAGGTATAATGAGTTTATGGCACGTAACCACATAATAATACGCAGGTCGACACCACCGGACGAAGATGAGCTAGGTGATGACCAAAATCCTATTAATGACCATTATAATGATGAGTTTAATAGTGTCGTAAATCATAATAATCCAGACAGTGCCTCCAACAAGACCGAAAACGAGCATGGTAACAATGATGATAAAAATAATAATGACCAAGATTCTAATAACACAGCAAAAGATCTAAACGACCAAGAGAATAACAATAGCGATAAAAACAGTAGTACGAAAAATGATAAGCGAGCAATAGCGGATAGAGAGCAAACTTCATCTGAAAGATGGAGAAATAATACCTCACCAGCATCTAAGGATGGATACAGCAAGCGAAATATAAAGTCTATACATAAGGTTAAGGCAGCTGGTATATTTATTAAAAAACGAAGTGCTGCATTAGCAATTATAGCACTTTTAGGAGGCGGAGCTTCTATACCATTTATTGGTATGACAAGTTTACCGATGTCTATTCTTGGTAACCTTGATGCAAAAAGCCTTCTTCAGCCGCTTAGTGCATATCTACAGGATTATTATGGATTTAGATTTTTTGGTACTTCTAAAAAAGGTTCTGTCGCTGCAGACGGTGAAACTTTTGCTGGTCTTAGAGACACAGAAATAGAAGAACTTAAAAAAAAAGGTGTCGAATTTCCAGGTGAAGGAAAAAAACTCAAAAATGGAAAAGTTGTTTATGACAAAATTATTATAGATGGTAAAGAAATTACACCAGCATCTTTTAAACAAGATTTGCGACAAAACCCAAGGCTCCGCAAGAAAGTAATATTTCAAAAAGGATCATATTTCAAATCAGCAAAAAGTGCTGCGACAAAAAAAGTTAAAAGTTTATTCAAATATTCCACCGACCCAGGCACAGTAAAGAGCGACACTCCTGAAGAGAAAGATAAGAATATAGTAAAACAATCAACCGAAGGAACGTCAAGCGACACAACATCTTCATCAACGGGAGCAAAAGAAGGGGAGTCAACGACATCAGAATATGACAAGGCGAAAGCAGATGCAGAAGATGTATCTGGAACTATGAAAGAAAATATTGATACAGCAAAAGAAAATCCTCTTGATTCATCTGTTGTTGGAAGCACCGATTACGGCAATCCAAGTGCATCTCGCCTTGGCGCAGTTGATGATGTTGCAACCGCCACAAAAAATGTTGGTCAAAAAATATTCAGCTACATTGATACTCTTGATATAGCAGACGCAGCATGCACGGTATATCAAGTGGCCTATTCGGCAACATTAATAGCACGAACAGTCGCCCTTGTGAACATCATCCGGTATGCAATATATATACGCAGCGTTTTTGAGCAAGCGAAAAAAGGCGAAGACGTAAGCGGAGAGGCAATGTACATACTAAATAAGTTAATAAAAGTTGATCCATCTACAGGTTTATCTTTTGATAGATCATCATTTTCTCAAATGCTATTTAACGGCAGTTTGACTGGCGAACCAAGCGGAATATCAGCAATTGGCGGATCGTTACTCGCAACCATGTATAATGGTATGCATGCATTTCATGCGGGGATTGGTGATGTATTTCCCGATGTAGTGTTTGGCAAGAGTGATGCTGGAAAAGGACGAAAATTCTTAAAGGAAGCTTGTAAGTTGGCAACAAATTTAGGAGTACAAGTGTCCGTTACACTAGGGGAGATTGCGCTTGGAATTCTCACTTTTGGATCCTCTACAGCTGCAACGACTACTGCAAAAGTTACCGCTAAAACAGCATTTACTTTTGCAAAAGATACTTTCACAAAAAATATTATTAAGAAATTTTCAAAGGAGGCGATCGGTAGTTTCATAAAAGAAGAAACAGCAAAAGTTGGGGAAAAATTAGCGATAAAGAACTTACGTAAAAGCTCTACAAAACTTTTAAAGAATACTGCAAAAGATTTAATTAAAAAGCCATGGCAAGCGATCGGATTAGTAGCTGGTTTAACTGGTACATTCGGTATGCCATTTCTTGTGCATGCATTATCTGGCGCAAATGTTGCAGGAGCTCTTAATAATGGCATATTGAATATGGACGCGATCGGGACTGGTCTACAAGCATGGGAGATGACCAACGGAATTGCTTCAGGCGGTACGATGGCAACGTACAGCGCAGCAACGGCGTACGAAAGCACGCTAAAGGAATATAGAGACGCCTACATTGCTGATATGAAGTACGATGCAAGAAATACCCCATTTGATATACAAAATCCATATTCAACTCTTGGCTCTGCATTATTTAGCATGCAAAAAACACTCGGCGTAGCTAATACGACCAATTTTAGCGCATCAATAATCGCTACTATAGGCTTGCCCTTTAAATTATTATCTGATATAGTAACTGCAGCTAGGGAGCCAATAACACAAGAAAAACTAGGAGAAAACTCTGGAAATCCATATTTTATAGAAAATAAAATATCAACTCAAGTTATGGGTAGTGCAAACGTTATATTCAAAAAAACACACTCGTTTGCTGATATCATGGAACAAATAGGACCAAATTCAAGTAACCCTATGATAGAATACTCAGGTGATGACGAAAAAACTGGCGAACCAAAGCTTTCAATAAAGTCCGGAACAAAGCTAGCAGAATATGCAGACCAATGCCATAATCCAGATCGTACGGAAGTTGATCCTGAGTTTCAAAACGACGAAGGATCAAATCTTTACGACTTTAATAAGTGCGCAGTCGGAGGTTCAAGTAGAGACAAAGACGCAGAGTTATATAGTGACGCTATCGCTTTTATACACCAAGTAAGCCCTTCTGAAGAGGACTCCAACAGTGCATCATCGTCTTCTACTAGCACATCGTTACCGAGCGGAGATGCTAAAGAGGTGGCTACAAGTATCCTTAATAATTCAAAAATCACCTATTCCCATCCGGATTTACGTCAGGAAATCCAAGATACCGCGGACGGTAAGGCGGCTACGCCGGTTGCCCTAGACGCACGATTACTACAAGTAATTGCAGCTCTTGGAAATAATCATACAATACGAATAACGTCATTAGGTCGTAATACAAACTGTAGCTACAGCGTTCACTGCTTAGGTGAAGCTGTTGACATAGACACCATAGATGGCACTTCGCTGAATGGACGCGATGAAGCTACGCTAAAAATATTACAAGAAATAGTCGACAATAAACTACTTCCTCCGGGGGCTGGTATTGGGCAAAGTACTTGTCCTAGCGAAGAGGAGGGCGGAACTCCGACTCCAGAAAGAGCAACAATGAACGAAAAACTAACCGCCGCAGGATACGTTACACACAATGATTTTTGTAACCATATGCATCTCGCATTACGATGGACTGTAACAGCGGAGAAGAAATGGTAATAAAAAAAGGATTCTATACTACAGTATTGTTTGTTGTTTTTTTATCGCAAACCTACGCAACCCCACACGTTCATGCAGCGCCACTTTTAAAAATTGATAACTCGCTAAATGATATCATTATCCTTGATAAAGCAGGGTCCTCTTGCACATCAGGTGGAGCTTCATCCTCATCCCTCGTCGGAAATGATAATCTTGAAAAAATTCTACGATTTTACGTTGGTAAAGGACTCACGCTCGCACAAGCTTCCGGTATTGCTGGCAATTATAAAGCCGAGTCAGGCTTTAATCCTGCCGTCATAGAAGGAGGGGCTATCGCACCCGATGACTATACCCCAGTTAGCGGAGTTGGTTTTGGGCTCGCACAATGGACGTTTACAGGTAGACAGCAACCTCTTATGGACCTTGCAAAATCAACTAATAGAAAAATAACAGATTTATCATTGCAGCTTGATTATTCATGGCAAGAAATGGAAAAAGGGATAGGAAATTTTACTCTTGATGAATATAAAAAAGTAAACGAACCAGACGAAGCAGCTTTTGTATTCCATCGCGATTTCGAAGCATCCAATGACTCTAGAGAAGCTATACGCAAAAACAGGATGGATCCTGCTAAAGAAATATATAATACATATCAGTCCTCTATTAAAGACGGGAGCGGAACTTCACCAGCGTCAGCAACATGTTCTGGCGATGGAACATCGTCAGATTTCCTTGACGATGGTAGTTTTAAAATCTATGATCAATGTGACTCACAGTGGGGCAGCACAATTTATGGAGGGAGCGAAACTATCTGTCAAGCAGGATGCGGTCCATCCTCTATGGCGATGATAATCACAGCACTGACAGGAAAGAGTGTCACACCACCTGACACAGCAAAGGTAGCAAGTGAAAATGGAGTATACATAGATGGGATTGGCAGTGATTGGTCTGTATCCACCGTATTAGCTGAACACTGGAATCTTACAGCAACAAAAATAGAGAATGACGTCGCTAAAATAAATGAAGCACTGCGCGGCGGAGCTCTCATCAATACATCAGGTGTCGGATCCGCTCCTTTTACAAGTACCGGTCACTATATAACGATTAGAGGCGTTACTTCTAGTGGTAAATGGAAAATTGGGAATTCAAACGGACCGAAGGGTCTTGAGGATAGTAAGCAAGAATGGGATCCGGCAACTATATTATCTATGATGAGACAGGGAAATGTATATGCTATTTCAAAAAAATAATGTAAGGAAATTATAATAATATGGATAATATCGTTCGTAAAAAACTGATAATTATAGTCTCTGTAGTTATACTACTAATTACTACAGTATTATTAGTGTTATGGTTGCTTTTTGGACAAAAAAATACCAACAACCACTCATTCTACACAGACCCTTATACAGGAGAAGTTGTGGAATAAGAGAACGGGAGGAGGGTCACCAAACCCAGACGCTAATGATATAATCTTTCTAGGCTTAGGTAGGTTACTATCATATGGAATATCAAACCAACAACTAAATAGGTTTAAAGATTATATCTATCAGTATTCGAAAAAACGAGTAAAAAACAATGAGTCCAAAATTACTGAAGTAACCGTTGATTTTAGTACATACAAACAAAAAATAGGAACAAATTCTACAGGATCTGAGTTTACTATAATCTTAAATAGAGATGAGAATCTAAAATACAATATCGTCAACACATACCCGACGGTATCTACAATTGCAACAAAAATATACAAGGGAGATCTAAAAGTTTTTGACTCAACCCTAATAAAATTTGACAATAACGAACACCCTGTTTAGACGCCGTAAAAGCCCGTCATAATTACTTGGTTATTCGCGAATGATTTGTTAAGCGCATGCTGGCGCTGTTCGTCAAGCTCACCAAACACATCATCAAGGAGTATAATTGGCGGCATACCAGATTGCTGCTCAATATATTCTGCTTCAATGAATTTCATCGCCAGTACAATCGTCCGGCATTCACCGCGCGATGCTGCCTGTATTGCCGGTACATGATTAAAGATGATATGAATATCATGCCGGTGCGGCCCGGCGCTTGTAGCGCCTGCTGCACGGTCGTAATCGAATTTTTCCTCATACTGACGCAGAAGTTGTTGCGATGTCACTGTATCGTTATGCGAATATGCAATTGACACTGAATCGTCATTATGTGCAATTTGCCGGTATAGTGCAGTGATGCGCTCGTGAAATATTGCCGCAACCGCTTGACGTTTTGCAATAATTGCCGCACCATAATCGCTCAACAGCACATTCCACGGAAATAGCACATCGCGCGTCACGCTAGGATCTTTTAATAGCTTATTTCGCTGCTGCAAAGCGCGCTCATACCGGCTAAGCTGGCTGCTATAATGCGGATCGTATTGTTGAATCAGCGTATCAACAAGCTGGCGGCGGCGCTGCGGCGAACCGTTAATAATCCGTAGGTCTTCTGGCTCAAATAATACGATTGGATACTTTAGTTTATAGGGCAAGCGCGCATATTTTTTATCATCAATGATAAACTGGCGAGTCTTACGAGCGCCGACCGTACCGTACTGGACACGATAGGTAAATATATCAGTTTCAAGCATGATACGGTAAAAATCCGTCCCGTAGCGGCATACTGCCAGGTCACTTCCACGGAACGATTTGCCACGCAATGCAATATAGATTGCTTCAATGAGCGACGTTTTGCCGCTGCCATTTGCACCCGTTATCAGCGTCGGATTTGTTACGAAATCAAGCGTCTTCGTGTCGTGTACGCGGATATTTTGGACTGTTAGCCGGATAATGCGCATACTAGCTCTTAAGCGGCATAATGATATGGGTGTAATTCGGCGCTTCTTCGGCGGCAGTTAGTACGCATGGCGACAACTTACCGCTAAATCGAAACTGGACAGGATCGCCATCAATCACGTTGAGTGCGTCAGCGATGTAGCGCGAATTTAGCGTAATATTGCCATCGCCTGCAACCTCGGCGCTTGCTGTGCTTGTATTTTCGCCGAGTTCGCTCGCAATCGAATGAATACTAAGCTGCTGCTTTTCACTGTCAATCGTCACCGTAACGCTCCCGCCGGAATCGCGTGCGAATAGGCTAGCAACCTTTACAATGCGCGAAAATTCGCCGCTCGCAAGCGTTGCAGTTACGTCAGATGTTTTTGGAATTAGCTGCTGGTAATTCGGGTAGCTACCTTCAATCAGCCGACTCGTAATCTCTGCTTCACCGACACGAAATCGCACCTGCGTATCGTCAAACAGCACTTCAACCGACTCAGTTGCATCTGAAATCGTACGTAGCACTTCCTGTAAACTTGTTGTTGGCACGATTGCCGCAATCTCACTTGTTGTTTCAAATAAGCGGCGCTGCGCTAAACGATACCCGTCTGTACCCGCCAAATATAACTGTCCGCCATCGGTGTGCCAATACACCCCGGTTAGCACTGGCCGCGACGTATCATTACTTGTCGTAATAATCGTTTGACTAATCGCTTGCTTGAAATCAGCTTCGGCAATAGTGTACGTAACAGCTTGCTTTTCATCGATTGATGGCAGCTCAGGGAACTCCGTCGCGTCAACGCCCGTCATAATTGACGAATAATTACCAGATGAGATTGTCATTGACGTTCCTTTGCTTGATAATTCAATTGTGCCTTTCGGTAAGCTACTAACGTATTCGCTAACGAGACGAGCAGGCAAGGTAATGTCGCCTTGCTTTACGATTTTTGCGCCAACATAGCACGTCGCTGCAATTTCAAGATTCGTTGCTGCCACTAATAGCCGCGTGCCATCAGTGCGTAACAAAATATTGCCGAGAATCGGTAAGCCGGTTCGATTACTTGCAACGCGGCCAACAATCGACAATGCGCGTGCGAAATTTTCTTGTGTGACTGAAAGTTCCATAATATTATCCTTTTATTATATTTAATTGGTGATGATATATAGTAGGCCCTGTGGAAATGGTGGAAAAAGTGCTTATTTCTAGAGGTCGTTCGTGATTATTGTGCAGGGGAAATATGGTGCGGATAATGCGAAGAATCCAGTGGACAATTAGGGCATTTATCCACGCAGCACTTCTCGCTGCACTCATGCGAAGCAGGACAGGGGATATGCGAACACATGTTTTACTCGCAGGTATTCGCTGTAAATTCACTCGTTTTCCACATGTATTACGCATACAATTTCTCCCGAATTTCAACGACTTGTTCGCGAATCAAGAAATCAAGTTTAATCGCCCGCTCAATTTTGTCGACCGAATGAATTGCAGTGGTATGATCTTTGCGCCCGAGCTCTTGGGCGATGCGCGGAAAACTCATATGCAGCTCGCTGCGCAGCAGGTACATTGCAATTTGCCGCGGCACGACGATATGCTTGTCGCGCTTGCTTGAACACATTTCTTTGCTGTCAATTTGGAAATGGCGCGCTGTTTTGTCAATAATCTGCCGGGCGGTGAGGTGCTGCGGTCGGCTTTGGCGGACATTGCCAAGCAATCCTTCGGCGGTAGCTGTGTCGGGCGGTACGCCGCGCATCTCGGCGTAGGCGAGCAGCTGGTTGAGCGCGCCCTCAAGCTCGCGTACATTCGTTTTAATATTTTGCGCCAGATATTCAATCGTTCCGCGCTCCAGCTGAATACCGGATAGTGCCGCCTTTGTTTCAATGATGACGCAGCGCGTTTCAAAATCAGGCATCTGAATGTCAATTGCCATGCCCCATTCAAAGCGGCTGCGTAAACGCTCGGTAAGCGTCGGAATGCTGCGCGGCGGCTTGTCGCTGCTGATAATAATTTGCCTATTCGCCTGATGGAGCGTATTAAATGTATGAAAAAACTCTTCCTGTGTTTTTTCCCTGCCGGCGATAAACTGAATGTCGTCGACAATTAAGACATCCATTTTGCGGTATTTATCGGAAAAGCCGGCTTTTTTGAATCGAACTGCCTCTAAAAATTCTTTCATGAAGGTCTCGGTACTAATATAGGCAACTTTCATGTTCGGGTCATTTTTAATGATTTCGTTGCCAACTGCTTGAATCAGGTGTGTTTTGCCTAAACCGACGCCGCCGTAAATAAAGAGCGGGTTATATTTTGTGCCAGGGGCGGCAGCTGCCGCTTGGCAGGCGGTGTAGGCGAGGTCGTTGCATGAGCCGACAACAAACGACTCAAAGGTGTAGCGCGGATTCAGCGTTTCATGAGTATGTGAGGCTTTGTTGTGTGTTGGCGAGGGCGTAGCAACGAGTTCGCGTAAACGATTGTCTTTCGCGGTATCATGTGTCGTTTCACGGCTCAGTATCTTCTTCTTTTCTTTCTTTACTTTGTATTGGATCGTTGGTGCAGTTAAATTATTATGCGCAAGCACTTCGCGGATTTGTTCGTCGAACCTTTTTTCGAGCTGCGTTTTACAAAAGACATTAATAACGCCGATAGTAACAACCTTGTCGTTGTACTCAAGTAATTCGGTGTCTTTAAACCATGTTTCAAAGCTTGCATGCGACACCGACAGCTCTAGCTCGCCGAGTACACTTTGCCACAATGAGTCTCTCATATAACCAGTAATCTACCCTCTCTGCTGTCACTCTGTATTCGTATACTTCATCATAGCGAAAAAAATAGTTTTCCACAACTGGTTATGTATACGAAATAGACGTATGAATAGGCGGGTGTGTATAGAGGTAAGATTTATCCACATTTTACAATTACCTCTGTAAAGTTGTGGATAACTATGCGAAAAATGTGGACAATAATCAATAGCTGTGCGATATTTTCGACAACAAATCAAGCCTATATTGAACTGAGTAATGATTTTTGCTATAATACCGATAATATGCCAAAGCGAACATATCAACCACACACTCGCCACCGCGCGAAAACGCATGGTTATCGTGCGCGCCGGGCGACTAAAGCTGGACGCGCCGTTCTCAAACGCCGCCAAGCGAAAGGTCGCGCTCGGATCGCGCTCTAAAGAGGATAATAACGCCGCTAGTAAAGAAGCGGCGTTATTATTGCTATAATACTTTAGTATGCTTGCAGCAACCTATCGATTTCACGGGCACGGCAGCCTCGGCTACCTTTACCGCAACGGGCGAGCCATTCGTTCGCGCTGTTTAACGGTGAAATATATTGCTAATCCGCGCCGAAAATATCCGCGGTTTGCGGTGGTAGTAAGTAAGAAAATATATAAATCGGCTGTTCGGCGCAACCGAATCCGCCGCCGCATATACGAATGTATTCGCCGAGAATTGCCGAATTTGTCAAACGCTGGCGATCTGGCGGTGATTGTTACAAGCGCCGAGGTGCTAACGATGCCCGCCGCCGAGCTTGATTCGCTCGTCGTGCAGCTGCTTCGCCAGGCGTGTCCTCAATAATGGAGCGATAAATAGGTAAAGCGGCGAAAAGATGGTATACTTACACTAGATAATACGACGAGGAGAGATGTTTTGTTTGAGACGATCGTAGTAAATCCGATTTTTAATGCGCTGATGCTCATTTATAGCGCCGTGCCTGGCGGTGATTTCGGCGTTGCGCTCATTATTTTTACGATTATCGTACGTCTGTTGATGTATCCGCTCGTGAAAAATCAATTGCACCAAACAAAAGCGATGCGTAAATTGCAGCCGGAATTAGCGAAAATTAAGAAAAACGCTAAGGGCAATAAGCAAATTGAAGCGCTTCAGCAGATGGAATTGTACAAGCGCTACGGCATTAAGCCGCTACGTTCTATTCTCATTTTAATTATCCAGCTGCCGATTTTCATCGCATTGTTCCAAGTGATTCGTGTCATTACCTTGCACCGCGATCAGGTAGCGCAGCATATTTACGAGCCGTTTAAGCACATTGATGCAATTAAGGCAGTGATTGAGCATCCCGAGAACTTTAATCACACAATGCTTGGATTTATTGATTTGACGAAAACAACGTTTAGCAACGGCGGCGTTGATGTGGTACTCCTCGTTCTAGCGGTGATTTCGGCGCTGACGCAGTATGTTATGTCGAAACAAACTATGCCGACGGATAGCAAAGGTAAGAAATTCCGCGATCTCATGACGGAGGCGGCAGCTGGCAAGCAAGCTGATCCGAGCGAGATGAGCAGCGCGATGACGCGCGGCATGATGAAATCTATGCCGATTATGATGTTTATGATTATGGTAGGGTTGCCAGGCGCGCTTGCGCTCTATTACACAATTTCGAACTTATCGGCAGTAGCACAGCAGCACTACCTCTTGAAAAAGGATGTCGGCGAACTTGATGAAATCGCCGACGAAGCAATTAAAACCAAAAAAAGCTCCGCGAAAGGGGCGAAAAGTCAGCGCAAGAAAACAGGCGCCGAACGCGCAAAACAGGCGCGCGAGGGTCATGTTACGCGGATAAAAGCGAAAGGATAGGAGAAGCTATGGATCGAGAAGAATCAGTTGAATTTGCGCGCAAGCTCGTCGAAGATATCGTGTCGTTTTTTGGCGAAAATATTGCCGTTGAAGCACGCGTTGAAGATGATATGATTACGCTTGCCGTTGAAAGCAGCGATTTGAACAGTATTTTGATCGGGCGTAATGCCGAAACGCTGCGCAGTCTTCAATATATCGTGATGACAGCGCTTCATAATAAAGGCGCGGCGCTTACGCATGCTGTCGTCGATGTTGCAAACTACAAAAAACAGCGCGAAGAAAAAATTGCCGAAAAAGCGCGCGGTTGGATCGAAGAAGTGCGCCGCAGCGGCGACTCGCACATCGCGCGCATCAATGCCGCCGACCGCCGAATCGTGCACCGCGTCGCTACTGAATATAGCGATATTCGTACCCATTCCGAAGGCGAAGGGCGCGATCGCTACATCGTGATTGCGCAAGCCGGTTCATGATATACTACATGTATAACCTAGCGTAAGAAAGGATAATAGGTATGACAGGTGTATTGTTAGTAATTTTACTCGTTATTATCGTGGCAGTCGTGGCGATTGCCGGCGCATTGATCGCGATGTATAACGGGCTTGTTAAGCTTAATATTAAAGTTGAGGAAGCATGGAGCGGTATCACGGTGCAATTGAAGCGCCGCGCCGATCTGATCCCGAACTTAGTGGAAACCGTTAAAGGTTACGCTGCGCACGAAAAAGGGGTATTTGAAAAAGTCACCGAAGCGCGCGCGTCAATTATGAACGCGACGACGCCGCACGACGCCGCTAAGGCGGACGGCGAGCTAACAAGCGCCCTTAAGAGTTTATTTGCAGTCTCGGAAAACTACCCAGAATTGAAAGCGTCGCAGAATTTCACGGATTTGCAAGATCAGATTACCGACACGGAGGATAAAATTGCCGCATCGCGCCGGTTTTACAATGCGGTCGTTACGCAATTTAACACTAAACGCAAAGTATTCCCAACGAATATTTTTGCCGGTATGCTCGGATTTCACGCTGATAAAGAATTCTTTGACGTCAGCGAGAGCGAGCGCGCTGCAGTTGAACAGCCGGTCAACGTAAAGTTTTAGTAAAAGCAGAGGAAAAGCTCAATGGTTCAGATTATATCCGCAGCCCTTGAGCTTTTTGCGCGCGCAGGCGGCGGCGGATCGGGCGGCGGTGGCTCTTCAGGAGGCGATGGCGATGGGATTGTCTTTCTTGCGCTAGTCGGTTACGTGCCGACACACGGACTTGGCGCATTTTTACGCCGCAAATTACCGTCAGAGTCTGGCGCTGCATCGTTGCTCGCTCATGTGATTACGTGGCCACTGTCTATTATATGGGCGATTGCGTGTTTCGCGATGTTTGGTAGCGGCTTCTTTGGTTCTATTGTCGCATTAGGGGCAATTATTGGTGCGCCAGCTGGCTTATTTAATTGGTTTAGCGAAGTGCTGAAGCAGTCGGCGGAGGTCAAACAGCGACTCAAGCGAGCAGTAGCAAACGATCCAATGTGGGATGAGGCGCAGCTTGTTGATTTTGCTAAACAGACATTTATGCGCTATCAATACGATTGGTCGCGCCAAGATACCGAATCAATGAAGCAATACATGACCGAGGGTTATCACTACCACGCATCGCTCTTTATATACACGTTGCAACTAATGCAGCGCACAAACACGATGGAAGATATTGTGATTGATGAAGCAGTTGTTATGCAGGTTCATGATGACCAGAATGACGCGAACGACCGAGTGACAATAGGAATTACAGCGCATGCTAAAGATACGCTTATAAACACGGCGGCGAACACGGCGATTTTCACGGACAACAATTCATTTACGGAATATTGGACATTTGCGCGGAGCGGCTCAACGTGGCTGCTTGCCGATATCGGTCAGGCAACAGCGGATATGGCTGCCTATAATAATGAATTGGCGGCATTCGCGGCGCGGAATAATTACTGTTATAGCGTTGATATGGGCTGGCTATTTATACCAGAGCGCGGACAATTGTTTGGACAGGCGAAGTTTGGCATCTCAGATATTAACAACCACGTTGTAGGGCTATATAAAGAATCGTTGTTAGTGCAATTGTATACATACGCTTCATCTAATGGTGCGCGGCCGCGGGTAATTGCGCAGGTGAATGTGCCGAAAACATATGGTAATATCATCGTTCACCGCAAACAGAGTTCAAGTATTAACACGCGTGGGCTAGAGCGCATCGAAACCGAGTGGGTTCAATTTAACCAGCAATATGAAGTGTATGCGTCAAATGCTGAGCAGGCGACAAGTTTTGAGCTGCTTAACCCAACCTATATGGAACAGCTCGCGGCATTGCCGTTTTCGGTAACGATTGAGGTGGTAGACAACGTAATCTATCTCTACACTGATGAGCGCGGCACTGATGTTGCAACCTACGACATGATGCTTGATTTGGTGCATAAAGCATTCAAAGAACTACGGCTGTAGCACTTGCATATACACCGCATGCGTTTCTTCCGCCATACGCCGCCAGGAATACTTGGCGACTTGCGCTGTGCCTTTTTTAATGAGCGCGCGGCGTCTTTTTGGATTAGTAATGACACGTTCAATTGCAGCGGCCATATCGTCGGTATCAAGTGGGTCGAAATACTCGGCGGCATCGCCTAAAATCTCGGGCATACACGACGCATTGCTGCTAACAACCGGCGTACCGTATGCCATCGCTTCAAGTGGCGGTAAGCCAAACCCTTCCATGAGCGACGGAAAGACATACGCAGCAGCCTTCGTGAATAGCCAGTCGCGTTGTTCGTCGGGTAAGAATCCTGTGAAATGAATATTGCGATAGCCTTGTTTTTCATAAAATGCCTTATTAATCTTCGTGTCGCGGTTCATGCGCCCAACAAACACCAGTCCTAGGTCGGGGTATTTTTTCAGTAATTGCTGATGTGCAGCAGCTAAGCGTCGTAAATTCTTATAGTCTGGTTGTTGCCCGATATACATAATAAAGCTATGAAATGGTAGCTCGTGGTATGGCTTTAACGTGCCTTTACAGACTTCGCCTGACTCGTAAATCACGGTAATGTTATCGTCGGGAACGTTAGTAAACGCTTGAAATTCGCGCTTAGTCGTCTCAGAGATTGTGATAATATGGTTGCTTGTATGCGCCACACGCTTAAACACGAAGCGTCCAACGAGCTGCTTAGCATGATATAGCAACCAATTTTTGTCGGAATTGTAGGTTTTGAACAATGTCATATCGTGCACAGTCGTAACGTGCTTGCCGCGGTATAAAATCGGCTGTTGCGGCATGCAAAAGTGCACTAAATCCGGTTTGAGTTCGTCGAGGTAACGCTTGAAGCCGATCTGCTCGGCGAATGAATAGTTATCAAACTCCGCTATGCGCACGGTGAAGTTTGGTCTTGCTGGCTGCCAGTAGTGCTTGTCCTTAGCGCGTACGAGTATGCTATAAGAATTTTCGTTGTCAATTTGCTGCAAATACTCCAGCAGCTTAACGATGTATGTACCTGTGCCGGAGTTAATAACGCGCGCGTCAATTGCAATATGCATTACGTGATATCCTTTCGAAATACTAATATATCATACGTGAGATAATTCCAGGTAAGCGATACGATTGTACCGGCGAGTTTTGCAGCGAGAAGCGCAAGCGATTCGTTATGCAGTAACGCGGCGCATAACGGTGAGATTGACCAGATAACGCCGTTTTGCAATACCCATAGCCCGAACAGTGTCACGATAGTGAATAGCGCTATCTCGCGTTTAACATTACCGCTGCTTGAACGAAAGGTATATTTTTTGTTGGCGAAAAAACTAAAAATAAAGGCCATCCCGGTCGACAGGGTATTGCTAGCGATTTTTGGCAGCCCAAGGTGCGTAAACAAAAGCAGCAGCCCAAAATCAAGCGCAGTGTTGATTGCGCCGACGATGCCGAAGCGAATGATTTTATTGTTTTTTATCATGCGCTTGGTGATACTCCTCAATGAGGTAGAGCGGGCGTTGTTTTGTCTCGTTGAAAATTCGGCCGATGTATTCGCCGATAATGCCGAGAAAGATCATTTGCACGCCGCCCATGAATAAAATTACTGCCATCAGCGATGAATAGCCGGCGCCAGTTGGCACGCCAAATAATGGACGAATCACGAGGTATAATACGTAGCAAAACGCCAAGCACGATACGATTAGTCCGAAAACCGAAGCGATGCGCAACGGCGCGGTCGTGAAGCTAGTAATACCGTCGATTGCTAAATTAATAAGTTTGCGGTAATTCCACTTCGTTTCGCCGGCGATGCGCGGATCGCGGTCATAAAAAATCTCTTTCTTTTTATAACCGATCCAACTAAACATGGCTTTGGTATTGCGCTGCGATTCGCGAAATTGTTTAAGCGCATCAATGCAGCGGCGATCAAGCAGGCGAAAATCGCCGGTGTCGATTTGAATCGGAATCGTGGTTGATGATTGCAGAAGTTTATAGTACCACTGCGAGGTTTTCTTTTTGAGCCAGGTTTCGCCATCGCGGCTTTTGCGGCGCGCGTAGACGTCGTCGTAGCCCTGCTCCCATAGCTTAATCATATCAGGGATTAACTCGGGCGGGTCTTGCAAGTCGGCGTCAATGATGACGAGTGCATCGCCTTGTACGTGGTCAATGCCGGCGATCATAGCAATCTCTTTACCAAAATTGCGTGATAGATTGATATATGACACGCGACGGTTAGTTTTGGCGTACCGCTTGATGATTTCAAGCGTTTCATCGCGGCTGCCGTCGTTGACAAAAAGGAATTCGAAATAATAGCCCTTGACCGATGCTGTAAGCGCATCAAGCCGCTCAAAAAGCGCCGCGAGCACAGCTTGCTCGTTATAGGCAGGAATGAGGACAGAGATAGTCTTTTTCATGGGATTATTATATCATTTTACACGTGCTATTAGTTTGTCGATTGATGTCGCAGTTACAGCACCGGCGGCTTGTAAACGAATTGTCTTTGCGGCGGCAGATTCAAGCTCGTTTGTGCCGAGAATTGCTCCGGCGTGCCCAAGCTGTACACCGCGTGGTGCATGATGCCCGGCAATATACGCATACACCGGTTTGCTGATGTGTTGCTTAATATGATCGGCGGCAGTAATCTCGCTCGTGCCGCCAATTTCACCAATCATGATGATACGCGCAACATCTGAGTCGTGCTCAAAGAGATCAAGGCAGTCTGTGAAGCTTATGCCGCGCACCATATCGCCGCCGATCCCGATGATATATTTTTGCCCGAAGCCGCGTTGGGTGAGTAGGCTCATCGCTTCGTACGTAAGCGTGCCGCTGCGGCTGATAATCGCCGTGTCGCCTGGTGTCGCGAGTGCTGTCGGTATAATACCGAGGCTATGGACGCCGGGAATTAGTACACCTGGACAATTTGGGCCAACGAGCACTGACGACGAGCATGCTAATCGTTGCGTAATATACAACATGTCGTGAACGGGAATATTCTCGGTGATACAAATAATGAGCGGAATATGCGCGTCAATTGCTTCAAGGACTGCGGCTTTGGCGTGCGGTGCGGGAACAAAAATTATTGAGATATCAACATCATGCTTGGTTCGGATGTCGGCAATCGTACGGTAGACTGGTACGCCGTGGACATCTTTGATCTGTTGATTTGGCGACGTACCGCCAATGATCCGCGTGCCGTACGCGAGCATATTTTTGGTGTGTACTGTGCCGCTACTGCCAGTAATACCCTGAATGATGACATTCCGATGGGTGAATAGCTCTGGTGTCATGAAAGTGTCTCCAGTGCATCAGTGAGAGTGCTGTGTAGCGGTATATTGGCATTGGCGAGCAGTTGCTTTGCTCTGTCGGCGCGGTTACCGACGAGGCGGACGTGCAGCGGTGGTAAGTTCGGGAATGTTTCTCTTGCGTCCAGAATAGCTTGCGCAACGTCGTCGCAGCGGACGATTCCACCGAAAATATTGATAACAATTGCCGTTACATGCGGTAGCGTGTCAATACGCCGAAAACAGTCCATAATTTTTTGCGGCGTAGCATTGCCGCCAATATCTAAAAAATTCGCGGGTGTAAAGCCGGCATCTGCAACCGCGTCAACCGTTGCCATCGCAAGCCCAGCGCCGTTAGCGATTGTTGCAATCGTACCGTTTGGGTCAAGCATAACGAAGTTATTACCTTCGGGCGTTTCGTTAAAATGCCACTCAGGGTGGCGAAAAAGTGCTGCATCGTCAAGCGTAATTTTGGCGTCGCCTGCAACCAGTGTTCCATCCGTAGTCAAAATTAGCGGGTTGATTTCAAGTAGTAAACAGTCGTTGTTTATAAAACAATGATACGTATTGACGATAATATTTTGCAGCAAGAAAGCCTTATCAGAGATATCAAGACAATCAGCCAGTTCGTCGCTTAATGTCTCAAATGAGCGCGGATCAACTGAATGGCGGAAGAAGGCTTCGCTGTCTCGCTCTTCAACTTCAATACCGCCGTTTGTGTTGGCGAGTAGCTCAATCTGGCTAGTCTCACGATTGATGATAAGCGAGAAATAGAACTCGCGTTTGATGTCAATTAGCTCCTCGGCAAGAAGCTTCTGCGGCGTGAACCCGTGAATTGTACGACCAAATAATATGGCAATAGTAGGCTGTAGGTCGCTCGGTTCGCGTACAATAATGACGCCGCCTGCTTTACCACGCCTGCCGGTCGGCACTTGTGACTTCAGCACAACAGGGACGGTGATGTTTGCTTGCAGGTCGTTTACTTCAATAATCACGCCGTACGGAATAGGGACACTGTACGTTGATAGGATTTTTTTAGCTTCGTACTCAAGCAGGCGCATATTACTTACCGGTAAAAAATTTCCTAAATTTAAGCAATCCTGTCTGATTCGGCAGCGGTCCATCGTGGATAAGGCTGCGGATATATTTGATTGAAGCCTTACGGTTACGCTGAATTTTAACGCGATGTACCCAGGCGCGCGGTTGGCGAATGAGCGATGTAAAAATACCTCTGAGCGCCGGCCAGCCGTTGCCGTGTCGGATAGCGCTCGCAAAAATCAGCCAATACGTTAGGAAAAAGCGCGCGCCAATCGTCCAGAATAGCCGTCCTGGGACGTTTTTGATGAGTACGAGCGGCAGGTTTTTGAACGTGTTAAACACGGCGAGACCTGGAACCTTTTGGCTACTTGCGCCAACTTTATGGTATGCGATTGCTTTTGGCGTATAACGCACCTTCCAGCCGGCGAGCTGCGCACGAAAGCTGAGATCAACATCCTCGTAGTACATGAAAAAATCCTCGTCAAACAACCCGATGTCGCTAAGCATTGTTGTGCGATACAGCGCACCGCCGCCTGTCGCACCGAAAATTTCACCTGGCTGATTTGGCGCATTAACTGTCGGTTCGTCGCGGTTTCGTGGTCCGGGAAGACCCCAGGTGGTGTAAAAGTCACCAGACGTATCAATTGTTTTGCCGCTTCGGCGTAATAATAGCCCTGTTACGATACCTGCGCTGGGGTGTGAAGTAAGTTCTGTATAAAGTGATTTCAGCCAGTGCTTATCGGCAATAGCATCGGGGTTGAGAACGCCGACGTGCTCAAAATGGTGATCCTTTGCATAGCGTAAACCGGTATTAATGCCGCCGGCAAAGCCGAGATTACGTTTATTCTCAAGTAGCGTAATAGTCGCCTTTGGATGAGCGTTTATATATTTCCTGAAGCGCTCGACAGAATCGTCGTGCGAATGGTTATCGATGATGATAAGTTTAGGTTGTAGTGATTGCGCCAATAACGATTCGGCGCATTCTAATGCATCATCGGCGCCGTTCCAGTTGAGAATGATAATCGCGGGCTTATTTAGTGCACTACTCATAAATCTTCTTTTATATTATACTAGACCCAGTATGATAAATGTGTCGGGTGTTTTCAATAAACGCAACCGCGTTTTGCTGCGTGAGCTGGTGGTGACGGATTTCAAGTTGCGGTATCAGGGGTCAGTATTGGGGTATCTGTGGTCTATTCTCAAGCCGCTTTTCTTATTCGCTATCATGTATGTCGTGTTTGGCATGCTTGTTAAGTTGGGTAGCGTTGAGCATTATTCTGTATATTTACTATTTGGGATTGTGTTGTGGAACTTCTTCGCAGAGGCAACGGGGCAAGGGCTGAATTCAATTGTTATGCGCGGTGATGTGATACGAAAGATTAGCTTTCCTAAATATATTATTGTAATATCTACGAGTATCTCGGCTCTTGTAAACCTTGCGTTTAATCTCGTTATTGTCGCTATTCTCGCTGTAGTAAATGGCGTGGCGATTCATTGGTCTGCGCTTCTGACGCCGATCTTTATTCTGGAGATATATTTATTCGCGCTCGGCATTGCTTTTTTCTTGTCGGCGCTCAATGTAAAATACCGCGACACGGGGCATATTTGGGAGATTATCATGCAGGCTGCCTTTTACGGCACGCCGATAATTTATCCGCTTAGTATTGTCATTGCAAAAAGCGAGGCTATAGCAAAACTCATCATGATGAACCCTGTTGCACAGGCGATTCAGGATGCGCGCTACACTCTCATTACAAAAGAAACTATTACGACTAGCAGCCTTGTCGGGGTAAAATCAATGGCGATACCGCTGATTATTGTATTTATTGTTTTTATTGGGGGAATCCTGTATTTTAATAAACATTCAAAGTGTTTTGCGGAGAAAATTTGATATGCCTCAGTCGTGTAGTGATGCCATTGTCGTGAAGAATCTAAAAAAGTCATTTAGTATTCCGCTCGAAGCTTCGTCTGGGATAAAACAAAAACTTATCAATGCGTTAAAAGGTAGGAAGGGGTATCGAGAATTTACACCGCTAGACAGTATATCGTTTACAGTCAAGAAGGGTGAATTCTACGGTATCGTTGGCAAAAACGGTAGCGGTAAGAGTACGCTACTCAAGACATTGGCGGGCATATACAGTCCTCAAGCGGGATCGGTTGCGACAAAAGGTACGCTAGTGCCGTTCATTGAACTTGGCGTCGGGTTTAATCCTGAATTGTCGGGACGAGAAAATGTATACCTAAACGGCGCGTTGCTTGGTTTTAGCCATGCGGAAGTTGATACAATGTACGAAGAAATCGTTGAGTTTGCTGAGCTTGAAGATTTTATGGAGGAGCGCCTCAAGAATTACTCAAGCGGTATGCAGGTGCGCCTGGCTTTTTCTATTGCAATTAAAGCCCATGGCGATATTTTATTACTCGATGAAGTTCTCGCAGTGGGCGATGCGGCTTTCCAGCAAAAATGCTACGACTATTTTGAGACATTGCGACAAGAGAAACAGACGGTTGTACTCGTGACGCACGACATGAATGCGGTCAAGCGGTTTTGCTCGAAAGCGATGATCATTTCTGAAGGTAAAATTGAAAAAATCGGTACGCCGGAAGAGATCGCTGAGATATATACAGAGAAAAATATTGAGCAAAAGAAAGAAACTAAAAAGGAAAAACGAAAAGATTTGTTTGAGTATGAGATATTGGACGCTAAAAAAGCCTATTCAGTTGGCGATACGGTTTCGTTGCGCGTGCGCTGTCCAAAGCTTGTATCGCCAGCATTCGTGAACTTCTCGCTAGTATATAACGGCTTTGTTATCGCCGACAGAAACTCAAAGTATAACGACAAAAAAGATAGCCTGAAGCAAGGTAAATGGTTTATTTTTAAGACCAAACTTGAGGGGCTTAACGGCGGGCGCTATGATGTACATTTGACACTGCATCGAACACGCGACAATAAGCTATTAGAACATAAGCCGCGTGTGTTTTCATTTATGGTTAAAGGCCATGATCCTTCGCGCGATGGACCGATGCGGCTTGAGGGACAATGGTCAAATCAGCAGGTAAAGGAGTGATATGAGGCATCGAATAAAAATCGCATTAAAATCAGTAGCTAATCCGCGCTACGGTATGACGATGGCGCGTTTGCACCGTATACGCAAGCAGATCGACATGGAGCGCGAAAAGTCGTATGCCGACTGGTTTGAACGCCAAAAGCTATCCGATGAACAGCTAGCTGTACAACGTGATGAGGCAGCGAAATTGAGCGAGCGCCCATTGATTAGTATTTTGCTGCCAACATACAATACCGATCCAGCGTATTTGACGAAATGCATTGAGTCGGTGCTGGCGCAGACATACGACAACTGGGAGTTATGTATTTCAGACGATGCATCACCGAGCCAAGAGACGCGTGATGTTATTAAACGATTTGTAAAAAAATATAGCAACATCAACGCGACATTCAACAAAACAAACGGGCATATTTCGGTATCATCTAATGTTGCGCTCAAGATGGCAAAAGGTGAATTTATTTCGCTGCTTGACCATGATGATATTTTGCCGCCAAGTGCGTTATTTGAAGCGGTTAAGGTTATCAATGAGCGACCAGACGTTGACCTAATCTATACCGATGAAGATAAGGTTGACGGCGACGGTAATCACATTGAGCCGTTCTTCAAGCCTGACTGGAGCCCGAATTTCCTTAACTCGTGTAATGTGATTACGCATTTTGCGACGATTCGTGCTACAGTGATGAAACGCATCGGAGGCTTTACTATTGGTACGCATGGTGCGCAGGATTGGGATCTATTCTTGCGTATTACGCAACAAACGCAAAATGTCTACCACATTCCAAAGATTCTGTACCATTGGCGCAAGTCGGAAACATCAACTGCGATGAATGCCGACAGTAAGCCGTATGCATATATCAACCAAAAGCGCGTGTTGCGTGAGAGTGTCGTAGCGCGAAAAGAGAATGCTTACATTGAAGAGCATATGGCGCTTGGTTTTTGGCGCAAGCGTTATGTTATTGAGCAGACGCCACTGGTTTCGATCATTATTCCGACGAAGAATAACCATAAGCTTATCAAGCAGTGCATCGACTCAATCATCGAGAAAACGACATATCCGTATTTTGAGATTGTCGTGGTTGATACGGGCAGCAGTGATAAGAAAGTGGCAGAATATTATCAAAAGCTTGCGAAAGAAAAGCAGCCGGTGAATGTTGTTGAGTTTGTCGAACAGCCGTTTAACTTTTCGAAAGCATGCAACTACGGTGCGAAGAAAGCAAGGGGAGAGTACTTCTTGTTCCTCAATAATGACACGGAAGTTATCACCTTGGAATGGATTCAGGCAATGCTGGAACATGCTCAACGTCCAGAGATTGGCATGGTCGGCGCAAAACTACTGTTCCCGAATGAAGAAGTGCAGCATGCTGGTATTGTGCTGAGTGAGCGCGATATTGCATTCCATCCGTTCTATATGCGCAATCCGCTGCTTGATATCTTTACATACATATTTATTAGTAATATTCGTGAGGTGTCGGCCGTAACAGCAGCATGTAGTATGGTGGCGCGCTCAAAATTTGAAGAGGTTGGCGGATTTGATGCAAAGTTGCGTGTGACCTATAATGATGTTGACCTTAACTTGAAACTGCGAAAAGCTGGGTATAATAATCTTTACACGCCGTATGCTGAGCTATTTCACTACGAGTCAGTGAGTGTTGGCCGCGTCAATACGAGCAGCCGCGATCAGACTGAACTTAAATCGGCGCAAGAGTTAATGCGTAAACGTTGGGGCGAATATTTGAAGCGAGATCCGTTTTATAATGATAACTTTGAGCAATTTGGACCGGGGTATCAATTGCCGAAAGAGTAACGGAAGGACCAAGAGGTTAAACGTTGTACTGCACCCGGCTCTGCTTCTGGCCGGGGGTACTGTTTATGCATCATAAAAATACCTTCACAGATTTTGCGAGGGTATTTTTAGTTTGCTGATTAGCAAGCTAGTAACTGCCTGATGATGTAGCGATATGGCTTATCCATGATTCTTGGCCATCCGTCCAACCGTGAACCTCTAGCCGTCCACTTGCGGTATTTGAATATTTTACATAGTAGATAGTATCTTTACCGCGACCACTAAGATCCGCGGCGACAATTTCATTGACATCTGGGTTGACATCGTAGCCAGCTTCCGGGTAATTACTTGCAGTGTGGCGTACCCAATGTTGTAGACTATTGTCCCATACGTGGAATTCAACGCGCCCGCTTGAAGTCTTGCCGAAACGCACGAAAATAAACTCATCTTTTTTGTCGCCGTTGAGGTCGGCAGCAATGACGCGCCCCTCCTGCATGCTGACGCTCGGGTGATTGGTCGCAGTGTGGCGGAACCAACTATTGCCACCGTTGCTCCAGCCATGGACCTCAATCATGCCAGAGTTTGTTTGCTGGTAATTGACGAGGTAATACTCATCGCGTCCATCTCCGTCGGTATCAGCCGTTATAACTTCCGACAAGAGCGGATCAATAGGACCGGCTGTTGTAGCGGTGTGGGCGATCCATTGGAGGTTATTCTGCGTCCACGTGTGGAATTCAACGCGCCCGCTGGCGGTGCCGGAGTAGTCGACTTTGGTGAGCAGCGAGTTTTTTGCATCCGTTTTGTATGAGACTACTTTGCTGTATTTTTGGTCGAAAGTGTACGAGTTTGACGCAGTATGTTTACCCCATGTTTGTAAACCTGCGTTCGCCCAGGTATGGAACTCGGCGCACCTTGTACTGGTATTGTTTGGCGCTGAGACGGTGAGGTTATCGTTTGCGGCATTGGTACGGCTTGGTACGACACGAGCGCCAGTCGCAACGCCAGCTAAATTTGCTCCATCTCTACAAACGTACGCAGTTTCTGGCGTAGCGTGCGGATCTCCAAACCAGGCGGTAAAGATCCGCTCCAAACTATTGAAATGAGGCGTGTAGTTATAAAGCGCAGCGGTTGCGCCATTGGCGAGCTTGAATGATTTCCCGCCGATTGCAATAACGCCATCGTAATATATGGCAGGTTCTCCTTGTCTGCGGGAGCGAAATCCTTCCGTCATACGTCCGTAATAGTATACGTTCCCGTCACCCCCCCAGCTTAGGTTGCCGTAGGCGCGCTCCTGATCAAATCGTAATTGCCAGGCAGCTCGGTTGACCTGGCGAGCGAAGCCGGCATTTCCAGGGTTCTTAACACAGGTTCTATAGATACCTAAATCGGGATAATCTTTAAGTGAATTCTCACTGCCGTCTGGACAGTTGTATCCCATCGCTGAATTGTAGCGCCATGATGCGCAACCTTGACTGCCAGACACTAAGGCCTGTTCTTTCTCAAGAGTTGTCAAGATAACTTGCGGGTTAAGGTGGTAATACTTCGACATTTTATTAATAATACGCGCAGCTGATGTTTGCTGCGAACCGTGATCGAAATAATTATTTGGTTCGATAAATGAGATTGGGCTTAAGTCTTGCGGATAATTTCGCGGCAGTAGGCAGCTTTTTGGAAATTTATTGATGAAAGCAGCGATTTGCCCCTCGTCCATGGCGTTTTCGTTGATAAAATTTGCATCACTAATGATATTATCGACTGAAGCTAATGCTTTATCTTGGTTTAAGAATACAGTCGCTGATGTCGCAACAAGTGTAAGTGCTATCGCCGTGAGAAAAGCTCGTTTCATTTATTTCACCTCCAAATTTATCTGGTCAACGGCTGTTGAAGCGTACTTGCCGTTGGTTGCTTTTGCAGTGATTGTCCAGGTTCCGGTAGTAAGCCCAAGTTCTTTTACGTCCCAATCCCAGCTAGTATTACCATTTGCATCGGTTTGTTTAGCGGGTAGTGAGCGCATCGTCGACCCCTGGCTGAAAGTAATTGTGCATTTTGCGCCAGGCGAAGTATGACATACTGAATTCTGCGACGTGTAAGAGGTTAGATTTACAAAGTGGTTGCTAACGAACGTGCCGCTTGGCGTTTCTGGCGGGGTAGTGTTAGATGACGGCGGGGTATTGTTGGTAGCGGGCTCTTTTGAATTGCCGATTGGTGAGCTTGGCGCTGTCTCTGTGGCGTTTTTTGTATTATTTTTATTGTTGTCGTTTGATTTCGAGTGGATTTTTTCCGAATGGGTTTGCTCGGTTGTTTTTTCAGGGACAACCGGTCCTGGATTTCGTAAAACAAACCACCAATACAACGCGCCTCCGATTAAGACGACTAGTATAACTATGGTTATAGTAATTTTCTTTGGTATTCTTTTTTTATTTTTTATTTTCATAACTGAACCTCTTGCCTAATAATTATATCAAGATGAAATTATGATGTCTATGCTTGTTTAGCTTTCTTGTAGAAGAAGTATGTTCCGCTGCCGACCGTCGTTTCGCCAGTTAGCTGGTAGCAAGGTAAATTCATGCGGTGAGCAGTTAAAACATGCGTGACGGTTTTGCCGATGTGGTTTGTACATGAAAGCTTAGCAATGAAAACGTCTGGCTGTATGAGTGCAAGCTCTTCTTGCACGGAATCGGACACGAGCACATGTGCGTAGCGGTTGTAAGTTTTTTTATTTGATGAAACTTGGCTCCAAAATGCTAGATCAGGGTATGGATGTACGCCGGAAATCGTTTTTCGGTTGGCAAGCCATGGATAATTTTCGAGTACAACAGTATCAGCAACCGCCCAAACAGACGCCTTATCCGAAATAGCAGCGATCTTATTTACTATTGTATTGTCGCGATAGCCGACCCCAAGTCCTGAGTATAGCGGCTGTACAAATACGACTGAGCCTATGGATAGCGCGACGATAAGCGATAATCCTGTGTTGTAGCGATGCTTCGTCGCTACTAGTACGAGCCCGGCGGCTAGTGTGATGGCTGCAATTAATGCGACACGAATGTCGCCGCTAAAACCGCTTGTCTTCACGGAAAATATTATAGCTGCCGCTATGTAGAACAGTACGATGGCACCACTGTATATGTAAAGGTACGGCGTGAATTTTAACGGCAGAATTCGCATTCGTTTGATGACATAGATAAGCGACATAATACCAAGTAACCCAACCCCAATTTGTAGGCGGGGAATTGGAATAAGGTAAAGTCCAAGTGGTTTGAAAATAACAGTAACAGAGAAATTCGGTATGAATATATGAGCCATGAAAATGATATTACATAGGATAATAGCGCTACCGAGCCAGTCAACCTTGCGTTTGCTACGCCAGCGAGCCCATATAAAGAATATAATTTGCGGTAGTAGAATAAACGGAATAACGATATACGATGACAGTTCACTCTGGTTGATACTGGAAGCTTTTGGGTTGTGCTCGTATTTTTTTCCGAGGCTGGATACCGCTGCTAGATCTTGCAGACGGTATTGATTAAACCCAGCCTGTCTCAGCAGATCGACACTAGAATAGTTGCCGGACGCAACGACGCGGGAGCCTGGATATGAAGTTTGAGTAAGTGCTTTAACGGCATCAAGCCGAGTGAGTAGAAATATTGTTACGATAAGTATTGCTGCTATTGCTGAGCCAGCTAGCATGAATAAGCTTTTGTACAGCGCGCGTCGCGCTTGTGATTTTTTGCGGGTAGAGAATACTGCGTTAAGAAACCAGCCGGTAAATATAAGTCCGATAACGATAAGTACTGGTATTTGAAAGGCTGGATAGAGCAGAAGTAGGAATGCAGTAATTGTGTAGGTAAGCAGCGAGCTGAGTAGAATCTGGGTGAATAGCAGGCTGCGCTTTTTTGCTGAAAAAATGGAAAGTGATCTCATCTCGACGATGCGCATAGCTAGAACTAGCGCAAAGCAGCCCCATGCAACCGAAAGTACGGTAATGCTTTGATACCACCAGAATATAAACGGGGCAAAGCCTCCAATAATTGAAATAAGTGAAGCAGTTAGATATTTATCCGGTAGAAACCGTAAAGTTAGAAAATAGATAGCAAGTAATAGCGCCGCAAGCAAAAACCACCATTTAAACGCAAAAGCATTCTCAAAAGGCATAGCAAAAAATGCTAAATTTTGTGGCTTAAATATTACCGACCATTCTTTGTACGGCGCATCTGTTACTAGGCTCATATTTTTGCCGGAGCCTAGGTTGTGATTAATAAGCGGGTAGCCAGCCTTTTCCTGAGCAATTGTAAACTGCGTCACCACTAACCATTCGTCGCTACGTATTGGTTGAGTTGAACCTGCGATTAAGCGTGGAGTCGCACTTCCTGTCAAAAAAGTGTCATAATACGGTCCAAATGACGACCCTGAAAGCTTACCGACTGTTGCTGCACCGAGGCATACAGTAATAATTATCGGAAAAATCCAAACTGGCTTAACGCGCTTTACGAGAGATTTAAGCTTATGCATTGTTCCATACAGTATAGCATAAAATAATATTGCATAATAATGATAACTTGAGGTGGTAGCTTAATTTTAAAATTATCAAAAACAGCTATTAGCTTGTGGCTTAATGAGTGCTATAATAGAGTTAATTGATAAGGAGGGTATTTATGATATCAATCGCATCGCCAATTGTAGAGAGCGAGGAAATAAAAGCCGTTAATGACGTGCTTGAGTCGGGGATGTTGGCTCAGGGGTCAAAGACTGCTCAGTTGGAAGAAGATTGGGCGAAATACTGCGGTACAAAATACGCGCTCGCGGTAAATAGCGGTACGGCTGGAATCCATTCCGCGCTGTATGCGGCTGGCGTGCGCGAGGGTGATGAGGTCATTACGACACCGTACAGCTTCATTGCGACGATTAACCCGATTTTGATGCTTGGCGCCCGTCCAATACTAGTTGATATTGATCCGGTGACGTTTAACATTGACGTTGCAAAAATTGAAGCAGCGGTAACATCAAAAACGAAGGCGATCGTGCCGGTTGATTTGTACGGTCAACCGTGCGAGTGGGACGAATTGCGCGCGATTGTCGATAAGCATAATTTGATGATTATAGAAGACGCTTGCCAAGCGATCGGTGCTGACTATAAAGGCAAGAAAGCAGGTGCGCTCGGTGATTTAGGCTGCTTCTCGCTGTATGCTACTAAAAATATTATGTGCGGCGAAGGCGGCATTGTCACAACTAACAGCGACGAGCAGGCTGCGGCAATCCGATCGTTCCGCCAGCATGGTATGGTCGCGCCGTATGAATACGCTGAACTTGGTTATAACTACCGGATGTCAGATTTGCATGCCGCAATTGCTGTCGAGCAGCTGAAGAAAGTTGATAACTTTACAGCGCGCCGCCAGCATGTTGCGAGCGAGTTGAATAAAGCGCTCAGTGATATAAAGGGGATTCAACTGCCGAGCGTTGCCCCGGGTCGTTCGCATGTATACCATCAATATACGGTTGTGCTGACTGATGACGCGGACGTTTCGCGCGATGAGTTTGTTGCCGGTTTGCGCGAGCGCGGCGTTGGTGCTGGGATCTACTATCCAAAGCCGCTGCATGTTTATCCGCACATCGCAAAACTTGGCTATAAAGTCGGCGATTTCCCTGTAGCAGAAGATTTGGCGGCTCGAGTTGTATCGCTGCCAGTTCATCCAAAAGTGTCGGATGAGGATGTTATTACTATTGCTAAGGCGGTCAAGGAGGTGCTTACAAATGGCTAGTCAGCAAAAAGAAGGAAGGTTGCGCACTGCCGTCATCGGTACGGGCAACATGGGTAAGAATCATGTACGAAATTATTTTATGCTTCCGGAAGCTGAGCTAGTGGGTATTGCTGACGTAAACTCCGCAGCAAAGGCGCTTGCTGACGAATACCGTACAAATTTCTTCACTGATTATAAAAAGATGCTTGACGAGGTTCGTCCTGACGTAGTTTCTGTAGTTGTGCCGACACCGTTTCACCTTGAGGTGGCTATGGATGTTATGTCGCGCGGTATTCACTGTATGCTGGAAAAACCAATAGCTTCGTCAGTAGAAGAAGCTGATAAGTTGATTGCTTGTGCTAAAAAGAATAACGTTACCTTTACGGTTGGTCACATTGAGCGATTTAATCCAGTTATCAAGAAGTTAAAGCAAATGGTTGATGGTAATGCTATTGGTGATATTACCTCTGTAGTATGTAAACGTGTCGGTGGTTTTCCGGCAGTGGAACCAAAAACTGATGTTATTATTGACTTGGCGGTACATGACGTTGATATTGTAAATTATCTTTTAGGTAAAAAACCAAAATCTATTTCTAGCCATGGATCACGCACTCGCCACAGTAAAAAGATTGACTCAGCAGAGATATTGATGAATTACGGTCGGGCTTCTGGGTTTATTCAGGCTAATTGGCTCACACCAGTAAAAATCCGTACTATTGCACTTACAGGTTCATTTGGCTATCTGGAGGCTAACTATATAACACAAGAACTAACTTACTATAAACACAATATGAAAGAAATCCAGAAAGATGGATTTACTGAGTTTGTGCTTCAAGTTGGCGATCCAGAAAAACGTGTCATAAAAGTAGATTTTGAAGAGCCGTTGGCGGCAGAACTGAAGGCTTTTATGGCTAAGTCTATGGGTCGTACAGCGGCAATTGTTGATCCAGTTGACGCACGTGAAGCTTTAAAAATATCATTAGAGGCTGTTGCGCCTTTTGAAGAAAAATAGGAGGAATCATGAAGAGAATTTTAGTCACAGGGGCCGGCGGCTCGCCATCAGCAAATTTTATTCGCTCATTAAGGGCGGCTGACGAAGAATATTATATTGTGGGTACAGATGCTGACAAATATTATTTGCAGCGTGCTGAAGTTGATGCTAAGTACCTAGCTCCATTTGCCAACGACCCTAAATATATCGATTTCTTAAACTATATTATTGAAAAGGAAAATATCGAATTTGTCCATGCACAGAACGATGTCGAGGTAGGTTTTTTGAGCGAAAATCGAGAAAAGATTAATGCCAAGACATTCTTCCCTGCCAAGGAAACGGTGAAGATTTTGCAAGATAAATTTGAGTCATTTAAGCTTTGGGAAAAGGCTGGTATTAAGGTTCCAAAGACTAAGCTGATAGAAGGTCGAGATACCGACTTGGCTGCGCTCCTCGAGGAGATGGGCGGCTCAATGTGGATTCGAGCAATTTCTGGTGCTGGTGGTCGTGGATCGCTTCCGGTTCATGACGTTAAGAGCGCTAAAAACTGGCTTGATTTTCAAGAAAAAAATGGCTCATGGGATGGTAACTTTACTGTGTCTGAGTTACTTGAGCCAGAAACGGTTACGTGGATGTCTCTCTGGAAAGATGGCGAATTGGTCGTTGCTCAGGGACGTAAGCGACTGTATTGGGAACTTGCAAAAATTTCTCCATCTGGTGTTACTGGTGCGACAGGCACGGGGTTGACGTATTCTGATGCTAAAATTGATGATATTGCACGTCGAGCAGTATTGGCAGTTGATGATAAACCAGATGGTCTGTTTGGTGTTGATATGGCTTATGACAAAAATGGCGTACCAAACCCAACAGAGATTAATATTGGTCGCTTCTTTACGACACACGAGTTCTTTACTCAGGCGGGTCTAAATATGCCTGAAATGTTCGTTAAGCTTGGTTATGGTGAATCTGTGCCAAAAATTGATAACAATACCAACCCCCTGCCGGACGGATTGGTATGGATTCGGGGTATGGATTTTCGACCAGTTCTATCTAATATGAAGATCGTTGAAGAGAGTGTTGCTGAACGTGATCGTATTCTTCAGGAGCTGTAGTGAAACTTCTTGTTACAGGAGCCTCAGGGTTTGTTGGTAGACGTTTCTTAGAAATGGCACCAACTGATTGGGAAATTGTCTGTTTGGGTCGATCTCAACCAGCCAATCTCACTGAGCGCTGGATTCAGTGTGATTTATCAGATCAAGAAAGCGTAGAATTGGCAGCCAAAAAGGTGAGCGATGAGACATTTGATGCCGTTGTTCATTTGGCAGCTTTTGTACCAAAAACAGCTGCCGATGACACACTTGAGAATGCAAGACTAGGCAATATAGATGCAACAATTAATCTATTAACTTATTTTGGTGAGAAATCTGAAAAGATTATTATCGGTAGTACAGCAGAGGTATATGATCAATCAAAAATCCACGGCCCAATCACAGAGGATAATGTTGTCGCCGGCGGCTCGTATTACGGTTCTACTAAAATGGCTAGCGAACTCATCGCTCAGTCATACGTAAAAAAAATGAATAAAGAACTAACTGTTTTGCGGTTCTCGGTGATGTATGGTGGATATGACCCTATCGCTCGAGCTATACCGAACTTTATTCGAGCGGCCAAAGCTGGTGAAGATTTGACGATTCGTGGTGCAAAAGTACTGCGTGATTATGTACATATTGACGATGTGGCTCGCAGCATTATATGCGCGGTTAATGCAAGTGGAGTTGGCATAGTTAATATTGGAACAGGTAGGGGTGTTTCTATTCGAGAAACAGCTCAGGCGATTGTTGATAGTACGCAGTCAACGAGTCATATTGCTGTTTTGTCTGAGGGGGGTGGCTGTGATATAATTGTCGATATATCTCGAGCGGAGAAATTACTCGATTATCATCCCGAGGTATTTTTCCCAGATAAACTTAAAGAGATGGAGGAATTGTATGAATAATAAGAATATCTTTGTTGACTTTGACGGTACGCTGGTTGATATTGCCCCGCGACATTATCGGGTGTATGAAAAATGTGTTAAGGCGCTGGGCGGAACTGCGCTTGGTAAGGAAGAATATTGGGAAATGAAGCGCGCTAACGTGTCTTGGGACAAGCTACTACCACTGAGCGGCCTGAGCATTGATGAAAAAGATGCATATCTCAAGTTGTTTATTGACCGGATCGAGTCACAAGAAGAATTGGGTGCGGATGAACTCTTTAAGGATAGTTTGCGCACATTAGAACAGTTACGGGCAAACGATAACAAGTTGTATCTATTAAGCTTGAGGCGAAATGCAAATGCTCTTGATTGGCAGATTGAACATTTGGGAATTCAGCATTTGTTTGAAAAGATTTTGTCGGGTCATAGTGACACAAAAGAGGGAACGCTGCTGAAAAAGGCGGATATCGTCAGGCAAACAGTGGACAATCCAAGTGAAGTCGTTATCATTGGCGACACCGAAGCAGACGTCGCGGCGGCTCAGCAGCTCGGTGCTACCAGCATTGCCCTTATGAGCGGTATTCGTAACGAGGAATTCTTATCAGCCATGCATCCAAACCATCTCGTTGATGGTATTGGCGATGTAGACGATATCGAGCTGTAGTTTATTTCTTAAAATTGTTGTTCTCATTAGAGACATCAATGGTGAGCGCTGTTAAAACTAGCTGTACGCTTAAGATGAATGGTAGTACAGCTAGCATAACGCTGCCAGCGGTCGGTGATTGATGAGCGAATAATTTAACATACAACAAGAATGCTGCGATTAACAGCGAGATAATCAAGAAAAACATACCAGTAAACAAGAACAGGGCTACGGGATGAAATCCGTACAGGACGTATTTATAGTAAATTCGTCGCCAAAAGCCCTTCCATACGGCCCTGAGGTTGCGCCAAGCTGTTGGGATTAGTTTAATAGTTGATTTCTCATCACCGTAGTGAGCTGGCACGGCGTGGTCAATGACTTTAGCATTGACTATGGATAGAGCGGTCAGCATGCTGGTTTCATAGTCGTAGCGCTTTTCGACTATGGAAAAATCGACTTTTTCAATTATGTCGCGGCGTAGCCAACCGCAGCCATTAGTGATGTCTGTGATGGAATAATATCCAGTCGAGAATTTTGTCAGCAATGATATGAAAATATTGCCAAATTGGCGGTATTTCGGCATAGTCTTAAAGGCCTCTCGGTGGAAGAAGCGGCTGGCTTTAACATAATCTGCTGATTGATCGATAAAATCGTCTAGCATCGCCTCGAGATATGACGAGTCAAACTGGTCGTCGCCCGCCACTATCCCGATAGCGGTCGCTTTGGTGTGCTCAATAGCGTAATTATATCCTGCGATGAGAGCGCCACCGACACCTTGATTTGTTTCGTTGTCAACAACAATCAGTCGATCATTTTGTCTTTTTAATTTATTTAGGACGCCAATAGTGTCATCAGTGCTGGCATCATTAACGGCTATAATATGGTCAATGTACTTTGGTAATTTCTTGATTGTTTGAGTGATCATTTTTTCTTCATTATAACAAGGTATAACAACTGCGGTCTCTAATTTTCTGTACATACCTCTCATTATACTATAAATATGGTATTATGGGTTAGTTGGTTAGTGTGAAAAAGTTTGTTATACAGATATTTTTATTTGGCATTGTCGGTGTGACGACGCTGGCGGTTGATACATTAGTTACCTCCATATTGTACTATATAGCTAAAATGCCAGCTTTTATGGCGAGCGGCATTGGTTTCTTATCGGGGTTTTGTGTTAATTTTCCTATGAACAGGAAACGAGTTTTTAATCACAGCGAAGACGATCGATTTTCATTAAAATCACAAATTTGCTTATATGCTTTGCTAAGTTTTTTTAATTTGATGGCGACCTCTACGGCTGTTGATTTATTAGTAAAAATGAATATCCTAGAGATTCAATGGGCAAAGATTGTCACGACCATTGTATTTGCTGTTTGGAATTTTTTGGTCTTTAAGCTATTTATTTTTTCAAAGAAAGTATCGCACGAAGAGAGGTAGGATGTGTAATACTCTAATAGATAGGTTGCATGACCGTAGGTTATATATAATAGCTTATATATAATAGCTTATATTGTAGCTATTTTTCTCGGTGTTGTATTCAATCAAGCCTTAATTTTGATAATGGCTGCAACAGTTACCGCGGTAGTATTTCTGCCGACTAGACGACTAGGTCTTATGGGTCGACTATTTGTTACTCTTTCGGTTTACATAAGTATTAATACTTTGTTGGCTTTTGTACCATGGGTACTCAAGGTGCCGATGTCAATATGGCTCTTTGCCTGGACTGTCGGTGTGTTTAATCTAGGTCTTGTTGTATTTTGTCGTTTCACTCCTCCCAGCAGATGGTTCCCATTAAGCGAGATTATTAGTTCTCTAGTGAGCCTTACTGTATTTATCCTGATGTTGACGCAATCTTTTTCTAGTTTTCAGAGCGCTGATCTTTTAAGAGTGGCTAACGGCTCAGGGGTAGATAATATATCTCATCTTAGTTTTATAGACACCGTCGAGAGGCAAAAGGGCTATGTCTATGGTTCAAGAGGTAACCAGTTGCCGATTAACTCTATGCTAGGCTCTGCTGCCAACAATTACCCTCAGGGCTATCATATAAATGCTTGGGTTTTTAATGAGGCTGTACAACCGTTTATGAGTAGGTTTACTGACATTAATAAAAAGCTAGTTAGCTTTTTATTATATTCGATAATTAACTATGTATTTTTAGTGTTTGCGTTTATCTTTCTGGCAACGAAACTGGTTAAATTAGACAATAAGAAAAAGCCATGGATGTCAGCTATTATCGTTATTTCCTGTACGATATACACATTATTAGGTTTGATGTTTTCTGCGTTTACTGACGGTTTCATGCCACAAATTATGAGTCTCCATTTGCTGCTTTCGGTTATAGCCTTACTATTTTTATATTGCAAGGAAAGCGATATTACACAAAAGTATACCTACGGGCTATTAGCAACCTTTTCTGTTATTGGTGTTGGTTTATCCTATTTTTTCCTACTTCCAGTTGCGTTGGGTGTATTTATCTTTACTTTAGCGGCTGATTATTTTTGTAGTAATCAAAAAGCAAAGTTGTCAAAACTTTTGCTGGGCAGTCTTTTGTTTATTGTCAGTTTTAGCGTTGTACAGGGGGCTACTTACGCATTACTTGAGAGGGTGACATCAGATAAAATTAATGATCAGGGTGGGGTGTTGGTTTTTGATGTATTCTACGTGCTAAGTTGGGCGGTTTTTGCTATGGCATATTTGTGGAATAATCATAAGAAGCGAACAGTTAATCCACTAACTATTGGGCTAGTTGTGTCATTAGTATTTTCTCTGGCGTTATTTATATTTCAAAAAATGACCAATGGTGAAGTCGGCTATTATTATCATAAATCTGTATTAAGTTTACTCCTATTGACTAGCTTGGCTATGACAATGCTAGCTATGTCGCTTATAGACAAAGCACAGTCAAGTGGCGTCAAGATTTTAATGATTCTAGGTATTATAATGATGGTCTTTTCAAACGGGGTTGGTGTGTTTGGAGTTTATTTGCAGGGTAAGGTAAAGGCGGCGTTTACTGCACCAGAGTTATTTGACTATGCGATTACCATAACTGAGAGTCCAATCTGTCGAGAAAAGTCTACGGCTATACTTTCGGTCAGAAGTGATCGGAAAACTGATGGTGATATATTTTTTAATAGATCTATGATGACTCTGACTGGACAGTCTACTACTACACAGGAAATAATTTCCAGGTGGTCAACTCCTAATGCTAATATACATAGTGCAAAGCAGGTTATAGCTAAGACTTTGCTCGAGAATAGAAATATAACCCCAGAATCTCGTCTCCTGATTTTGACGCGTAGTGACGACATAAAGTCTATATTTATTGAGGTTTTAGGCAGTGAAAGAGTATTATTTGCTGACCCCAGCAACGTATCAAAGGATAGCTTGAATGGGATATGCAGCAGCTTGCGAGGCATGTTTTAGCTTGATTGACGATCTACACTAACTAGATACTTGCCATAACCAGATTTTTTGAGTGGTTCAGCGAGTGTGTCAAGCTGCTCTCGACTGATCCAACCGTTTTTAAAGGCAGTTTTTTCCGGACTACCAATGATGCGGCCGGTTCGTTTTTGGATGACACGAACAAAGTCAGAAGCATCAGTCAGACTGTCAATCGTCCCGGTATCTAGCCAAACGTCACCGTTGTCTAGGGTCTGAACCTGTAGTTTGCCGCGACGGAGATACTCAGCGTTAATGGAGGTGATTTCTAACTCACCACGGTCAGATGGTTCGACATTTTTGGCGATTTCGACTACATCATTGTCGTAGAAGTATAGACCAACAACGGCAAAGTTTGATTTTGGCTCGGCTGGTTTTTCTTCAATGGAAATAGCTTGATTTTTGTCATCAAATTCGACAACACCGTAGCGTTCCGGGTCAGAAACTTTGTAAGCAAAAACCGTACCACCGTCAGGATTAGTACATTCTCGTAGTGACTCGTCCAGCCGCTCAACGATTGAGAAATCAACTTTTTCTAGAACATCACGGCGCAGCCAGCCGCAGCCGTTAGTGATGTCGGTTACAGAGTAGTAGCCGGTTGAGAATTTAGTTAGTAAAGTGATAAAGATATTGCCGAATTGGCGGTACTTTGGCATAGTTTTGAAAGCTTTGCGATGAAAGAAACGGCTAGCTTTGACGTAGTCTGCCGAATAGTTAATAAAATCATCCAGCATTGCTCTCAGGTATGACGAATCAAACTGATCATCGCCCGCTACAATGCCGATAGCGGTAGCTTTAGTGTTTTTCATGGCGTAGTCGTAGCCTGATATTAGAGCTCCGCCAACCCCTTGATTTATCTTGTTGTCTACTACTATAAGACGTGAATTGGTTTTTTTAGCTTATTTAGTACTCCAATTGTATCGTCGGTGCTCGCGTCGTTAACGGCGATAATATGATCAATAAATTCTGGTATTTTTTTTAATAGTCTGAGTGATCATTTTTTCTTCGTTATAGCATGGAACCACAACGGAAGTCTCTAATTTTCTGTACATACCCTAAATTGTATCATGGGTGTGTGAAATCATGAAATCGTGATATGATGACACAGAAGCTATGAAAAAACTTATACAGCAGCTGGTATTATTCGGCGTGGTGGGCGTGGTGACGCTTATAATTGATACTTCGGTAACGTATATGTTATATAATTTCGTCCATTTACAGGCTTTTTTAGCTAGTGGAATCGGATTTTTGTCGGGTTTTTTCTTTAATTTTCCGATGAATCGCAAAAGAGTGTTTAATCATAGTACAGATGATCGTTTTTCACTGCGTACGCAGATAGCTCTGTATGCGGCGCTGAGTGCTTTTAACCTCATTGCTACTTCTGCTGCTGTCGCTGGGCTCGTAAATCTCAATTTGCTAAAAATTCAGCACGCAAAAATAATCATTACAGCTGCATGTGCAGTTTGGAATTTCTTGGCATTTAGGTTAGTTATCTTCTCTAAGAAGTAATAACGCTTAGTACTGCTCGGATGGTTCATTTGCTTTTTATATCTATGATGGTATAATTTTGGTACACATGAAGCTTTTAGGTGACCTTAAGCATACTGTTCTTGATAAACGCAACCGACCATTTTTGCTCATCTTTGTAGTATGTACGGCGGTGTTTTTTATCATGTCATTGAAAACTGTTTTTCGCGATGATGATATCTGGTTTGCAGCAAAGACGGTTGAGTTTAGCTTGTTTGACTGGATTATCTATCGTTGGAGCAGCTGGAGCAGCCGAGTTTTTCCAGAGATGATGCTTTGGCTACTGGCACCTCGACCAGCTATTTGGGCACTGTTAAATACTGTTGCGTATATGGTCGGCACTGTTTATCTTTTTAAATTTTACCGCTCAATCCGTACAGTAAATAATCATAAAACTGATATAGCGGCATTTACAGCTAGCTGTGCATTTGTATGGTTACTGCCACAAGGCGTAGCGACAGAATCGGTTTTTTGGTTAACTGGTTCAGTAAACTATTTCTGGGTAGGGACATTATTCTTAATAGCAATTTATTTGCCTTGTGTTATATTTTTACGGCGCAAGATTTCGGTCTCACAGACAGTTGTATCGTCTATCGCCAGCGTTGCTACAGTTTTATCGCACGAGCAATTTGGTTTTATCCTGGCGCTGATATATTTAGCAGTACTCGCTTGGTATTTACACCAAAAAAACCGGTCGAAAAAAGTTGCAGCGCTATTAGCTGCCATGACCGTGTTATTGTCTATCGGTGTGTTATGTGTTGTTCGTGCGTCTGGAAATGTTTTGAGAATCCAGCAGGAGATTAACAACTGGCTTCCTGACATGCTAACTGTGCCTACAGCGGTGCGAGTAGAATCTTCCATCCGATGGTTTGTGGATATTATAATAAACCATACAGGAGCGCCATTGCCAATAGTATGGTGTTTGCTATGTATAATGCTTTGGCGGCTTCATAAAAAAGTCCTAGCTATCATGCTTGGCGGTTTCGCTAGTGTGTTCTTGCTAGCTAAAACTATCATGCTTGATGTGGAGCTTATGATACTTTTACGCAAAGTTCATTTTGGTGGTATCGTTAATTTTCACGCTTCATGGCGCTATGTTGGTAGTTTTGCGCAATGGATTCCGGTGATATTTTGGTTGTGTGCGTTAGTTTTGACTGTCGCCGCAATTGCCGTTGTTTTTGGTATAAGATCCCGTCAAAAAGCAGCAATATGCATCACTGGCTGTCTCTTAGCAGCTACTGCAACAGCCATGCTGTGGGTCTCGCCAACGATGTATGCGAGCGGGTATAGAGTAGTGTATGTAGCGTCGCTGTTGTTAATGTTAGTTGTTTTGCTATTGATTGATAGACTTGGTGAACTAAACACCACCGGCTAAAGTGTGATATATTCTTTCTCTGGCAACCAACGTACCATAGATAAAACCCTCTTTATGATGATAGATCAGTTTCCAATAATATATTCAATAGCGAATGTTTCGTTCCGTAAGCCTATACTTGTCAATAATTTTAATAAATAAGAATAGCTATAGAGAAGATAGATAATTACCATAACCTGATTTCTTGAGCGGTTGCGCCAGTTCGTTAAGCTGCTCTCGGCTGATGAAGCCTTGTTCGTGGGCGACTTTTTCCGGTGAGCCAATAATTTGTCCGGTGCGGGTTTGGATGACGCGGACGAAGTCTTCGGCGTCAGTTAGGCTATTGATCGTGCCGGTGTCGAGCCATACATCGCCGCGTTCAAGTGTAGTAACATTCAGCTTGTTGCGTCGTAAATATTCAGCATTAATTGAAGTAATTTCTAATTCGCCGCGCGCTGATGGCTGGACGTTTTTCGCGATTTCTACGACATCGTTATCATAGAAATACAAGCCAACTACAGCGTAGTTTGATTTTGGCTGCTGCGGTTTTTCCTCGATTGACATTGCGTGGTTATGTTCGTCAAACTCTACGACGCCGTAGCGCTCGGGGTCGGATACTTTATAGGCGAACACCGTGCCGCCATCTGGATTGGTGCAGGCACGCAGGGAGTCATCAAGCGCGTCGCCGTAAAAGATATTATCGCCGAGTACTAGCGCTACCTTATCGTCACCGATAAATTCCTCACCGATGATAAATGCTTGGGCGAGTCCGTCTGGGCTTGGTTGAATGGCATAATGCAAATCAAGCCCCCACTGTGAACCATCGCCGAGCAGGCGTTTGAATCCAGCCTGGTCTTCTGGCGTGGTAATAACAAGAATCTCGCGGATACCCGCTTGCATCAGCGTTGTTAGCGGGTAGTAAATCATCGGCTTGTCATAAATTGGCATCAGTTGCTTGCTGATTGCTTTGGTAATTGGCCAGAGGCGCGTGCCAGATCCGCCAGCTAGAATTATTCCTTTCATAGTAATCCTCCTTGGAACAAACTTATTTTATCATCAGGCAATGCTCGAAATAACGTATCATTGAAATTACTTGGATTAACGACAGTATACTCGCTATTTGGGTATAATTTCGTGAACTCTGTAGGAACCTTAGGTTCTTTTTTACCATATTTTATTTCAAATGCCCGAACAACATCTTGTTCATCTTCAATAAGGTCAATTTCTTGCTTCTTGCTATTTCGCCAGTAATACGAACGAACAAGACGGTCTGTCGTAGAGAGGTATTTTCTACGTTCAAGGATGCAAAAATTTTCCCATAGAGATCCAGCGTCTTCACGAATATGCAGAGGGCGAAAATCATTAATTAGAGCGTTACGTATACCGAGATCTATAAAATATATTTTCCGAAGCCTACCAACCTCGGCTCGGAGATTTTTACGGTATTGATTGAGTCTGAAAACGATAAATGCTTTTTCCAGCAAATCAATGTAGCGTTCGACAGTTTCGCGGCTGACGCCTAGTTTTCGGCTGAGCTCGCTGTAGTTCACTTCGTTTCCTATCTGGTATGCAAGCAGTTGTAGCAAGTTGTTTAAGATAGTTTGGTCGTAAATAACAACAGGCGAGAAAGCATCGCGGAATATGTAATTGATAGCCATATTACGAAGACGTTTCGATGCTTCTTCTCCAGAAAGTGTCCACATACCAGGATAACCGCCGCGCACAGCTAGCGTACGGGCGTGAGCCAGCATTGATGGGGTATCTGTAGACACTTCTCGCACGCTAAGGGGATAAAGCTGGATTTCAATACTTCGTCCGGTAAGAGGTTCAGCGACGCGATTCGCTAAATCAAGGCTAGACGATCCAGTGACGAGCAGCGGGATGCTCGGGTAGCTGTCGTGTAGCAGCTTCAGCGATATTCCAATATTTTCGACCCGCTGCGCCTCATCAATGACGACAAAATCGGTGTCTCCGATATATGATTTTAGCTCCTGGGCGGATCGTCCTGTGAGGTTGGCGACAACTGTTGGATCATCGCAGTTGAGGTAGAGCGGTTTTTTATAGTTTGTGGCAACCTGTTTCGCAAGCGTTGTTTTACCGGTTTGTCGAGCGCCATAAATAATAGCGACAAGCCCTTGACTAAGAACGGGTTTTACCGTTGATTGAGCATCTCGCTGAATCATATATCGTAGCGTAACATAGTGATTAACGCAGGTCAACCGTCGAAAAAACGGTGATTAACGCAGGTTTGTCGTCTCTTTCTTGATATATTCAGATAGATCGTCTTGCCAATTGCGGCTAGTAAATCCTGTCGCATGCAGTTTGTCGAGGCTCATGTCCGATCCGAGCGGTCGCGGTGCGACACCAGGCTTATTGGCAAAGTATTCGGCAGTGGTTGTGTCGGTGACAGTCAGGTCATCGCGACTGGCGAGCGTGAAGATTTGCCGGGTGATATCAGCCCAGCTCGCTAGCGGTCCGTCGTTGGTGACGTTATACGTACCATAATCAGCGTGCGTGGTGAGTAAGTGATCAATTGCTCGTACGAGTTCCGATGTAAAGGTCAGCCGTCCGATCTGGTCGGACACGACTGTTGGTGAAATATTCTTTTTAGCAAGTTCGAGCATGGTACGGACGAAGTTTTTACCTTCACCGATGACCCAGGTGGTGCGTAAGACGTAGTGTTTTGGTAATAGACTAATAACAATATCGCCCGCAGCTTTACTATCGCCGTAGACAGACAAGGGGCTGAAACTCTCAGTTTCAAGATGTGGTTCACGTGTGCCGTCAAACACATAATCGCTTGAAATGTGCACAAGCGTCATATCGTGTTTCAGACAAACACGCGTGAGATTTGCGACCGCTTCGGCGTTTACTTTCCATGCGGCGACACGACCCTCCGGCGTTTCGGCGGCATCAACATTTGTAAATGCGGCGGCATTGAGAATTATTTCAATCTGAGACCAGTCAAAATTTTCAACAGAATCACGGTCTGTGATATCAAGCTCGGTTATATCGGCAAACCTGCTATTAGGATATTGCGCGCGCAATGCCGTGCCAAGTTGCCCGTTTGCGCCAACGATAAAGATTTTATTGTCGTCCATAGTTAAACCTCCAGAGGAATTACATTTGCTAATAACGGATGAGCAGCGTCTTTACTGGAAATAATCGCGTCTTTTTGCGAGATTGGCCAATCAATGCCAAGGGCTGGATCGAATAAATTGACGAACGTATACTGCGCGTCTGGCGACCAGTGCGCGTCAACAAGATAGGTGTAAGCGACGTTATCGTCAAGCGTTTGGTAGCCGTTAGCAACGCCTTGCGGCACGAAGATCGCTGTTCCCGGATTAATTTCATGCGTAAATACGCGGCCGAAGTTTTCGCCTTTTCGCAAATCGCACCACGCGCCAAATACGCGTCCGTTTGCTGTTGAGATAAATTTATTCCACGGTTCGGCGTGCAAACCGCGCGTCGCGCCGGCTTTATCATTGAAACTGATATTGTTTTGCACGATTGTAAACTTAGGTAAGCCGAGAGCCTCCATTTTTTCTTTTTGATAATTTTCTTTGAACCAGCCGCGGTTATCGCCGTGGACAGGCAACTTCACGACGAACAGACCAGGAATCGGCGATTCGGTGACGGTTAATTCGTTATATGCTGACGGATCAAAATTCATACCATTCTCCTTATTGCCCCTGTTTAGCATACGCTGCCTCAACTGCTTCTTTTTGCGGACGCCACCAGTCTTCATGCGTACGGTACCAATCAATAGTCTGCAGCAGACCATCATGCATGCCGGTTTGATTGTCGGTGTAGCGCGGCTGCCAGCCCAGTTCGCGGCGCAACTTGCTTGAATCCATGGCGTAACGTTGATCGTGGCCCGGCCGGTCGTTGACGTGCTCATACCAATCCTTGCCCTTGCCCATTAGCTCGCAAATTTGCTCAATAACCATTTTGTTGTTGACGTGGTCGTTGTCGGCGCCGATGATATACGTCTCGCCGAGCGTGCCTTTTTCTAGAATGATATGGACGGCAGCATTGTGGTCATCGACGTGAATCCAGTCGCGAACTTGCTCGCCGGTGCCGTAGAGTTTCGGCTTGATGCCGGACAAGATGTTGGTGATTTGGCGCGGAATAAATTTCTCAGTGTGCTGGTACGGTCCGTAGTTGTTAGAGCAGTTGGAGATAGTTGCTTTAACGCCGAAGCTGCGCATCCAGGCGCGCACCAGCATGTCGCTTGACGCTTTGGTGCTGGAGTAGGGGCTGGATGGATTGTACGGCGTGCTTTCAGTAAAGCGGTTCGGATCGTCTAATTCTAAGTCGCCAAACACTTCGTCGGTACTGATGTGATGGAGGCGCTTATCGTATTTGCGCACCGCCTCTAATATCGTATACGTGCCAACGATGTTGGTTTCGACGAACGGCCAGGGATTGCGCAAGCTATTGTCGTTATGACTCTCGGCAGCGAAGTGAACGATAATATCGTTTTTTGCTACGAGCTGATCTATCAACTCGGCGTTGCAAATATCACCCTCAACAAATTCAATGCGATCTTTGACAGATTCAAGATTAGCACGGTTGCCAGCATACGTTAGTTTGTCAATTACCGTTACGTGGTATTCGGGTTTGTGTTTCACGGTATATTGCACGAAGTTTGACCCGATAAACCCCGCACCTCCCGTGACAAGCAAGTTGGTCATGTATCTAGTATATCATCACGACGAATAGCCATTTGGGTTCTGCGATTGCCAGCGCCAACTGTCGCGGCACGCGTCTTTGACTGTTAACTCGGCGTGCCAGCCAAGCTCGCGTTCGGCTTTACTGCAATCAGCGTAGCAGGCGGCGATATCGCCTGCGCGGCGCGGTTTGATTTCGTATGGCAGGTCTTTGCCGCACGCTTCGCTAAACGCGTGAATGATTTCGAGAACTGACGTGCCGTACCCTGTGCCGAGGTTGTATACGTGCGCGCCCGCTTGCATATGCTGCAAGGCAGCGACATGTCCGCGCGCCAAATCAACGACATGAATATAATCGCGTACGCCTGTACCATCTGGCGTATCGTAATCGTTGCCAAATACGCCGACGCTCGCTAACTTGCCAACGGCGACTTGCGCCACGTACGGCAATAAATTATTCGGAATACCGTTTGGATCTTCGCCGATCATACCGGATTCGTGGGCGCCAATCGGATTGAAGTAGCGCAAAATTGTTGCCTGAAAATCAGCATGAGCAGCGCTGTAATCACGTATAATTTGCTCAATCATGTATTTTGTCCAGCCGTACGGATTTGTGATACCGATGCCGGTTTGCGAGGTTTCGCGCAAGGGAAGCTCGTTCGGCGTGCCATACACGGTTGCTGAACTGGAGAAGACTAATTTATTCACGTTATGTTTGCGCATTGCGTCAAGTAGCGAGAGCGTTGAAACGAGATTATTATTGTAGTACTCAAGCGGCTTGGCGACCGATTCGCCGACTGCTTTGAGGCCCGCGAAGTGAATCACGGCGTCAATAGTATTCGTTGTGAAAATATCATCAAGTGCCGCTTGATTGCGAACATCTGCTTGAATGAATGGAATAGTTGTGTTTGCAATTTTCTCGACGCGCCGCAGGCTTTCGACATTAGCGTTTACGAGATTATCAATTACGACAACGTTAAAATTATGTGCGATAAGTTCTATGAGCGTATGGCTGCCAATGTAGCCGGCGGCGCCTGTAACAAGGATTGTTTTCATAATTCTATGATAAAATAAAGAGCGTTAGACAGCAAACGACGGAGGATTAGATAATGAAAATTGTGATTGTGAGCGGCTACTTTAATCCGCTGCACGGCGGACATCTTGATATGATTGAAGCAGCGGCGCAGATGGGCGATAAACTGATCGTGATCGTCAATAACGATAAGCAGCAGCTGCTAAAAAAAGGCAAGATTATTTTGGATGAAAATAACCGCCTGCGTTTGATGCGCGCACTTAAAGGCGTTGATCAGGTAGTGCTTTCAGTTGATGAAGATCCGACGATCATTAAAACGCTCGAAATGGTAGCAGGGCAATATCCGGGCGACGAATTGATTTTTGCAAACGGCGGTGATCGTGATACTGAAAAAGCAATTCCGGAAGCAGACGTATGTAGAAAACACAACATCACTATGCGTTTTGATGCAGGTACGGGTAAACCCGATTCATCGACGCGTATTAATCGGGCAACAGGCAACGAATAGTTATCGCCACTGGTCGTATACGACTTTGCGTAGTTTTGTGAGGAATAGCGACTTGTCGAATCGTCGCGCTGTGCGATTGAGTTTACTCGGAAACCAACGAATTGTTTCGGCGCGTTTTATCGCTTCGACGACATCGTCGACCGTTTGACGAGCGAAGAGTACGCCAGTCTCTCCTTGGGTGACGATATCGCGTGTGCCGGCGCTATCATAGCCGATAACAGGTGCGCCGGCGGCAAGGGCTTCAACGCTTACAATGCCGAAGTCTTCGTCGCTTGGGAAAACAAAACCTTTTGCGTGATTGAGCGCACGTTCAACGGCTTCGTCGGAGGCGTCGCCGAAGCGGTCGGTATAAAACTCAATCGTTGGACCAGCGATTTTGCGCAGTTCGTCGTGCATTTCTCCTTTACCGAACACTTTGAGCGGTACGCCTAATTTCGTGCATGCTGCCACCGCTAAATCAAATCGTTTATTCGGCAGCTGGCGTCCCAGTGTGACGTAGTAATCGCTGCGCGTACGGGCGGGCGTGAATCGATGTGTCTCAACTGGCGGGGGAATGACGGTTGCCTGCTTGCCGTAATAGGTTTTGATGCGCTTTTGCGTTTCGGTGCTGTTGGCAATCCAAACGTCCACGCGCTGCGCTGCTTCGTAGTCAAGTTTTCGCTGGTGCGGTACGAGAATCGGCATCAGCGCTCGTATGACTGGATTAAGCATGCCGAACCCGGGTTGCTTGCGGTATAAATCATAGTGGCTCCAGTAGTAGCGCGCGGGCGTATGGCAATACGAAATAATTTTTTGCCCGGGACGCGATTTTTTGATCTGGTTCGCATTCAAATAAGCGCTTGTAAGAATAATGTCAAACTCGCTTAAATCAAATTCTTGAAATGCCTTGACTGCGAGCGTTGGAAATAGCCGGTGTGTTTTGCGCAGGAATTTTGGTAATTTTTGTAATTTTGATGTGCGTACATCGGCGTGGTTGAACGCGGGCACAGCTTCGGGCTTGTATAGCGCGGTATAAATCGGCGCACTAGGGAAGGCTTCGTGCATCGCAAGTACGACATTCTCGGCGCCGCCCATCACGGTGAGAAATTCGCACACGATCGCAATTTTCGGAGTAGCCATAATGATAGTATACCGTTTTGTGGCGGTGTTCGGCTAGTTTTTTGCTTAGTAATTAGATATACTTAAAACAGTAATGGATATCATTGTCCTCATCAATCTAACAGGTATTGCAATAGGTATAGTACTGGCGAGTTTGGGTTTTAGTGTTCGGCGTGGCGTGCTGGCGGCAACGCAAAAAATAATGAGCGATTCTATGATTGATCAACAGATAAAACGCGATTTTCAAACGATAATAGGGCATACGACACGCACGGCGTATCTAATATATTACAGTGTTGTTGCGGCATTTATAGTAACGTCAATTATCGTGATGGTGCTGATTAGTGAGCTTTTGGCGCGCGGTGCGGCGTCGACGCTCATTGGCGCAGTCGTCTTTATTTCGGTATTTTGTTGCGCTGGGGTACTAGCGCCGGTGATCTGCCTCGGTTTTCTTTTTAAACAGTTGCGCTGTTCGCGACAAGTGTACTGTTATCTTTACGAAGCGAGCACAAATAATCCAGAGATAAAGTCATACACCTCGGCACTTGCCGACGTGCAATTGAGTGCGCCGGAGGCTGGTCTGCGCGCTGCTGCGCTTGTTGGTATATTAAGCGGCGGCATTATGGGGCTTGCGTGGGTAGTTGTGCTATTTTTGATGACAAATCAAGCAGTTGCGTGTGCGCGAAGCTCGAAATGCCTATAGTGATAGCTCTGCGGTATGGGCGCGTGTTGTGGCAACTACTGCGCCCGAAAACGGTGGCACTTTTGATTTTACAAACACTGCTTGTGTGGGTGATAGTGTGCGGCGAACTGCCTTCATGGAGGCAATTAACAGTAATTGTTGTCTTAATCTCGTGTTGGTATATGCATGCAGTAGCAGTGAATGATTTGAGCGATTATGAAGTTGATATGATCAACTTAACGCATCGCGATGATGCATCCGACCGACCTCTTGTCAATCAGTCAAGCGATAGCAAAACGTTATGGACGATACTACACTTTTTAGAAATTATATTAATCGGGCTATGGGCGGCAATTGATATGCGATCTGTATGGTGTGCGGTAGTACTATTATTTTTGAATTACGCTTATTCAATGCGCCCGTTCCGTATATCGGCGCGTGGTGTGCTGGCATTATTACTACTACCGGTGGGATATGTATTGTATCCGGCTGGATTGGTGTATATGCTTGGGGAATCGCATATGACAGTAGAGATAATGATAAGTATCGCAGGTTTATTTATGCTGTTTATGGGGCGGCTGTTTTTGAAAGATTTTCGCGACGAAAAAGGCGACCGTGCAACGGGTAAACGAACGTTTCTGGTGCGTCATGGCCCAGAAGCAACGCTTATCATTTCAGGTGGATTGATGGCAATTGGTGTTGCCGCGATGTGGCTTGCTAGCCATCATTTTCAAATTGGACTTGGGCTGATTGCTAGCTCCGTGATCGGTGGTGCGTGGTGGTGTTTATGGCGTTGTTGTTATGAACATGTGCTTGCAGACCAGTTAGTTTACATCGCGCTCGCTGGGCGGTTGATGAGCTGGTGGGTATTTATGCTATTGCTTGCTGGATTACTCTCTATCTATCATGTGCCGATGGTTCAATCAGTGTATCTTTTGGCGGTAGCAGCGGCAATGTTTGCAATGGCATTGTGGTGGCTGTATAGTTCAAAACATGACAAAACGTGTATTGCGCCGAAATCTCACGTTAAGAGAAATGAATCGCATAATTCTTCAAACTGATGGTAAGCGCCGGCTGTATCGGTCGATATGATGTTGCTTGCGATAGATCTACCGCTTGTAATTTCCGCCTCAAGCTGAGTAGCTTGCGCCCGTGAACTATCACCGCGCATATGTAAGCGTTTACATAAAGTCTCCGTTCGTGCTTCAATTTGTATGACAAATGTATTAGGATAGAATGATAAAAATTGTGCTACGACGGGTGCGCGCAAAGCGACAAATACGAGCGATGCGTTTGCATAATTTATTGGCGTTAGTCCGTATCGGTAACCTTCGTAAGGAAACATGCCAAGAAGATCTCCGTTATGAAACATATGCTCAAATGTAATGTCATCAACAAATATATGCGAATCGTCATTTAGTGATCGTGCAGGGCGTGTCGTAACGGTACGGTGAATGTGTGCGTACGGCCGGTGCGTAAGATACTGCTTGATAAGCGTGCTTTTACCGGCGCCCGATGGGCCAATAATAGCAATGAGCTGCTGATGTTTACGAGTCATGACTTACCGTGCGCCTGTCTTGCGCACAACGACGGCGATTGTTTTGAATAGGATGCGTAAATCGAGCCAAAAACTCCAGTTTTGCGCGTAGTATAGTTCTAGCTCAATTCGCTCGTCGAAACTCAGATCGGATCGTCCTGACACTTGCCACAGTCCCGTGACGCCCGATTTAACGCTATGCAAGAGCGCGGTACGCGATTGGCTGAACTTGACCTCTTGCGGCAAGATTGGGCGCGGCCCGACTAAACTTAGATCGCCGCGCAGCACATTGATGAACTGCGGAAATTCGTCAAGCGACGTGTCGCGCAATATTTTGCCGAAGCGCGTAATGCGCGGATCGTTTTCGACTTTGTGATTGCGCCGGTACTCGTCTGCTAAGTCTGGTCGCCCCATGTCCTCGAATTCTAAGCTGGCGTCTTTTTTGCCATATTGCGCGCCCATAGTACGGAACTTATATAATTCAATAGGTTTAGAATACTGGCTGAGGCGTTTGGATCGATAAAAAACTGGACCGGGATTAAAAATTTTCTGGAAAATCGATAATATAAGTAAAACGCTGCCCCATAACGGCAGCGCCGCGACGACGAGAATAAAATCAAATAGGCGTTTGCAAACTGCCCCCCAGCCAATCAGCGGCGTCTGGCTAACGGTAATCATTGGATAGCCGAGGAATACGTCAATTGTGTTTTTTCCGGTATAGAACTCAGGCTCGCCAGGAATAAAATTATACTGAATATGTGCGATTTGTGCGGCGCTCAAGATTTTATGATTGCGCGTTCCGCTATCGTATAAATCGGTTTGGATGATGGTGGTAATATTCAGTTTATCAATGTCTTGCAGCGCGTCTTCAACGCGCGTGTAATGGTTAATGCCAAGATGCGGCGGCAATAATCGAGCTGGACCGGCGAACGCAACAATTTGGTAGCCAGACTTATGCGTCGAACCAAGCGCTAACGCAATATCGGTCGTTGCGTCGGAGTTGCCGACAACAAGTACGCGGCTTACGCCGCGTCCATAACGAAACAACTCATGGCGAATATCGCGTATTAATTCGCGCACGATAATAATCGCGGCGGTCGAACCAATGAACACGTACGATGCCACTAGCCGCGCCGGGAAGATATGAATGTTCGTGAAATACTCCCAGCCAATCACGAGCAGGATGCCAATAAATGTGCCAAGAATGATGCGACTCCACTCGACGAGTCGGCGCGTGTAAATGCCTGCGCTATAAAGCCCAAGCGATGCGAAAATCAAAATCCATACAGGTGCAATTGCCAAGAAGCTAACGATATAATCGGTTGTGTAAACAGCGTGCAAAAGCGCGCGGTGGTCAAGCTGCGTACGCACATAATACGCCAAAGAGAATACGATAGCGAGTATAATCGCGTCGACGATCATCAACAAAATGCTGTATGCTTTCGTATTTCTCGACGGCATAAGTACCACCATTATAACAATTCCGCTATAATAGCACTAGATGAAACAGGTTATTTTGCGATTGGCGACGCCGCGGTATAGAGCTATCTTGGATCGTACGATTGCTGGACTGCTTGTTGTGACTATGGCGCTAATTGTAGTTCATGCGCCGCTGAGCGTATTTATTGGCAGTAAGGCTCCGGCGGTTGCACTCGGCATAAAGGCTTGGAAAGAGATCCTAATGGTGATCGCCGCGCTTTTGATTATACTGCGGTACGGGCAGCGTTTAGCGCGTGATTTTCGCCGGGATCCGCTCGTGATTTTGTGCGGCTTGTATATCGTGCTGCACATTGTGTTGGCGCTACCGGCGGCAAATGGCGAACTAGCAGCAATTGCCGGACTGATGGTTGATTTGCGCTACATCGCTTATCTCATGCTAATATATGTGGTTACGCGCTATAATCCACGGTATCGCGCGTGGCTGTGGCATACGGCGGCGATTGGCGCAGCGGTTGTGCTAGGGTTTTTGCTAGCGCAGTTTGTATTGCCGGTCGATTTTTTGAAGCATCTCGGTTACAACGAAGCGACAATTGCACCGTACATGCTGGTCGACATGAATCCAGCGTTTGTGCGCTACAACAGCACGCTGCGCGGTCCGAATCCACTTGGCGCGTATGCGATTATTGTTGTCAGTATTGCAACGGCGTGGTGGCTTATACGAGCGAAAAAATTGCGCGATAAGCGGTGGCTGGCGCTACCAGCGTTCTATGCGGTTATCGGAACGGTTGCGGCGTGGGTGAGCTATTCACGCAGCGCGTTAGTGGCGGCGGTTGGTAGTATTGGGCTGGTTGCGGCGCTTCGGTTTGGTCGTAGAGTTTCGCGGCGCGTGTGGCTAGCGGGCATAGGAATCATGTTAGCGTGCATAGCGGGACTATATCTGATCCGTAATACAGAGTTTTTCCATACGGTTATCATTCACGACAATCCAACAACAGGCGCGCGTACCACATCAAACGACGACCATGTCAAGTCGCTATCGGCGGGTATTGCGCGTATGGTGCAGCAGCCGCTTGGGGCTGGTGTCGGTACAACAGGTTCGGCGGCGATGTACGGCAGTATGCTGCATATCATCGAAAATCAATACGTGATGGTGGCGCACGAAGTTGGCTGGTTGGGACTCGCTCTGTTTGTGGTGATCTATACACTCGTGCTGTGTGGTTTATGGAAGCAGCGACGGCAGTGGTATGCGGTCGGCCTATGGGCGAGCGGTGTTGGGCTGGCGTTTGTCGGGATTGTACTGCCGGTGTGGGCGGATGATACCGTGTCAATCGTATGGTGGGGGCTGGCAGCGGCAGTTTGTAGTAAAAATTACAAAGGAGAAATATATGGTACATCCCACAAAAAAACAACGTGAATTACTTAATTTTATTGACGGATTTATCAAAGGAAACGGCTATAGTCCAAGTTTTCGCGAAATTATGCGCGCGCTTGACTATAAAAGCGTGTCGACGGTCGCTATGCACGTGAATGGGCTTATTGCGCGCGGCTGGCTAGTCAAAAAAGACAATTCGGCGCGTACACTTGAAGTGGTGCAGGGTGCCGCCGAGCAGCCATGGTGGAGCCACTTAGAGTATGAAGTGAAAAAACGCGAAGGAATGAGCGACGAAACGGCGCAAAAAGAATGCGATATTTTGCGGCAAGCGCTTGCGATTGTTAAGTGGTAACAGCTGGCGTGCTTGCCTTTACAATTTTGCACTGATACAGTACAATTACTGATGTATTCCGGGGTAGCTCAGCGGTAGAGCGGATGGCTGTTAACCATTAGGCCGCGGGTTCGAACCCCGCCCCCGGAGCCAAATTTGAATTTTTGAAGCGTCAATAAGCACCGAGAAAAGCTTCAACGGAGGGTGGTAGTTAAAATTCTTTTGTTCAAAGCAGGGTTCGCAGCAAGTAGTATGTGCAAAATTCTGTTACTTTGCTCTGGTTACGAATTTCAGATATGCACTTAGCCTTTGGTGCTAACTCTAATAAATGTACAGCGTTAGCCCAAAGGTCTTATGGTTGCTGGTATATTCAACTAACTTGCGATCAAGAGACTATTTGAACCAATGTATAATTAAAAATAAGTTATGTTTAATTTGTTAACTACTAGTTTGCTGGCATGAACACACCCCAAGACAGCGCCACCCTAGCCGAAGGACAGCAAGTTATAACCGCATGTGCTGCTATATACCGAGAAGGCAGCAGCGGGCATGAGATTATGGTTGCACGGCGGGCGCTAACGAAGAAATTTCTACCAGGCAAGTTTGAACTGCCAGGCGGACATATTGAATTTGGCGAAACGCTAGTTGATGGTTTACGCCGAGAACTAAAGGAAGAGCTTGCCATTGATGTTATAGTTGGCGATGTCGTCGGTGCGTTTACGTACGTGAATAAGGTCAAACGTTCGCATTCAGTTGAAATTATCTTTTTCGCGCAATTAGCCGGCGGTTGCTTGCCAAAGATAAACCCTACCGACCATTCTGAAGTTATTTGGGTAAACCGAAACAATCTTGATGTTATTAAAACTGAGAATGGCGCTAACGATCAAGAGTTTCCGTTTATTGTACGGGCGTTGGAATTGTTGAATGGGCAAACTTTTTAGTGCGTATATAATTCGTCCACGCCTATAACTGATTAGCCGGTTAAATTATATACTAGACATATGGAAGATTCGCATCTCATCATCCTTCGCGGTAATTCTGGCAGCGGTAAAACAACGGTAGCAAAACGATTGTTTGACCATTTCCATGCGGACGCGATGCTTGTGTCCCAAGATGTCGTGCGCCGTACCATGCTTCGTGTTAAAGACGTACCGAATAATCCAGCAGTTGAGCTTATCTATAAACTGTGTTTGTATGGTAATCGTCTTAATAAGATTGTCATTCTAGAGGGAATTTTGCGCCGCGACGTGTACGGCAATAAGCTTGCGGAATTAATGGTAAATTTTAATGGAGTCGTTCATGTTTATTACTTTGATATTCCGTTTGATGAAACATTACGCCGGCACGCCACGAAGCCGAATGCACATGAGTTTGGCGAGGCGGAGATGCGCCAATGGTGGAGGAGTAGTGACGTACTTGGTGTAAAAGAAGAGCAGATATTTAATGAAAAGATGAGCGCAGATGCTATGCTGAGAAAGATATTGAATGATTGCGTAACAGGCAGCAATAATACTATGAAAGGGTCATGAATGAAACTCCTCTATACAACTACCAACATACATAAGCTTCGCGGTGCTAATCGTGCACTTGCCGGTACGGGTATTGAATTAATGCCGCCAAGCATTGATTTACCGGACGTTCCAGAAATTCAGTCAGATGATCAAACGGAGGTCTCGGTCGACAAGGCGATAAAATACCATGCGTTATTGCGCTGCCCTGTAGTAGTGATGGACTCAGGACTATTTATTGAACCGCTCGGTGGCTTTCCTGGTGTATATACAAAGTATGTGCTTGATGTACTCGGTATAGATAAGTTGGTTGATCTAGTGCAAAATATTGAAAAGCCAGTAGCATTTACGCAGCGAACGATTACATATTTTGATGGCGTGACGCTCAAGACGTTTTCATCAAAAGTGACTGGTACATTAGTTCGTGAACCGCGTGGCATGAATGGGCGTAATTACGATAAATATTTTGTCGCTGACGGCAAAGACAAAACTATTGCAGAGCTCTCTGACGAGGAGCAGACAGCGCTGATCGCGCCAGTATGGCAGGAATTTGCGGCGTGGATGAATAAGCACAAAAAGGATTTGTGCAGCAGTAAATAATACACTGAAAGAGGAGTTGTATAGCGATATTTTGATCGAAAATGATATGATGGCTTAGTTCGTGTAATAATTTGTGCATAACCATATTTAATGTTATGGTATTAAGTATGGTTAGAGAAATGCTAAAAGGAGGAGCGGACGTTCATTTTGGCAGTTCGGATGATCTAGAGAGACCGGAACACAACCCTACGGTTATCGCAATGCTGGGTGCTGCCGGTTTGAACGGTGTTGACATACAGCTGTTTGACACTATGCAGCAAAGCGGGGCGTCAGTTTTCGTACACGGCAGTCTTGTTTCGGGTAGAATCAGTTCGAGATCTGATGTTGACTTTACGGTAATAGGAGACATTGGCAATATGCCACCAATTCTTAGAGACACGCTAATGCTGGGTGCGGCGGCGAGCACTGCAGATTACGTGTCGACATCGGTGCGGAGCCAAGACGGTCGAAAACTGAGTCTTCATATTAGCGAGCCGAAGTTTCGCGGTTCATATCCCGATCGGAATAAACCGTATGCGACTGAATATCGGTCAGGCAATCATGCGAAAAAACGCGACCAATCGTACTTTTTGTCAACTGTCGATCGGGATGGCGGCATATATCTAATTAATTTTTTATGTAGCAGTAAAGTGCAAAAACCTGATGGCAGTACGCTGACTGACACGCCGCAGACGGGAGTGATGGTAATCAATGGAGAATCGGTATTTAGCGATGAGGGTGAGCGCTTAAGTATTGAAGCCCGCGAGAAGATATATATAGACCCGCAGGGGCAAGCTACAGATTGCGCGTCAAATGCAGTACTGCGAGTTGCTACCCTTGGATTGGAATTTGATAAAATGCAATCGGACATCCCACTTTATTCAAATGCGGAGAGTGAAAAGCGATTCGTGAAAGATCCGACGTCAAGAAGCATGCAGATGATCGCTGATTTTACGGGGATTAATCCTGATGTTATAACCGTAAATATGTTCAGAGAACTGGCAAAATACTGGCAAAAGGTGAAGCCGCATAAACAACGATGACAAAACAACATACATGTATATCGGTGGCTGATATTCACGGCAATATAGTGCAGTATGAAAAATTAAAAACGCTTGTTGCAAGCGAACGATTTGATTCTGTGTTTATGTGCGGTGATCTTCTACCGAAAACTGGTGGTTCATGGCATATTAATAACAAAGTGCGAACAATAGCAATGCAAGCTGACTTTATTGAAAACTATTTTTTCAGTTATCTGGTTGAGCTTGGGAAAATAGCAGATGTGTATGCAATTTTTGGTAATGATGATTTTAGTAGTAATTATTCAATGCTTGCGCAAGCTGCCATTGAGAATGTGCATTTTTTGAATCGGCAGGTGAAAAAAATGCAGGTGCATGGCAGGGACTTGTATGTAGCGGGTTATCCATATGTTGGATTGACACCGTTCTATCATAAGGATTGGGAACGATGGGATGAGCTGCCGCGCAGCTTGCCGTATAAAATATATCGCACTGACGGCTATATTTCTCGTGAAGGAGCTCATATACCGGTTGATCTATACAACGATACGCAGACGATAGCTGATGATATACGGGTATTATCTCGTTTAAGCGATCCGAAGGATACTGTTTATATTTTTCACGAAGCGCCTTTTAATACACCACTTGATCAAATTGCGTCAGATAATAAATACATTAAGAACGGACAGCTCCATATCGGCAGTCAAGCGATTCGCCGATTCATCAAGGATAAGCATCCCTTATTAACAATGCATGGGCACATCCATGAGACTTTTGCCGAGTCTGGGGATTTTTGTTGGCGAAATGATGCAAGCGTTAGTTTTACGGCGGCAAATGACTTTACGAGCGATATGTTAGCATATATTGAGTTTACGCTGCCGAACTTAGGGTTGATTGAACGTAAGGTTGTCTAGGCGGATAGTGTTAAACTTGTCGGGCATAGATTTATAGTTGGTATAATACAATAAGTATGCTCACTCCCTTGCAAGATTTTCTCACATTTTTGATTAGTATTGTCGTTGAGGCACTGCCGTTTGTTGTGCTCGGTATTATGGTTTCGGTGGCAGTGCAAGTATGGTTGCCGGAAGGCTGGTTGATGCACCGGTTGCCAAAGCGCCGCTGGGCGCGGCAAATTACCATTTCGCTGCTAGGTGTGTTTGTGCCGGTGTGCGAGTGCGGTAATGTGCCATTGGTGCGCGGGCTGTTAGTGCAAGGCTTGAGCGTGTCGGAATCGCTGGTATTTTTGCTTGCCGCGCCAGTGCTAAATCCAGTGACGATTATTACCACGCAGCAAGCATTTGCGAACGATCCGGTGGTGCTTGCTGGGCGTGTGGCGGGCGGCTTTGTCATCGCGAATGTGGTTGGTTGGGTGTTTATGAAGCGCCGGCGCGATGAATTATTGCAGCCGGATTTTATCAAAGCGTGCCAAATTTCTCGCCACACTCATGAACGGCGATGGGTGCGTAGTTTAGAACTATTCCGCCGCGAGGCAAGCCATATGTTGCCGGCGCTTTTATTCGGTGCAGCGGTAGCAGCATTGGTGCAAGTTGCTGTGCCGCGTGAAATTTTATTAACACTTGGCAGCAACCCGGCGTGGTCTATTGCCGCGATGCTGGCACTGGCGTTCGTGATTTCTATTTGCTCGAACGTTGACGCATTCTTTGCGCTGGCATTTAAGGATACGTTTACTGCTGGCTCGCTTGTGAGCTTTCTGACGTTTGGACCAATGATCGACATTAAATTGCTTAGTTTGATGCGGACGACGTATCAGCCAAAAGTGCTGATGCAGGTTTCGCTGCTTGTGCTATTGATGTCTGCGGCGATAGGACTGGGGGTGAATTATGTACTGTAAATGGTCGGCGCGGTATGTTGAGCATTGCGGCGCGATTGCGATGGCGCTACTGTGCGCTGGAATTATTCGCCTAGGTGTGCTTGGAAAACTACCTCTCTATATTCATCCGCGCTACACGATATTTACATTAGTGATGGCTGGCGTTGGATTGATAGTGTCGTTGGTAAGTATAATGGTCGGCTGTCGGTCGTGGCAGACTATTAAACCAGCTGTGTACACCGGTATCCGTCCTACAACGATGAGAGCGGCGACAGCGCTTTTCTTCGTAATGGCTTGTGCTGGTTTCCTTTTCGTGCAGTCGGCAACACTTAGTTCGCGTACGGCAGTTAGCCGCGGTATTGACCGCAACCCGACGCTGACTGATGCAAGTGTCTCGCAAGCGCTATTTGATACGGCTGATTACTCGCAGCTCGGCATCAAAGATTGGTCGTCGCTGCTGGCGCACTACGACGCGAATTTTATCGTGGGCAAGACTGCTTCAATTACCGGATTTGTCGCTGATAATGGTAATACAAATATATTTTTCGTCTCGCGCTTTTTCGTGACATGCTGCGTGGTTGACGCGCAGCCGATCGGCGTGCCGGTTTACGCGCCGGATTGGCGGCATCGCTACGCGCCGAATAGCTGGCTTGAAATCACGGGTGAGTTTATCAAAAACCCCGACGCAGATTCGCCGCATAACATCGTTTTGAAGCCGTCGCGCATTCAATCGGTCGCGCCGCCGCGGGAGCCGTATGTGTATTAAAGCGCAGCTTCAGCAGCTACGCTTGCACCGATTTACGCTGGTAGCAGCTGTTTGTAGTGCTATTATAGTAATTCTTACAATAGCAACAGCAAGTACGGGCGTTCGTGTACGCTACGCCGATCTTAATCCAGCTGAATTAACGAACGCGAACGGGCGG
>ERZ773028.155-NODE-155-length-60638-cov-18.312530_pt1 | contig 60638 bp, 58 predicted proteins | sample MGYA00511123_ERZ773028 | MGnify/ENA primary metagenome ERZ773028 (study PRJEB29015, sample SAMEA2738134) | human oral metagenome | biome: human oral; feature: human-associated habitat; material: saliva | place: China | collected 2206 ... | reverse complement strand
TACGACGGTTTTCAAGACCGTTGTAATCGACCACTCTACCATCTCTCCAGAAGGTGTGATTTGTAGTCAACCTGCTTCCTTGTTGAAAGCGAGTGCAAAGTTATGAATAATTATTGAGACTGCAAAATATTTAAAAGAGAAATTTCATAAGAAATGATTTTCTTCATGATTGGGGTGTATTTCGTGTGCTTTATATAGGAGTTTTCATACTATTCTTACATGTCTCGAGTAAAACAAGGGGATGTATTTCGTGTGCAGTAGGTAGTAATTTCCATGTCATTCGTATGTACCTAAGACAAAGGAAGGGTAGTAATTTCCATGCTATTCTTACGTGTCTCAAGTAAAACAAGGGGATGGATTCCATGTGCAGTAGGTAGTAATTTCCGTGCCATTCGTATGTACCTAAGACAAAGGAAGGCTAGTTATTCCCATGCCATTCTTACATGTCTCAAGTAAAACAAGGGGGTATACCATGCGCGTTAGGTATTAATTTTCACGTCTTTCTTACATGTCTCAAGCAAAACAAGGGGTGTATTTCATGTGCTTTATATAGGATTTTTAATGCCATTCTTACGTGCATAAAGCAAAGGAAGGGGTATATTTAATGCGCGTTAGGGAGTAATTTTCATGTCTTTCTTACGTGCATAAAGCAAAGTGATAACACAAAGACTTTCACAAAGCGGACTTCATAAACACAATTACACATCTTAGGAAAAGCATCCTCTAAGTGGACTCTTCTGAATCATTTTATGATAGATCCTTCTTTCTCTAACAACAAACGATGTTCACAAACACAACATACCGTATGGTGATGAGCAATATATAACGTGGGCAATAAGCATAAATACAGGAACGACACACCGCAGATGGCACAGGAAGGAAGATACTTCAAAAGGAAAAGAGCTGACCAATGATGGTCAGCTCTTTTGTTAAACAAAAAATGATTGCTATGTCTTTACTATATAAGGTATTGACTTGAAATACTTTCGTTATTAACAACACGCTCGATGGTGTGGGCAAACATATCAGCGACTGATATTTGTTTTACTTTTGAACAGCGATCTGTGTAAGGAATAGAGTCCGTGAAAACTATCTCCTCCAATGCTGAAGCCTCAACACGTTCAGTAGCAGGACCACTCATCACACAGTGTGAAGCGATGGCACGAACACTCTTTGCGCCAGCCTCCTTCATGATGTCTGCTGCCTTGGTGATGGTACCTGCCGTATCAACCATATCATCAACGATGATGACATTCTTATCTTTCACGTCACCGATGATCTGCATCGTGTCAATAACATTGGCACGTGCACGGGTCTTGTTACACAGAACCAGCGGACAACCCAGATACTTTGCATATGTATTGGCACGTTTTGAACCACCCACATCAGGACTGGCGATAACGAGATCCTTCAAGTGTAAGCTCTGCACATACGGCAGAAGAACACCACTAGCATAGAGGTGATCAACAGGAACATTGAAGAAACCTTGGATCTGATCAGCATGAAGATCCATCGTCATGAGGCGGTCGATACCTGCTACACTCAGCAAATCAGCCACCAGTTTAGCGCCGATGCTCACACGTGGTTTGTCTTTACGATCCTGACGAGCCCATCCAAAGTAAGGCATTACGGCGATGATGTGCCGTGCAGAAGCACGCTTTGCAGCATCAATCATCAGGAGAAGCTCCATTAGGTTGTCAGAGTTTGGGAAGGTACTCTGCACCAGGAACACGTCTTTACCACGGATACTCTGCTCATAAGAGACAACGAACTCACCATCAGAGAAGCGCGTCATCACAAGATTACCAAGTGGACAGCCAAGGCTGGCACAGATTTTCTCAGCAAGGTATCTCGTCTTTGTTCCGGAGAATACCAAAAAAGAGTTGTTTTCACTCATTTCTTTTAGTTCTTTTTTATTGATAAGGTATGATCTTTATTGCAAATAAATGGTATCACGAAGCAACTCGAAAATTCTGCAATAAGCCGACTTTCCAAGTACCACCTGATGACGAATAAAACGGGATAGGGTACAAATAAAGCGGGGAATAACAACCCTTCGAGACATGGCAACGTGCCCATTTCTCCCCGAAGAACATTCTTTTATCCTTGTCTTCTTCCACAAAAACCGCGGACTTAGTCATAATGACCAGTTTCATGCTTTACTTTATTTGTATTGCAAAGGTAGAGATTATTTCCCAATTCAGCAAATTTTTCCTTATATTTGCACCATGAAAATAAATCCATTAACTTATGCCGAGCTCTCCCGACCTATGTATATACTGGAAGAGCAACGACTCCGAGAAAACCTGAAGCTTATCAGTAACGTAGCGAAAGAGGCTGAAGTAGAGATTATTCTGGCCTTCAAGGCGTACGCTCTGTGGCGTACTTTCCCTGTTTTCCGTGAGTTTATCAGTGCCACAACGGCTTCATCACTTTATGAAGCCCGACTTGGATACGAGGAGTTCGGCGCACCCACACATACTTTTTCACCTGGTTATACGGACTATGAGATTGATGACATCGCCCGTTGTTCGTCGCATCTTGTCTTCAATTCGCTCACACAATATGGGCGTTATCACGTCCGTGCACGATTGGAGAATGAGCATCTGAGCATCGGACTGCGTGTCAATCCCGAGTATTCGGAGGTTGAAACACTCATTTATAACCCTTGTGCACCGGGTACAAGGTTTGGTATTTCGAGTGATAAACTACCCACTACGCTGCCAGATGACGTTGATGGCTTCCACATTCACTGTCACTGCGAGAACGGAAGTGATGCTTTCGAGCGCACATTGGAGCATATTGAGGAGAAATTCAGCCCATGGTTCCGTCAATTGAAGTGGATAAACTTCGGTGGAGGACATCTTATGACACGCAAAGACTATGATGTTCCACGCCTCATCCGCACCCTTAAGGGCTTCCACAAGCGTTATCCATGGCTGAAAGTGATACTTGAACCGGGCAGCGCATTCGCTTGGCAGACCGGACCCCTTGTCGCTCAGGTGCTTGATATAGTAGAAGATCACGGCATACATACAGCCATTCTCAACGTAAGCTTCAGTTGTCACATGCCCGATTGTCTTGAGATGCCCTACCATCCTACCATCCGTAACGCCCGACTGGCTGATGAAGACGGTGCCGCTCAGGGGCTTCACAACTATCGGCTCGGTGCCAACAGCTGTCTGAGTGGCGACTGGATGGGGTCTTGGACCTTTGATCATGACCTTGAGATTGGAGAGAATATCATCTTCGAAGACATGCTTCATTACACCACAGTGAAGACAACTATGTTCAACGGCATCACCCATCCTTCCATAGCTCTGCTCCATACGGATAACGAACTAGAGATACTTAGGGAATATACCTACGAGGATTACCGCGACAGAATGGACTAATGGCACGCTCTTTGCTATATTTTCATCGAGAAAAACAATAACAAAGGAGAAGAAAATATATGGCATTTATAGACTATTATAAGATATTAGGCGTTGACAAAAACATTCCTCAGAAAGACATTCGGTCGGCTTACAGGAAGCGCGCAAAGCAATTTCACCCCGACCTTCACCCCAATGACCCTAAGGCAAAGGCAAAGTTCCAAGCGTTAAGTGAGGCTTTCGAGGTTCTCAACGACCCTGAGAAACGAGCAAAATACGATAAATATGGTGAGCAATGGCGCAATGCTGATGCGTACGAACAGGCTGGCGGATTCGGCGGAGGAGCAGCCGGCGGAGGCGGAGGAAGTCCGTTTGAGGGCTTCGACTTCAACAGTTTCGGAGGCGGAGGCGGTGGCTTCAGCAGCTTCTTCCAGGACTTATTCGGTGGCGGAAGGCGTCGTTCACAGGGCTTTAGCACTGGTCAGGCATACGGCAGAGCGAACCCTGGGCAGATGGAAGCTACTGTTGGCATCGACATGTACACGGCTCTTCTGGGCGGTGAAGTGGTCATTCAGCTCTCAACAGGTCAGAAACTGAAACTGAAAGTAAAACCTCTGACACAGGGCGGAACGAAGGTTCGCTTGCGTGGAAAGGGTTATGACCGTGGCGATGGCACCTTTGGCGACCTCATCATCACGTATAATGTGAAACTCCCCGATCATCTTTCTGACCATCAGAAGGAACTCCTGGAGCAGATGAGAAGGGAGGGATAAGCCCGTTTATCGTAAACTGATAACGAGCTGTCTGCCTGCCAACACGGCAAGAAAGCCCAACGCCAATGAGGCGAAAACATACAAGGCGGAGGTGGTAAAACCATCTCCGCCTTTTATTATACCTACATTTTCGTTCATGAACGTAGAGAAAGTGGTGAATCCACCACAGAATCCTGTTGTCAGAAGGAGGCGCACTGCAGGACTGATTCCCCCGTTATCGCTTGGCAATGAGGCGAAGATCCCAATCAGGAAACAGCCCAACACGTTCACAACCATCGTCCCTAAAGGGAACGAACCAACAATGGCAAGCTGCACATACTTTGATATTACCATGCGAAGACTGCCGCCTACGAAACTTCCAACACCTACTAAAAGAATATCTTTAAACATTGTTCTATGATTTTTCCTATTGTTCTGGACAAGCGGGACAGCTCCCGTCGGCGTCCACTTATACGCACTGTTGCGTCCTCTCCCACCCTACTTCTTTCTCCAATCGCTCATCTGTCATGCAGCACGAAGACGCATGTCTGCTCAAGAAACGGGCTCGATAGCTTGTTATGAAATAACCTTACAGTTTTCAAACGCAAATCTCTTCTCCAATCATCTGTTTCCTTTCAAAAACGCCTTTGTAACCTTCTCTTCATCAATCAGTTACAGATAGGCTCGTAAAAGACGCCCTTTTATCCTTCAAAAGGGCACCTTTTACATTGCAAAAGGTGCCCTTTTAAGATGCAAAAAGATATGTATTGCCATCCCATCCATGATTTTTCCTCACATTCAAGGCACCCGATCTTAGAACACAAGGTTGAATCCGAACCTTATTCCGTTCTTCGATATGCCCGGCATGTGTGTGTATGTGAGGCGTCGAACATAATCAATCTCCAGACATTTGAAGATGTTATGCACACCCACCACAAGCTCCAGGTAAGGGTCACGGGTCATGACGTTTGTCCCTTCAGGGAACTTATACAGTTCAGGGTCATTGATATTCTTCGGCAAGTAAGGGTTGTTCTTGTCCGTCAAGTGGCCCCACATGCCCTTGAAAGCAAAGTATTCACGCCACTTCAGCTTCTTTATCAGTGGCAAACGGTTGAAGAGTTTTCCCTCCAAGTCCCATGCAAGATTGAACTGTGCATAGCGGTCGTTGAGGAACTCCAGGCTCTCCATGAGGTTGAAAGTCTCAAGATGCTCAAAGTAAGAGGTGTTCACCGGTGGCGTAATGAGGAACGGGAACGGCACTTTGTTCCATTGTGCACCTGCCTGCAGACGTGTGTCAACATGTCCCCAGCTGCCCAACCAGAAACGTTTATACACTGAGACCTCCGTGAGATTGGTGTTGAAATCACTTCCAAGGAAGTTCTGTATGCCCATAGTGTGGGTTATCTTGAACTCAGGAGCATCGAGATTCACTGCCATTCGTTGCTGTTTCGAGTTGATATAAGACTGTCCCGGACGGTAATCAAGCCCGACGATCAACTCCGTCATGCGCACTTTATTCACCAGAGAACCATCCATCTTCTCATAGATGAGCTTCCCTGTCGGCACATTACTCTCCGTTCTCAGCTCCACACTGGTAGCCAATCCGTAGTCAGTCTCCCACATGAAGTTCAGCTTCTGTCGGTCAATGAAGGACATCTTCTCCACTTTCACGGGTCGGAAGGTCATGAAGATGTTGTCTTTATTATGTACAAGATACTTGTCTGAAGGCGATTCCACATCCTTATTCGACTCAAATGAGAGCGTACGGATAGGAAATTCAATCGGCTGATACTCTGGTTTGTTGAACGAATAAGTCACCTTCGCATCGTAATAGCTTCGGTGTGACTTCGTTCCATAGGCATAATAACCTTCAAAGAACCAGTGTGGATTGAACTTCGCAGTGGTCCTTGCCGATGCACGCAGACGTATCCCGTCTACGAAGTTCTTGGAGATGAACGTGTTAACCGGTCCTATATCCACCTTACTTGGCGTCTTCTCCGATCCTGTTTCGACGAAGTTTTCAATCAAAGCCTTCGATGCAAACATGATCCATTTGAAGTGTTTTGTCTTCGACATGTTCTTGATGAAGGAGTCCATACCAGCCTCACTCTTTGTCAGTTTGGTTGTTCTGTGGTCTGCCCAGAAGTCATTATCGCGCATCTTGGCAGCTGCATCATACGTGATCTTAGCCTTTCCCTTGAAGAGTTTGTCTGCTATCGGAGCGAAAGCATAGTTGGTCAGCCCCGTTGTTCGTATGACAATGGCATGCTGAAGGAAGTCGGTCACCTTGAGTTCGGCAACCATATTGTCCGTTGTCAATGCCCATTCCCCATTCGGGAGCTTGGTATATTCCTGCTGGAACTTCATGGCATCAACGAAGTTTACACCCGTATTGGCGGGCAACTGCATGTCACATCGCTTCACGTGCAACGAACTATCGTTGAGCACATACAGCTCACCCCGGAAACCAAAGTCCTGCTGATTGGCTGGCATAAACTGCAGTCGGATGCACTGATCTTGGTTCACGTAAACCGTATCATCGATATAAAAATGATAGAAAGAGATGGCTGTAGAGCCTATCGGAGAAGGGAATCGTTTCTGAAGTAGGTTAATCTGGTCATCATAAAGGTTGATATCTTTGAAGAGATCCTTCACAACCGTGTTCATCGCTTCGCCCGTTTGAATGAGTTTTGAGATACCTTTCGTTGATTGTCCAAGCACAATGTCCTTCTCATCACGTGGATCTTTGCGGTAAATGTGCTGTGTCAGCGTCTCATCAACAGATATCGGGAGGATGAGTTTATTGTTATACGGGCATGTTTCTACCTGATCCAAGAGCCAAGGAGCTTTCTTAAACATGGATCCTTCGAGGTCATCCGGGGTCAGATTGTTGATAGCCATCGTCACCTTCTGATACTTATCATACTGGTAGAAATCGTGGTTCTCAAGGTGGGTCTGTTTCTTTGCCGCTATGACACGCCGCATCAGCTCCACCGCGGGGTTGTCTTTTCGGGAATACTTATGTCTTCTTTTCGCCTTGACCACCACTCCTTGCAGCTGCTTTGAGTCGGGAACAAGTGAGACGTTCAGCGTCATTGGCGTACTGTCTGTAATCTTTATGCGACGTGGTTTGTATCCCACTGAGGTCACAGTGAGCTGCTCTCCAGCCTGACGGACGATGCTAAAGTGGCCTTCAGCATCACCTGATGCACCGATTTTCAGCCTCTGATAGAGTGCATTAGCGTACGGAATGCTGTCTCCTGTCTGTGAATCAATGACGTAACACTGCAGCATTGTACTGTCAACTACGGTTGGTTTCGACATTTCTTTCGCTAAAGAATCCATCAACTGCAGTAGAGAATCCTTCTCAATGGCTGCAGTATCTCCCTCAATAGTCATGGAGTCAATCCTCACGGGCAGCGTATCAGCCTTCACAATGACCGAGTCGAGTGGCTGCGCATGAAGAAAGACGGAGGAAAAGAGCAATACCAGACTCACTAATCCTAATGCTCTTCCCCCTCGCCTCTCAGAAAAATTTGAGAGAAATGATATGTTTTGTATCTTTAGTTTCGAATGTATATTCATCTTGTAGTTTAGTTTTAGAATGTGTGGAGGGCTGATATCCTGTCATCCTTTAGTCTATTTCTTCATCAGCCTCATAGCCTCCCATCTCCCTGATGGCATTCTTCAGCATCGTATACTGCTCAAAGAGATTGTTCACAGGCTCCTCTTCACATGTGTAATCGTGCATAGGACTCTTCAGGAAGAAGCTCAGGAAGCGTTGTATACCGTATCTTCCGGCACGTGCAGCAAGGTCGGATAGCAACGATAAGTCGAGCAATAACGGTGCTGCAAGGATGGAATCACGACACAGGAAGTTGATTTTTATCTGCATCGGGTAGCCCATCCACCCGAAGATATCAATGTTATCCCATCCTTCTTTATTGTCATTACGTGGCGGATAGTAATTGATTCGTACCTTATGATAGATGTCTCCGTAGAGATCTGGTTGGTCATCAGCCTTACAGATGGTCTCCAGTGTTGAGAGTTTGCTCACCTCTTTGGTGTGGAAGTTAGCTGGTTCGTCGAGCACTAAGCCGTCCCTATTGCCGAGAATGTTGGTTGAGAACCACCCTGCCAAGCCCAGATTACGAGTCTTGATGATAGGTGCAAAGCCCGATTTCACAAGTGTCTGCCCTGTCTTGAAGTCCTTTCCAGCTATCGGCATACGTGTCTTCTCTGCCAATTCCCACATCGCTGGGATGTCAACAGTGGTGTTTGGAGCACCCATAATGAAAGGACATCCCTCCTTCAAGGCGGCATAAGCGTAGCACATAGACGGTGCTATATGTTCCCGATCATCCACCTGCATGGCTGCTTCGAGCATTGCGAGGGTCTTGTGATGGCGTTCATCATAAGGCACATAGATCTCTGTTGATGCTGCCCAGATGACCACTACCCTCTCACATCCGTGTGTTTCTTTGAACTGACGGATGTCTTCCCGCAGCTGCTCCACCATGTCCCAGCGTGTCTTACACTGTTTCACATTGTCGCCATCAAGGCGTTTTGCGTAGTTTTTATCGAACGCTGCCTTCAGAGGTTTGATGCTTTCAAGCTCCTCACGTACGGGTTCTATGTCCTTAGCCTTCAACACTTCGGCATAAACAGTAGCCTGATAGGCGTTCTGTGGATACACATCCCATGTACCAAAGACAATATCCTTGAGGTCAGCCAAGGACACAATGTCTTTGTAATGTAGGTATTTCTTGTCTGATCCGCGCCCAACACGGATCTTATCGTATTGGGTCATGGAGCCAATAGGCTTCGTCAGACCCTTTCTTGTCATCAAAACTCCAGTCATAAAGGTTGTTGCTACGGCACCACAACCAACGACCATGATTCCTAATTTGCCTTCTGCAGGCTTTACGTTCGTATTCTCCATCTTTCGGATTTATGTAGTATCTTATAACGGTTCAAAGGTTATTATATTGCTTTTCAGCCGCTTATTCTTTCTTTTAATTTATCTTTCACAACCAATAATTCGGACAAATCATGGATGATAACGTCTGCTATGCAGTCGGATGGTTCGTCATCTGTCCATCCTTCTCCTTTTATCCATACGGTCTGACAGCCTATGCTGTGTGCCGGAAGGATGTCCTTTGTATAGCTGTCTCCCACAACTACCGCGTCACTGGGGCTCACGCCTAACGTCTCTGCAGCCCGTTGGAAGATATCAGGGTTGGGTTTACGAACACCAACGACGGCACTCTCGGTCACAGTTTGGAAAAGATTGGACAATCCGAACTCCTTTAATACGACTGACATGTTGCCATAAAAGTTGGTGACTAAGCCTAATCTGTGCTGCTGTTTGAGCTGTTGAAGCACATGTCTGTTTGCTTCTATGGTTATTTTCACCTTATGATATAGGTCTGCCAACAGGCGCGTTTGCATCTGTCTTGCCGTTTCTGCATCCACATTCAACCATCCTTGTGCCGACAGATAATCAAATTCTATCTGCAGTTTTGCCTCTAACAGCTGTCGGAAGGTATATTCTTTCTTTATGATGGGTTGCTTTCCTAACGTCCTTTCGGCATGTACATAAGCTTCACGGAACTGTGCTTCGCTAACGGGGATGGCTTGCCTTTCATACGCATGCCACAGCATTTTCCCCCAATGACAGCCTGCTGTGTCGAGTGTTCCACCAAAGTCGAAGAGGTAAGCCACGCTCTTCTTCCTCTCCGTTACCCCTTTTTCAGGACTGGAAAGGAGCCTGTTGAGTTCCTCCCGACAGAGTGCTTCATGCTTCTTATGCATGTAAACGTAAGCCAGATTGAGCAGGGTTACTTCCACAAGGAGGTACACCCACGGACAATTCAGCAGACAAGTGACATAGACAAGGATACCTCTGCAATTGAAAGTCAGCAGGTTGGTGAAGGGCATCAAGGGTCTGCTCCCAGCAAGGAAGCGGTCTTTGAGGTCCTGCGGCACCTGTTCAATGCTCCCATATCGGGCTAACAATGCTTTGTGAAAGCGCTGGAAGTCGGGCGTGCGATGTTCCTGACTCTTGCAGTAATGCTGGTAATTGGAGTGGAAAGCACGGTCCCAAAAGACGTCTTTCTTCCCTTTCAGGCTCTCCACGATGGCGTGTTCTTTCTCGTAAGAGTCCAACTCCGAGCCTGCTCTTCCTTTGAGAAAATAGAGGTGAATCTGCCTGTAATAGTCGCTCAAGGAGCATTGTGGCGAATGGGAAAGGAAACCTGCCAGGGCTGCTAATGCCAGTCCCCACAGTCCCCAGGACATCGATGTGCCGGGGATGGGTTGGTGCCATATGCGCAGAACGATGGCAAGATAGATGGCAACGAACCACACATCACCGGCGAAACCATCCAGACAACGTCCCTTCATGGAGCGTTGATTGGTGAGTCGAGCAAGCTGTCCGTCGGTGGAATCACAGAAGTTTGCCAGCATCAGGAGGATGATACCTATTATATTATGTAGGGTATCGGTGAAGTAAAACATCACTCCTGCACCCACACCAAGGAAGATGGAGAGTATCGTTACGGCGTTCGGAGTGACACCAAGGCGGCGCCATAACAGGGCAAAAGCCAGTCCGATGGGACGTGTGAAGTACACATCCAACCACTCTTCCGTATCTTCCGACTTGAAAGAGGCATGGAGAAGGGTGCGGAAAGAGGGATTTTCGTCCGTCTTATCAGCACTTCCTGCCGCTCTCCCTTCCTCTCTCTGCGTGGAGAGGGGGGTGAGATGCTCTGTTGATGATGGTTTATTTGTATCTTTTGTCATTGTCTTAATTGGCGTATACCCTTATGTCTTAAGGGTTGAGGATGTGTCTTTTATCCTCCATTGGCTTTTATTTTGGGGATTGTGGGCTATCATGTTGTACATTAACAGACGGGATTACGAGTAGTCTGCTGTCGCCTTCTGTCCCTCTATCCGTACATCCCTTCTTCTTAGAAGGACTTGGGTCGGCGTTTCCTTATGCCGTCCTCTCCCAGGCACATCACCATCTCTTCCTTACATCTTGAGAAGCTGGGCCAGTCGTTAAAGTCGATGATGACATACGTACCATTGCTCTTGACGATGGCATCACCCCCATAAACGGGTGTGTGAAGCAGACGGGAGAGGTGCTCAGCGTCTTGCTTTAACCGTTCCATGGAGAAGAGATAGTGCTGTGCTGTGCCGTTGAGGGCTTCGTCACCGAACTTTGTTTCACCGTCGTCCGTAGGATAATAACAACGGAAAAAGTCGGCTCCTTCCACACCATAGAACTTCACAAGGTCGCCTTTCACATGTGCTTGCACGACGATATCGGTAACGCCTCGTTGCCGAAGGTCGGCCTTTGCCTGTGCTAATGCTTCTTCATCCTGGCAGAAACGAACATCATCCTTACTCTGTGCAGCACCGTCGCCACGTTTCACCCAGTAGCCATCGGCTCCCGCATCGGGTGGAAGTGGAAGATGATGCATCTGCATCACCTTATTTATATTGCTCCTTTGGCAGGCTCTGACACCTGCTGTGGGGTTGATAACCGTCACACCAGCAGCCTCAAGGGTTGACAACCAGGTCAACGCTGCCTCACTGCGTGCCATGGAATAGATCGTTTTTGTCGACTCAGGGAGCTGATAACCTGCCGTTATCTCTTCCTCACTGACAATCGGTGCACCGCCTAACTGTCGGCTCAATGCCTGCAGAACGGCGAAGTCTTTGTCCACGGAATGGGGCGAAAAGCACTGTGCCCGTTGTATCAACAGGCACCGACAGCACCGTGATTCAGCCTTTCGGATGTCGGAGGCATGGTCAATGTCGAACACATGGGTCAGCGGATAGGCTTCAATCTGTAATCCTTCTGCCACCAAAGCACGCTGGAAATTGCGCATGCGGTGCTCTCCCCGTGCTATGCAAGCATCCAGAACGGCGAGCGTACGAGGTGTTAACCCGTAGATGCCGGCTGAGATGTACCGACTGTCAGGCTGTGGTGTGTCGTAATATCCCGTGACTGTCATCTGTTCGTCAACGCCCACATAGAGGGGTTTCTCGTCGTCAATGTAATCCGTTACACCCATCAGTGCATCCACACCCTCGGCTGTCTTGCCACTGAACGTGCGGACGTAACGGGCAAATTCATGCGCATCAAAGATGGTGTCAACGGTGGTCAGCACGAAGGGTTCGTCCCGAAGATACTGGCTTAACACGTGGAAACTGTGCATGGAACTGGGTGTCGACTGAATGACGAAACGCAGGGGTACGGGCTGACCTGCCAGCCCTTCATTCTGAATGTCCACCAGATGGCGTGCCACATCGGTCATGTGCTCGTTGCAGATGACAACAATCTCCGTGGCATGGTTTGCCAGGAAGATGCGCAACAGACGGTCGATGAGACACTCACCGCCCACCTTCACCAATGGTTTCGGGGCTTCCACACCCTCCGCACGCAGGCGTGAACCGTCGCCTGCTGCTATGATTGCGAACTTCACTTGCCTTTCTCTTACGTTTAATGTGTTCTATAATCCAGATGCAAAGATAGGAAAATATTGGGAATAAACAGTATTTTTGAGTCTTTTGCTGCCGCCGCTCTACTAAACAATCTATTACGTTTGCCGTTCCGCTTACTGCTCTTGCATGCTCCCCTCTGCCTGTTATAAAACCAGCATTGACCATCGTCTGTTAGACGCAGGAGAACCATAAATGTAAAAAGAATTGGTAGTAGGCTTTTCAATTGGTGCTCTTTTGCATTGTAAAAGACGCCCTTTTGCATTGTAAAACATGCCCTTTTACACGGTAAAAGATGCCCTTTTGCATTGCAAAAGACGCCCTTTTACAAGCCTCTTTGTAACCCTTTGTATCTGAATAGGTTACAAAGGCGGTTTTCAACAATTTCGGTTCGTTTTGCAGACATGAGCCTTTCACATTTTGTAAGATTATTTCTAACCATACTAACCAACCCCATCACCGCCAGCCCAAAGAACAGAGAGGGAGATAAACAGCTGAGAACGCTAAGGCTAGGGAGCTGATGCCTGGGGATTGGGAAGCTAGGTACGTCTTTTACTTCTTGCTCGTATCTTTCTCTGTACATACTTTCCTTTTCTGAAAAAGAGGACGGAAGAAGACCTTCTATAGTCCCAACAACCTCTTGCTTTTTACCTATAATTTAATCAAATTAGTGTATAAATTTGCAAGTTTGTAACTTTTTCATTACCTTTGCAACGAATTTCAAGATTATGTTGCGGTACTCTTATTTGAACAAACCGCTCATCTTTAATGTGCATTCTTTATCGAAACCACTATAAATAATGCAACATTAGCTAAAAGAACGATTCATAAACAAAACTTAGTTATAGATATAAATATTAATAAATAATGAAACGAAAAGAAAAGAAGAAGGCTTATATTGAGCCTCAGATCATGATGTATGCCTTGGCTGGAGAGTGTCCAATTTTGGCTGGTAGTCCTCCTGTAAACACGAATCCAACCGTAGTTGCTCCTGATGAGGACGACGATGATACAAACCTCGTACCTGAGAATTAAGTTGGAAGAGTTTTCTATTTTAAAGTAAAAAACAAACAAATTATCCATTCATGAAGTTTAATAAAATTCGCAAGTGCAATGCTGGACGCAAATCAACAGCGGCACTCACGTTTGCATGTCTTAGTGGATTGACAGCCTTAGGGTTGACAGCCTGCTCAGATAATGAACTTGATTCGACTAACAGTGGCCAGAATGGCGCTGCCGTAACATTCCAGGTTACAACTGCAGACAAGCAGGCTCAGCAGGCAGCAAAGGCTAATCCAGCCTTGGCAATGACCCGTGCAGGATTCGCAGAGCAGCTGAAGATGCAGGGATTGACACCTGAAGACCTTGCTACACGCAAGATCGATATTCCTGGAAACAGTAAGTATTGCCTCATAGAGAGCACTGTTGCTGGTATCGATGACGACCTTACAAATGCTAACGCAGTAGGTACTCGTGCTAAAGTTACCACATCTGCAACACTGGGTAAGTTCTCTGCTATCGCTTATCGTGGTACTTCTGCAACAAGCATCAGCACTACTCCTTGGTTCTACAATGCTGAGGTAAACGCAAACGGTACTCTTGCAAATACTCAAGTATGGTCATGGGGTGAGCCATATGCACGCTTCTATGCTGTTTACCCACAGGTAACAACATCATATAGCAAGCTAACATTAGCTCCATCAACAAACACTTCAACTCCATACGTAAACATCGAGGTTGAGCCAGGTGTACAGAATCAGAAGGACTTGATGACAGCTTGTTCTGGTACAACACCTATTCAATATGCAACCTTGGGTACTGCTCCTGCAGTTCCTTTGCAGTTCCAGCACGCAATGACCGCTATCCGTTTCAAGATTGGCGACCGCTTGTCTGGTACTCATAAGATTACAAAGATTGAGATTGTTGGTGCAAAGAGCAAGGGTAAGTTCACTTTGCCTTCATCAGTACAGGCTACTACTGGTGCATCTTTCAACAGTGCATGGTCTGATGTTAACACTCCTGCAACCTTCACACTCGATGGTATCAGCGTAAACACATCTGGTCATATCAACGAGACTATCGTTGGTAAGGATGGTGATAACTTCACATTCTACATGATTCCACAGAGTGCAGCAGGTATCAAGGTAAAGGTTTACTTTGACAATCAGACTTCTCCAGCTATCGTAGCACCATTCGCTGGTACATGGAAGGCTGGTACAACAAAGACATACGCATTGTCACAGTCTGCTAATAATCTCAAATATACCTTCGAAGCTACTCCTAATCCAACCGAAGCAGCAAACACAGAAGGTGCAACTACATCATATCAGATTACATCATACGTAGACGATGACAAGCAGCATCGCCCTGTTAAATGGAAGGTAGTTAGCTATGATGCTGACGGAGATGGTACCTTCTCTATGAGTGAGAAGCCTGATTGGCTGACTATTCCTAACGAAGGCAGAACAACAACACAAGATGTTGAGCAATATACTGCTACATTCAACGCCAACCAACGTGACGTTTTGGCTGATTTCAATAATGCAATGAAGACTGCAGATCCTGTTACAAACTACAATCTTGCTAATGCTACAGGTGCAGATGCAATAGAGAATACAGCAAACTGTTACGTTATCAGTGCACCTGGTACATACCGTATTCCATTGGTTTATGGTAATGCTATTGAGAGAGGGACTACTAACTCTTCTGCATATACAAGTACTAAATCTTGCATAGTGGATAATGAAGAGTTCGTATTGCAGGACTTCGTTGATCATAACGACCACAAGATTACTTCTCCATATATCAACGTACAGAACGCTGGAGACCCAGCAACAAAAGCAGAAGTCGTCTGGGAAGATTGTCAGGACATCGTTACAACCCCTAAGGTTACAGGAAGTGGCAGAGACTCTTACCTTACTTTTACTATCGACGAGCATAAACTGCAGAATGGAAATGCTGTTGTTGCGGTTACAAATGCAACAGGTACAGTAATGTGGTCATGGCACTTATGGTTTACTCCAAAGAGTTCTCTTAAGACGATACCATTTACCAGTGTCGGCTCTACATATAACTTTATGACTGATAACCTTGGTTGGAAATACACCAAATGGACAGGTGGACTTAAGCGTGAAGTTGTTGTTAAGATAGAACAACAGGCTGAAACAGGCGAAAAGAAGACTGCTACTATTACGTTGAAGCAGGCTGCAGGCAATAATGTTCGCGAAGGATATGGAAATCTTTATCAGTGGGGACGTAAGGACCCGCTCCCTGGAACGGATACTTTCTATCCTAATACAGGTTACAAATTCAACGATGGTTATACTATAGTTGGTGATCAGTCTGCAGATTACAATAACCCTGCAAATATACAGAGAATGGAGAAACGTACCATCGGACTTAGTATTCGTGAGCCAGGTATAATGCTACCTAAAGTAGGTGGTGGTAAGTTGAGCTGGTCATACCGCCAATACATAAACTTATGGTCAGCTGATAACGATAGCTATGCCGGTACTGTACGCAATGGTAAAAAGACTATCTACGACCCATCACCAGTAGGCTTTAAAGTGCCAGATGCGTATGCATTCACAGACTTTAGTCTAACTGGAGCAGTATGGAGCAATGGTTATACACTCAAAGCCGATAATGACAAGGAAATCTACTTCCAAGCTGGTGGATACCGTGATGGTAACGATGGAAAAATTAAATTAGTAGGTAGCTATGCCTTTTATTGGGTAGGTATTGCAACGAAAAGAGGTGCTACAGGTGGTCCTGGTTATGGTTTACGTATTAAGATGACGAATGGTACTCTAAGTGCGCCTATCAATCCTTCCGATGATTATGGTAACCGCGCATACGGTTTTGGTATGCGCCCAGTAGCAGAGTAAACATACATAACTTTTCATAATTATACAATTACAGCCTCTCAGACGTAAGTTTGAGGGGCTGTTTTCTTTGTGCTTTCACGAACAAATGACGCTTCTTCAAGATGGAGAGAATGAACAGATAAACAGATGTACATACGAATCACAGTTCAATAGTTGGTATTGTTGTAAATAATTCTTTTCTTTTTTCTTGAAAAATATTTGGAGTTATCAATTCAGTTGCTTATCTTTGCAACCGTTAACGGACGAAAGAATTTAGACGAAACCACTTCCTCATTGGATAAAATCATAATAAATGAGGATAAAACTAAATCCAAATTTAAAAGAACAAGCCTGCAATAAACAAAGAAAATATACACCATATAGCTGTATTAACAGCGTTATTACTATGGCATGTTAATACAAACTTGGGGCAAAAACATATGGCTTAGTCACTTATAGGTAAAAGAAAGGATAACAAGATTCGACCCAACACAGCACAAAGCTAAGATATAATGTTGGGCGCTAACAGCTAATCCTGATTCCACGTGAGTGGAGTCAGGATCTTTTTTTTCATGAAAAAGCAACCCAACAACCATTGTTCTTATCTCTAACAGCGCACGTCCTCAATTTTTTTCCTAACAAAAAGCACAACAGGCAGCGTGCCTCCAGATCAGGTTCGGCACCATCAGTTCTGTACTTTACCATTTGCCGCATCATCCGCTCATACACTTAATTATCAAAGTTGCTGTCACTTCTGTCACGGAAGAAGCACAGATAACGAACTGAATATAAACCATCTAACACCAAATGTTAAAATGACAGCAACTAAAATGAAAACTATATTAGGGGAAAAGTAGCCCTTCTTTTCCGCTTCCTATCAGTAGATGAAAATAGAATTGACGCGTTTACAAGGAGACAAAGAAATGCGTTATCACCTAAAAATAATGGTATAAACCTTGTAAATCCTACCCACTCTCCCCTCAACTTTTTATCAAAAAAGTTTGGAAGTTTAGGTTTTAGTATATACTTTTGCACCACATCTGAAGCAGGACACTGCATGCAGATATACCAAAGAAAGCAATTTGAAAGGAAAAGATATATATGAAGCGACAAGGACAAACACTATCGTTGAAGAATCTAACAAAAAGTAACGTTTGGGACATTCAGGAAAACGATGTCTTCCGCCTATGGGCACAAGCCGAACGTGACGCAGATTTGAGGGATAACGAGCGTCATTACATAGACGTTATTAAAAGTGCTTTCACCATAGAGGAGGTGAAAGTGAACAGACCCGAGGTCATAAAGAAGTATGAAGCACGTGGTTGCCAGGTGGGTGAGATACGTCTGGATGAGGGCACAAAGGTGAAATGGGCATTGAAGAAGAAGCCTATCCTACGTGTGACCGACCTTACATGGGAGAACATTCATCACGTCTCAGCACATAAACTCATTGAAGTTCTGGAACGTAACTTCGGTGGTGGATGGGAAAGTCTGCCACAGAGTGTGCAGGACATTATCCTCAGTGGGTTCGACGTAAGTACCACTACCCTACCTACAGCACGACTGAAGAAGCCAGGTGGGTTGTATGATAAGAAGGTGGCTGACGGCTATGAGGTGCTCGAGATATCAAAAGGAGCATGGACCGAGGCTATCTTTGCCAAGGAGAAACCAATGGCTGTAGTGACTCGTACGAAGTTCCCAACACCCGAAGAGCTATCGGAAGAAGAAGATCTTCTTGATAATGACGATGAGGATCTGCCAGAGGATGAGGACGAGAAGAAGCGTAATGACGAAGATGACGAGGACTATGACGAGGACAAACTGACCGAGGAGAGTTATCGTACCACCTTCGATACCAACCCAGAAGAGCTGGATATACAAGCTGATGAGGTTGGTGATGATGATGACTTCTAATCTTTTAGCAAATAAAAATAAAGAGGAGTACCCAGCAGGATACTCCTCTTTATTTATTAAAGTGATTTAAATTAGTTCTTCTTCGCCTTACGGGCAAGTGCCTCACGACGAGCATTTTGAATCTGAAGGAAACGAGCATCGACAGTGCTATCGTATTCCTTGTTTACTGCGATTAGTCTATCCATACAATAATCTTGTTACCTTAAATACCTAAACGCTTGCAAAGATACGAGGTTTCGTACATAAAAGCCGTAGGAATATGCCCTGAAAATATAAGCTTATACGATTTTATTGATGCATATCAACGGGTTTGACGCACGTCAAAAAGATGCATAAAACAAGAGATAACCTACTGATTTTCTTGCAAATAAGGTACTTTGGCAGTAACTTTGCACCTGTAAAATTAGGGTAAAAAGATTAATAACCGCAGAACCAAAGGGGTTCCGCACAAAGAAGAAAGGAAAAGATTATGTTAACATTAGGTATTGTAACCATTGTTGCAGCAACTCTTGCAGAGGCTTTAATCATTGCTAAGCAGATTGATTTGGGTGAATAGAGTTGTCTAAAACAAAAGAAAAATCAACAAGAAAGCTACTCGAATCATTCTTCAGTAGCTTACAAATAAAAAGAAATAAGCCGTTACATCGCAAGATGTAGCGGCTTTTCTTTATCTCATTTCCTTATGTATATCATTGAAAAACATGCCCTTACGGCATTCCATCTTCCCAAATATATCATAAAGAAGTATGTCCTTATGCCATTCCATCTCCCAAATATGTCATTGAAAAATATGTCTTTATGTCATTCTGTCTCCCAAGAATCCAACCTTATGTCTTTATGTATGGCATTAAGAAATACGTCTTTTTGTCATTCTGTCTTCAAAATATGGCACTGGGAAATACGTTCTTTTGTCATTCTGTCTATAGAAGATCAAGGTCCTTCAACGCTCTTTTCGCTACTGTCTCAAGCTCTTCACCAAGTTCACAGAAGCTCAACACACAGTTATATGCAGCATGTTTCAGCGGCAGGTTATCCCCTTGCAGCGTCACATGAGCCTGATCAAGGAACTCATTGATGCCTCGTTCGTTAGGTTCAAGACCCTGAGCAAACAGTCGAGCAAGCAACTGATAGCCACAAAGCTGATACATATCCTTATCCGAAGCAATCCACTGATACGCCAGAGAGGGTGCAAAACGGAGGTGTTGCAACAGATGGAAAGCCAGCAGTTCAGCCATCTCCTGCGTCCGAACACGCTCCATCCACACATCAACCAGGTCGTTATCCATCCGTTCAGCAGGCATAATCAGCGTTGCCAACACCTGACATTCACGTATATCTTCCTTCCAAAGTTCAATGGCAAGGTCGTAATCTTTCCCGTATTCTACTGCCATCTGCTGCAGTTCGGGTACGGGAACGCCCCAGTTTATCTTATAATCAACACCCTTCTGTCGCATGGAATGGGATGTCACACCATTCATTAACAGGCGGAAAGACTGCTTTATCTCTTTGAGTTTCTCGTGTGTCTCTTCTGTCATATTGCTTGTTTTTAATGTCGTTTAATGGTTTATTCCTCGCGCTTATATATATAATAAGGTGGGAAAGGACTACAAAAGTACGTTATTTTTTTGATTCTTCATGGGTTTAGCGCCGTAAAAAGCAGTGCACTGAGGGGCAGAAAGATTGAAAACAGACACATAAAAATGCTTCAGTTTGCAAGCGGAATCACTTGACAATATAAACTATTTTACTTAACTTTGCGTTCTCATGGTGTCATCACCATGCACGATACTTACGAAAACATAAACAAACCGTCAGCTTTCAAAGCACAAAAGCCATCAAAAATATGAAGATAATACTGGAGATTTTCCTAATAGCAAGTGCACTATTCCTATATGGATGCATCGCTTATGTAGTGTTTTTCTTCGCGAAAAACATATATTTGGCTATCAAAAATAAGAAGGATTTGGAGTTAAAACCCTTCATACTGCGCATGGCAGTAGGTGCTATGCTGGGTGGACTGTTCGTCTATGGCGTGTGTAATCAACTCAGAATCAGTACGATTATAGGGCTATTGAGAGACATAAGCACCCAGCTCTAAGAACATTTCAACAAACAAAGAGAGCGCGATAGGAATCCTATCGCGCTCTTTACTTATTTTAATTGACTTGAAAAGTCTTGTTTTATGCTTGACTTTTGGTTCGCGCCTCACGGCGTTCCCCAATCATCTTGCATCATTGTTATCCTTAAAACCAATCTTACTTATTACCTTAACTAAACCTATTTAATGTTATCTGAACAATCTCTTTTGTTCTACCTTAAACTTAATAACTAAAAACCTAAATCTATTACTACTAACCTAAACAATCTTTTTATTTGTCTTTTGACGATGCAAAGGTACAACTGTTTGCGCACACAACAAAACTTTTACGCATAAAAAATCAGTTATTTAGCATTTTTTGATATGTATCAATACTCTTAAACACAACACCTTCAATCCTTAATGGGTACACTCTAACCCACTCTACAGCAGGAGAATGCCCTGCAGAAAAGGGTTTCCTAACGTTCAAGACTTCATAAAAACAGATATGAAAGGATGAACGAACAAAATACGGGACGGGGCATTCACACTTTGACAGACAAGGAAAACACACAGAATCATCGCCGTTTGCAGACATCATCATGCACTTTCCATCTCCCAACAGAGCAACAAACACGTATGTTCCGCCATACGCTGACATGAGAATATACGAAGGGAAACAACGTCTTTCTCTATGGTTTACTAACTGAGAAATAGTATTACAAAAAAAAGAGGTAGTAAAAGCGAAATAAGGAGATATCACATGAAAATCGTCTTTGTAACCTATTCAAACACGAAGGGTTACAAAGAGGCTTGTAAAAGGGCATCTTTTGCACTTCAAAAGGGCACCTTTTACCATGCAAAAGGGCATGTTTTACATCGTAAAAGGGCGTCTTTTACAATGCAAAAGGGCGTAGATTGAAAAACGAATGGGAAATAAATTGACAACGGAACGGCTTTTAATAGAATCTGATCTCCGTGATAATCATTGATCCAACGGCTGCATTGAGCTTCTTGATGAGCTCCGTCTGCATCATACTAAGGTCGGCACGCAAGGCAGGATTGATGATTTTCACGAATAAAGTCTGGTTTCTTATGAACTTCTCCTGCGTATATCGTGCCACAGTCTGCCCTGCCACAGTGTCCCAAGCATCAACCAATCGCTTCTGGAGGAGCGGCGTTTCCAATCCCTCCTGTCGCAGAAAGCTGTTGAGAACAGCATCCAAAGGTTGCACTTTCCGCCTAAACATGCTTGTCCTCCCGCTCGTTTATCTCGCCATTCTCAACTGAGAAGAGCTTATAACTGAACCCACTGCCCTGCAGAATCTTATCTAAATGGTCACGATTGGTGTCGGTTATGAAGATCTGACCAAAGTCATCGCCCGACACAAGACGTACGATCTGCTCCACTCTACTACTGTCTAACTTGTCAAAGATATCATCCAAGAGCAGCAAAGGGGTGTTATTACCTGCTGCACGACGCAGAAAATCAAACTGAGCGAGCTTCAATGCCAGCACATATGTCTTGTTCTGACCCTGACTTCCCTCTCTTTTCATTGGGTAACCACCCAGTTTCATCACCAAATCGTCCTTGTGAATGCCATGAAGAGAGTAGCCCATGATACGGTCTTTGGCACGATCCCGCTGGATAACATCCAACAACGGACCACGCTGACAGTGTGAAACATACTCTAATGTCACCTGTTCACGGTCGCCAGAGATGGTCTGATAGATACGCTGAAACACTGGTGTGAGTTCTTCAACAAAGGCTGCGCGCTTCTGATAGAGCGTCTCTCCATGTTCAGCCATCTGCATTTCGAGCAGTTCCAACAGTGTCCCGTCGGGTTCATCCTCCTGTTTCAGCATACTGTTACGCTGCTGTAACGCCTTGTTATAGCGTGTCAGCGCATCCATATATAGGTTATCATACTGCGAGATGACCACGTCCATCAGTCTTCTTCGCTCCTCACTGCCCCCTTCAATGAGGGTTGCGTCGGCTGGAGAGACGAAGATCAACGGTACAAGACCAATGTGTTGGGAGAGTCGTTTATACTCTTTCTTGTTCCTTTTGAAATGCTTTTTCGTACCACGTTTCATCCCACAGTACACCTGTTCCTTCTCTCCTGCATCCGAAACATAGTCCCCCTCCAACACGAAATAGTCGGCATCATGGCGCATAACCTCTGAATCCTTTGGGTTGAAAGCACTCCTACAGAACGAGAGATAGTACACTGCATCCAGCAGATTCGTCTTTCCTTCACCATTATGACCGATAAAACAATTCAACTTAGCCGACAAATCGAGCGTTGCCGTCTGTATATTCTTATAATTAATGATGGAGAGTTTCTTTAATTGCATAGTTGCAAAGATACCCCTTTTCCCTCCAATAAAAGAAAAAAGTCGTTGATAAATTTCAATATGTGCGACTTTTTGATTAATTTTGTCGCGCTATTAAGCACACCTTATATTATAGAATAGAATAAAAAACATCATAATCAAAATGGCAAACAAAAAAGAACAGGGTACATACGAAGAGACCCTTAACAATTCTGAAGCCGTCTTCTTGAAGTACAAGAAGCAAATCTTTATCGCAGTGGCTGCCGTCATCATCGTCATTGCAGGTGTGATTCTTTATAAGAATTACGTATCCGCTCCACGTGAAGCTGAGGCAAGTACGGAGCTGGCAAAGAGCCAAACGCTCTTCAATGCACAGCAGTATGACCAGGCATTGTCAGGTTTCCAGAAGGTACAAAGCGACTATAGCAGTACTGATGCAGGCAACCTTGCCAACCTTTACATAGCACTCTGCTATGCACATCAGGCTAAACCAAACTGGGCAAAGGCTTTGGAATATGCTGAGAAGTTCAATACTTCAGATGATGAAATGATTAGTCCTGCTTCACAGATGGCACTCGGTGACATCTATGCTAACAATAATCAGAATGACAAAGCAGTTGATTGTTTCAAGAAAGCAGCCGACATGGCAAACAAAGAAGCAGCTGATAACATCAACTTAAGCATTGCTCCTCTGGCATTAAAGAAGGCTGGTATCCTCCTCGAAAGCGAAGGAAAGAAGGCTGAAGCACTTGAGATTTACAAGAATATCAAGAAGACTTACGTCAATGCTCCTATCTATCAGGAGATTGATAAGTACATAGAACGCGCTTCAAACTAATCCTTTATGGCTACAGAGCTTCATCATTTATCCGACTACGATGAGCAAAGTGTTCCGGATGCAAGCAACATGTGCTTCGGAATTGTCGTGGCTGAATGGAACCCAGAGGTAACAGGTGCACTGCTCGATGGCGCTGTTAAGACACTGGAAAAGCATGGTGCCATCCCTGAAAACATCCATATCAAAACCGTTCCGGGCAGCTTTGAGCTCGTATATGGTGCACAACAGATGACAAAGAACGATGGTTTCGATGCCATTATCATACTTGGAAGTGTCATTCGGGGCGAGACTCCACACTTCGACTACATCTGTCAGGGCGTGACTTATGGTATTGCACACCTCAATGCCACACAGAATATCCCCGTTATATACGGTCTTCTCACCACCAATGACCTGCAACAGGCGAAAGATAGATGCGGTGGCAGACTCGGAAACAAGGGAGATGAATGTGCTATTGATGCCATTAAGATGGCGAAATTCTAAGCATTTGATTCATTCATAAGGCATAAACAAAAGGCAGCAGAACACGGAATAACATCCGTTCTGCTGCCTTTTTTCGTGCCGATTGGGTAAGTCTTACATCCCGTAGTACCCTGAAAAACTATTGAATACCACTAAGAAAATAAAGCAACCAATATCCTTTAAGAATGCTCATTCACCCTGAATATTACAGCATCATTGACCTTCCACAACTGTATTTGCCAACTCTCATTTCAAATTAAAGGTCAAAAGAACAACACTTACTTTATATTTCATGATCCCAAAGAGGTGTCATTCACAACCCAATCAGCACCATCCAACCCTTAAAAAGGCTACAACACCCGTTCTGGATGCTTCAATTCATCAATCAACAAGTCTACTTCCGTACGTGGATTATGCTTATCGAAGTCTGTTCGTTGGGCATATCTCCCTCGAATCTGGCGTGCCCACGCACAAGCTTGCTCCTCATTTCCATACTCATTTAGATATTTTAAAATTTCAGTTGAAGCCTTATCATATTTGTAAGTCCGCTTTCCTGAAGCCTTCCTTACAACCGATTCTATCATACTGATATACTTCTTGCGTTCCACACCAGTACTAATATTCTGAAAATGTAGGCAATACCAGAGTTCAAAAGATTCATTGCTCCAAGCGCATTTCATACCTTCTTTCTTTGCATCTCGAATCGCTTTAGTGAAGTCTTTGAACTCATCTTTATCAAAGACAAGCCATATTCTGTCGAATTTCACTTGCCGTCTAGACTCCAATTCATCCCGCATCTTCACAGCTTCAGCCACCAATTGGCACGTACCTCGTCCACATCCTTTGATAACAGAGCCTACTGTTTTGACTTCCGACCATCGGTCTTTGATGAAAGATCTAAAGTAATTCGGCTCTGTATCAGTCCCTTCACATACTATCAAGAAGCGAGCATAGACGGCTCTGTCACCTTGTTTTCGCCCTTTACTAACCAACGGTTTACGGTTTTTCATTATCTTTCTCATGGTTATTCAAAGCTATTTTATAGGATGAAAGGGATTGCTCCGTAACGCCCATTGATGTAATCATTCTCGATATCACGGTCGTTTCGCACCTTGAAATCAAGCAAAGAATAAAGGTCACTCGCCTCCGTTGCATCCTTTTCAGTAAACCAAATCTGGTCCCTACGCAGATACTTCGTATCAAGTAAATGCGTATCATGCGTTGTAAAGACAAGCTGTGCACCATGCGGATTGGTCTCCTTATCCATAAACAAACGCACAATTGCACGCGTCAACATGGGATGAAGCTTGGCATCCAGTTCGTCAACAAAGAGCACATTACCGCCCATCAACGTCTTAAAGATAGGTCCTGACAGTTTGATTATCTTGTTTGTTCCGTTCGATTCCTTATCGTTTGCACGGAAAGTTGTCTGACCAATAACCGCCCCATCAGCACCGTAAACATGGTGTGTAGTCACCACTTCCATCACCTTATAATCACCAACTGGCTCTTGAACCATAAACGGGAAACCCGACAACTGCTCCGTTATCTCTTCCGGGACCTCTCTTTCCTTCACCTCAATATTGGTAAATCCCAAATCAAGCTTCTTGAAAAGCTTCACCGCATCATCACGACCCTTAAGATGTTCCTCCAACATCTTGAGCGTAACATGCCCATATCCATCCTCGTCAAGTCCCGAGATGACATTGCAGCACTTCACGTTCTTGATGAGCTTTTGCGATGTCTGACCGTTCAGTTGTGCCACAAGTGAAAGGAAAAGTCTGTTTTCTGTCGTTGCAGACTCCTTGCCTTTGCCTTCAGGAAAGTAAGGTACAGAGATGGAAAAGTCCTGCTTTTCCCTGCGGAAAAGATAGTGTTCCTTAGCTCCTGGCGCTATCTTACGTTCAAAAAGCCACTCCCCCTCAATCGTTTTGCGCGTATATTCAAATCCATATCTATAGACAGTATCCTCCAAAAGCAACTGAATTTCAAAGGTTGTAGGCGCTTCTGCCGACTTTTCATCAAGCAAGAACGGCTCATAAGCAATGCTTTCGTCTGGATTTAGTCGTACATTATTATTAAGAACACGCTTAAACGTTCCGAAAGCCTTGATGACATTGGTCTTCCCACTGGAGTTTGCTCCATAGAGAACGGCTACTGGAAGGAGGCGGAATCCGTCTCTTTCGATAACGGAATCAGAATGTTCCTTGATCTGTCCTGCTTCCATCTGAAGGCTCTTTGTGTCCCTAAAGGAACAGTAATTACCAAAACTGAAATTGATGAGCATAGTATTTTCCTTTCTGTTTTATCTGCCACAAAGGTATGAATTATTTTTGGTTTTATCCAATTTTACGAGATTTTTTCTCGAAATTTCCATCATTTTACTATTTATTTTACACTTATCTGCATTTTAAGGGGTAATCATATGGATGTCGGAGGACATGTATGTGTCTGATGAACCCAAACGACTTGCCCGAGTAGGAAGCTCCTTCATGATTCCTTTGTCAGCCCTTCTCAGACATGGTACATAAGCATTCAATTGTAAAAGAGATTCATATTAGAAAATAAAAGGGCGTCTTTTGCATTGTAAAAGATGCCCTTTTACGTTGCAAAACATGCCCTTTTACACATCAAAAGGTGCCCTTTTGCAACGTAAAAGAGCACCTTTTAGAACGCCATTTGTAACTGTTTGATTATCTATAGGTTACAAAGACGATTTTTATCTGTTTTCGTTTATCATGCCATCACAGCCCTTAAAAACTTGTAAAGTTATTTCTGAATAACACAATCCCTATCTGCTTATGAGAGAAAGGAGGACTGACGGGCAACTGTTCTTATGCCTTTTTCGATGCAATGACATACGACTTGCGGTCTATTTTCCCATTGAAGGTACGGCGGATAGCCGTGGACTCTTCATAGAGAAGTGGTACTTTATAGGCTTCAAGTTTCTCTTTAAGGAACAGAATCAACTGTTTCTTATCGTAATCGGTATGTGGTACGACAATCAACTTCACCACTGTACCCATCACAGGGTGCTCAGCTGGAACGCAGATACAGTCTTTCACACCGTGAAAAGCCAACGCCGCATCCTCCACTTCAGACGGCGCCACCTTATATCCACCCACATTGATGGTGTCATCGCCCCTACCCTGCAGGCGCAAACGCCCTTCATCATCAATGAAACCCAAGTCGGCTGTTGTCACAACACCGTCTTTCAGCACACGCCGTGTAGCCTCTTCGTCCTCCCAATAGCCCGTCATCAGCGTCAATCCCTTGCAGGCAACGTGCCCATCGGGCGTAATGAAGAACTGAGCATGGCGCATAGCCCGTCCCACACAACCAGCAAGACACTCGCCATCGTTGAAGTTATATGTAGAGATAATACCCGTTTCCGTCGACGCATAGGTGTTGAACAGTCTACTCATAGGTAGCAACTCACAGAATTTCTGCATATCCGAGGCTGCCATTGGTGCTGCTCCCGTCTCAATGAAGTCCACCTTTTGGGCAACCTTCTGTAGCTCCTTAGCCCACAGTGTGACGAGCATTCGGATAGCAGCAGGGACAAGAAACGTTGCAATCTTCCCTTCCGTACGGTCTATAACATCGAAGAATGCTTTGATATCCTTCATTCCGTCGATGACATGGATGGTTCCTCCGACGTAAATCGTTGGGTAAACCTTCGACAAACTACCGATATGATTCAGCGGACCGTTGATGATAAACGTCACATCAGAGCTGAATCCCTGTGAGAAAACAAGGTTCTCAGCGTTCGCCCATATCGTCTGATGACTGATCATCACTGCCTTCGCATTGCCCGTAGTACCCGTGGTAAAAAGGATGTCAGCCACCCCTTCAGGTGCAGAACCCCGTGAAAGGCGAGCTGAATATTCGTCCAACTTACTCTTCGGAAGGTCCTTATGCAACGGAACAGCCACTGCTCCAGCCACGTGAACGGCAAAATATGCAATGAGAAAGTCGGCTGTTGACGTAGCAACGAGGGGCATCAATCGTCCCTTCACATCCCCCATAGCATCCACTTTCGCCGTCACCGCCTGCCACAGTTGCCCATAGGTGTAAGCCTCATCACCACAGATAAGTGCCGTCTTATGGGGTTGTTGCTCAGCGTTCTGCCGCAGTTTATCCTCAATCTGCATCCTTACCGAGTTTGGTTTTTACGAGTTCCACCAGACTATCAAGCGACTTGAAGTTCTTGGGTGTCACGTCTTTACGGTCCAATTCAATACCATACATATCCGAAAGTGTCATCAGAATCGTTGTGATTCCAAGCGAATCAAGTTCCTGAAACAGGAAATCTGAATCGAAATCAACGATTGGCAACACCTCTTCTAATCTCTTACGAATCTCTTCTTTCATATCTTTTACTTACTTATTCTTGAACAAACGAGGGAGAAAATTCAGCAGATAACGACGCCAGTTCTCCCATGTATGACCGCCAGAGGTCTCATTATACATATAGATACAGCCCATTCGTGACAGTCTGGAACGGTATTTATCAACAAAAGGCTTCAACGGATCACTCTTACCAATGGCTATATAATAGAGTGCTGGAGGGTTCTGGAACTCCCGTTGCAGCTTCTTATCGAGGTTCTTATACATGTCAACATCCGTCAGAAGAGGCCTTTTCTCGTCGTATCTCTGCTGCCATTGCGACGGCATATTAGCCATAAACTTATCCAATCCACGTGTAAATCTGTCCAACGACTTGATGTTTCCGTTGGTAAGGAAGCTCACAGACTGCGGAGAGAAGAGCCCCACGTAATCGAAAAGGTCGGGATTGTTCGCCGTAATGGCTATCGTGTGCAGTCCACCCATCGACAGTCCAGCTATTGCTCGGTGCTTTTTGTCGTTCAAAGTACGGAACTGATGCTCAATAAAGGGCATCACCTCCACAGGGAAAGCCCGTTCTGTACGTCCCAACCATGAGGAGACATTCACGTGCAGAGCCTTTGTTTTCATGTAAGGACTGTGCCCTGGAGCAGCGTCCTGTTCGGCTATTCCATTCGGCATGACGACAATCATCGGCACAGTCTTGCCTTGTGCAATCATGTTATCCATGATTTGTGCCAGTCTGCCCATGCCCAACCATGCCAGTTCATCACCTCCTGTACCATGCAGAAGATACAATACCGGATAACGTTTCTGTGGATTCTGCTTGTATTCAGCAGGCAGATACACCGACAAACGGCGCTGTTTCATGTTCTTATCAAACTCCGAATGATACCACAACTGCTGCACCGTACCATGCGGAACATTGTTATCCATGTAGTAAGAACCAGGGTATCCACCCACAACAAAGTAACTCAACGAGTCGTCAATGTCGCATACCACATTCGGATTCAGTGGGTCTGTAACCTTCTTCTTACCACCTATTGCAAAACGATAGGTATACATCTCCGACGGGAGAGGTGCTGTCCGATAAACCCATGCACCGTCTTTCCCCACCATAGACATAGGCTTTGGAAACGAACCTTCTATCGTTACGTGCTTCACTTGCTTGTTAACGTAACGGAAAGTAACCGTCCTGTCACCGCCCACAAACGGCATACGTTTGTTTGAAACCGTCTGTGCTGACGTCACAAGGGCGGCAAATGAAAGGATGAATGTACATAAAATCTGTTTCATATCACCTGTATTTTATCATAAAATTATAACCTTTATTCCTGCTTCCTCTGCCCCTTTCATGTCCACATGGTCTGTAACCTGAAGGTTATCGGCTATCCCCTTGGCGCAATAAGTGAGCAGAGCACGCTTGCTTTCATCCTCTTCCAGCACCGTGACAAGCGTTGATGGATGCACCAAAGCATAGAGAAGTGCAAACTCACCATGGTCGTTGTTCTTTATCAAGACGGCAGAAGGGCTCTCGGATGTGTCTATCCAACGTGTGAAACAGTCGTTCCGTTTGATGTTCTTATGCACTGAACGATAGATTTCCACCCCCTTATAGCAATACCGATCCTCAACAAGTGGAGCGAAATAAGCTGCCTTTTCAATCTCACGTGCCAGTCTTTCATACTCCTTTTTATAGAAAGCATACACACGAGAGGTCATCTCTGAATAAGTGGTATGCCCATCTTGGCACACCCGTTCATAGCCTTTCACCGTGATAGAGCCCGTGAAAACCTGGAAACTATTGCGTGGTAGAACCACGTTAAGCCCATGAACGATCAGCGGTTGGATGTCAAGTCCGTAACGTTCTGCCAACAGGAACGCCCCTTTATGGAACCTACTGATGGTTGAACGGTCGTTACGTTTACCCTCAGGGAACACCACCAGACTGTAACCGCGGGCTATGTAGTCCTTGATAAGCGCATCATTGATGGCGTTTTTATCGTCTAACGTAATGAAACCGTTCCACTGATAGATCTTTCTGATGACCCTATTACGACTCACCTTACTGTTAGAGACGAGGATAGTCTTCGGACTTAACGCCATGAAGACAGCCGAATCGAGCATGGACTGATGGTTACAAACGATGATGGAAGCCGTACCGAAGGTCTCCTTTGTTATCCCTTCAACACGGAATCTGACGCCTGGGATGTGGCGTAAGTCGAACAAGAACAATCGCTGTTGGTATCTTCTGAACCATAGTCGGCGCTTCTCCGACTGCGGCAAAAGCCCAAAGAGGATGAATCCCAACACGTAAACCGTTATCAACTGACTAAAGAATACGACAGCACAATAGCCCATCACAACAAGATTCTTTAGTCTTAGGGGTCGGCGTCTGTATGCTCCTCGTGTCTTAACAAGGATGTTAAAGATCAGTGGAGGGAAGATATAAGCCATCAAAACAACGGAGAACATACCCGCAATGGTCACCTCTGCCAGTGAATGGAGTGCTGGATGACGTGCTATGATGAGCGTTCCGATACCGATAAACATTATCAATGCCGAGATAATTATCGAGTGTTTATATGATGCAAGCATCTTTCTTCGATACGCATACTCGTACATTGACCCTTCAGTCATGAAGATAGTATAGTCGTCACCCTGCCCAAATATGAACGTGGCAAGGATGATATTGACAATATTAAACTGCATTCCACACAGTGACATGATGCCTAATATCCACAACCAGCTCACTGCCATAGGCACGAAAGAGAGTAAAGCCAGCTCCAGATTACCAAAGGAAAGCCACAAGAAGAGGAACACTATCAGTCCACAAGCAAAGCCAATGTAATTGAAATCACTGGAAAGATGATTGGCAATGGCACTGTTCATGCTCGTAATATCAAAGCTAAAACAGTCCTTATCAGCCAGTTTCGACTTCACTTGTGGCATATCTTTGTCCTTAACAGAGAGCACATTGACGATGTTATACCGTCCTTCCGCCTTGTCAACACTGATGTTTCCAGCGAAAAGGGTCGTTGTCAGCGGAGCAAAATATGCTGGTGGCTGTGCCTGATAACGTTTGTTGAGCAGTGAATAGTAGTCGTTGAAGCTGTCTGGAGCAAAGCCTTCCGCCTGCATGGCAGTACGAAGTGCCGTCGTAAGTTCGGTCTTGTGGCGTTGTATAAAGTCTTCCCACAGAGCCAAACGACGCTTTTGTTCAGCCTTCGACACGACGAACTGACTACAGGAAGAGTAGTCATGCACCGCCCTTTCACGTACCAATCGGTCCAAAGAGGGCTGCAGACGCTGGCTCTTCTCCAATGCTCCGTCCATCGTGGAGTCACTTGTTACGGCGTAAACCTTCTGATATCCACCGTTCACAGTCATCATTTTCTGGAAATAAGCCATGTCTTCTTTCTGCTCATCGGTCATGTAATTGATGTTAGACATGTTTGCATCAAACCGTGTTTGGAAGCTGAAATACCCGAAAATCAGCGTCAAAACGACGACAATAGCCACAAATACGGGCTTATTCTCCAATGAGATATCACTCAAACGGTCGAGGAAGGTGTGCTTAACCTCCTTTGTTTCCTTTGTGATATGCGGCAGATAAACCAGAACAAAGACGATTGTACCCACCAAAAGGAAGGAGCTGAAGAGCCCTAAGTCCCTTAATGCCACCGACTGTAACGGTACAAGGGCAAGGAAAGCACCAACAGTTGTGACGTTACCCACCAACAACGGCATGACAATCTCACGCAATGCGCGCTTCTTATCAGGTGTATGACTGAGGTGAGCAATGAAGTGTAGCGGATAATTGACGGCTATACCAAGTATGACAGAGCTGATTCCGATGACGATTATAGACACACTGTCATGGAACAAAGCCAACCCTCCCATGGCGAAGAGCCATCCCCAGGCAATGGAAAGGACGATGAGTGAGATGTTCCGGACGCTGCGTAACGTGAAAAGCAACAGTGCCATGATAAGCGTTACGGCAATGATGACCGAGAGAATACTGTCCGATTTGATCTGGGAAGCATTCCCAACGGCTATCACCGGACCACCAACAATGTGCACATCAAGGTTCTTTGCGTGTGCCAGTGCCCGTTTCCCACATCCCTGCAGCATGTTAATGAGCTGCGTATTGTTCTCTGTTTCGCTTGCACCATAGGGTGAATCAATCATCACAATGGCACGTTGCATATCAGGAGAGAAGATGTGTCCGTCATAAAGTTCATACTTCAAGCCCGTGTCCGAACGCTGAAGTTTCTGCACAACAGGCGTAAAGAGGTTCAGTGGGTCACGCTGTATGTTGTCCGAAAGGATGTCACCAGCAGGGAACATCAGCATCTGCTTGTCTTGCTGAAGCTGCTTTTCAACGTATCCGGGACTACGAAGAGCACTGTCCATACGGGCATAATCATGCTCAGTAAGGAAGTATGGGATGTTCTGATAGACGAAGTTCGTCACGGAAGTCATCTTCTCCAAGTCCACTTGTGACGTCATGTTCTGCACGATATGCGCCGTATCAGCCCGTTGAACCTCATCAACAAAGGCATCAACAGCCGTCACCATGGCGTCAGCATCCCTCTTTGTCGTATCCCGATACTGGAAAACGGCAAAGATTTTATTTGCTCCTGATATGTCCTGATACACCTTCAGCGCATTATGATGGTTGCTATCCACGGGTAGGAAGTCGGCAATATCCTCCTTATAGCCCAACCGTAGCACTGAAACAGTCAGCAATAGCGTAACAACGACGAACGAAACCAACCCCACAAGGCGGTGTTGTCGCAGATAATCATATAGCTTCAGTATTGTTTCTGTCATCCTTATTTATTGTTTACCGGGTTCGAATAAATCCCCAGGAATATGTCTTTGAGCTTGTCAATGTCGCAGGTGTCATACTGTTCCAGCGTCTGCAGACGTTTTAGGAACGCTTCTTTCTCTGCCACGGTGTAGCAGTGTTTGTACTTTGTTGTACCGTATCGCAGGTCATAGGCTATGTAATTGTTTGGATAAAGCCTATAAGCAGCACGGATACGACGGTCTATCAGGCGTGCCACCTGCTTGTGATAATCGTTATTTGTCAGTCCATCAAACTTTGAAAGTTCGGCATAAGAGAGGGGTTCACATAGTTCAAAGTGCACGCGTCCCTTCTCTTGTACGATGCCCGTGAGGATGCTGTTGAGGTCTTCCCCAGGCTTTTTGGTGTATTTAGAGAACTGTGATTCATAGAGTTCGAGCGTCTTAAGCACGTCACAAGGCTCCCACTCGTAAGACACAGCAATGGGAACGATGTGCAAATCATCAATGGCTTTGATCTTATCTTCGGCACATGACATGCAGAACATCTTGATAATACCCTGGTCAGTGACGTCGTTACCATCCTTCGTCCTACCGTTTCGCTGGGCAATCCATGCCGATTCACCTTTCTCAGTGATGACATAACGAATGTAATCAGACAGATGTCGGGAGCTACGATAGAAGTCTTTGATGTTGTTTCCAGGCCGTTCCACCTTGAACATCTTGTTACATTTGCCGATATCTATCACCAATTGATTAATCATCAGGTTGGCTCCGAAGGTTATTTCAGTTGTTTCAAAGTCCTGCGTAACGAAGTAATACTGCAGCAAACTGGAGTCTAACATGATGTCACGATGGTTAGATACGAAGAGATAGTGCGTCTCCCGACTCAGTTTGTCAAGCCCCGAACAGGTAAACTTCTTAATACTGTGCTCTATGACCCGCTCATTGACCATGCGCATCGTCTCCGTTTGGAAGTCACGCACGGTCTTGTAGTCTGCTATACGCTTACGAACCGCCTCCAAAGGCTCGTCCGGATAGACGTAAGAGGCAAGGAGTGGGAAGGAAGAACTATTAGCTATGCGCACCATTGCAGCCGGAATCTCCTCTGCATTGTACGGCCGGATGTCATCAAACTGTGTCTTCTCCATTGCTGTATATATCTTTAATTGTTCTTTAAAAGGTTGTCATTCTTATGTGTTCCATACTCTGAAACAAGCTGTTCTGCGCCCTTGTAACTGTCCTTGTCACGTCTTTTGCAATGCGTTCTCAGCCTTTTCGGAAAATTACAAGGCGCTTGTAATACTTCTACAAGGCGTCTGTAATACTATTACAAGGCGTCTGTAATACTATTACAAGGCGTCTGTAATCTTATTACAAAGGCTTTGTAATTTCTTGTATTACGGCAGATGACACTGTCAACGACGCTTCTCCAGTCTGCGAAACCACGTCATGAACGCCTCTTTCCACTGTCGGCACTCTGCCGTTCCCTTATGGTTGGAAGCTCCAAAGCCGTGTCCTCCCGTCTTATACTGTATGTAACGATGGGGCACATGCTGTCGGGTGAGTGCCGAATCGAGCAGTTCTGAATTGTGATAGTGCACGATGGGGTCGTCTTTACAGTTGACCAAGAACACCGGCGGACAGTCTTTCGGCACATGACGCTCCAAGGATAGTGAATCACGCAACTGCTTATTACGCAACCGACTGTCGCCTAACAGGGCACGACGGGAACGCTTGTGGACACAAGGTTCAACCATTGTGACGACGGGATAGACGGAAACGACGAACCACGGGCGCTGCTCTCGGGGTAACAACTCAGCTGCCGACATCACCAGATGACCGCCAGCCGAGAAGCCCATTGCTGCCACACGTGAGGCATCAATGCCCATTTCCTGAGCATGTGCCTTGACATATTGCATTGCACGTTGCAGGTCATTGAGCGCATCAGGGTACCGATTGCCACGGAAGACATAACGATATGGCGTCATGAAAGCCCCCACTCCTGCCGCCCGATAGTGCAGAACAAAAGCCGAGATACCATTGCGTTGCAGCCATTCGCCCACATCCTTGCCCTCAGCACCCATGTCATGCCAAAGATAACTACCACCCGGACAAACGATAACGGCAACATTCCCCTTGCCTTTTGCCAAGTATGGCGTCATCATAACAGTCTTTCCAACCGTCGTTCCTTGCCATATATTGATCCGTTGTGGCTTCTCCTTCTGTGCAAAAGTGCAGAGAGAGAAGAGCAATGCCACCAGGATAAGCGTATAATATCTCTTCATTTCAAACTTTATTTCGTGGAGTTAACAAGTTGACTGACAGATGAGTTGCCAAGTTATTGGTTAATCTTCTCCAACTGAATCGACGATATCCTCCAACCGAATTGATGTATCTCCTCCAATCCATTTAGCTGTCCTATCCATCCTGATCTCCTCCTACATACACCCTGTTTGGCGCATCCCAGTGTCTACGTCCCTATCCATCCGGAGAGCGGTTGGGGGTGAAGCTGGTTGGACTTGGGACTAAGACTGGTCGTGATTGGGGTTGAGTTGTCTTATCACATAGTTCCTTCCCAATATCGCCTCAACGGTATTTATTGCCGTCAGGGGTACACCACAGAAGCCAGGAAGGTTGTTATACTGCCCCGTAAGTAGCAGATTATCAACCTTTGTCACCACTGGTAACTGTGAGAGAACAGTGTTCTTATAGTCCTTACAGAAGCCACACATCGTTCCTTCCTTGGCTCCGTAATAGTCACGAATGGTGAGTGGGGATGCCGTATTGACCTTATCCACACAGGCATTGAAGCCCGGATGAATCTCTTCTATGCGTTCGAGGAGTCTCTGTGCCTGCTCTTTCTTCCACAGTTCATAGTCTTTTCCTCTCCTGCCGACGGTGGTCTGCACCCATTTCTCCACCTCTTCAAATATCATTGGTGCCGTAATGAGTGCCTTATCAGCATATTTCCCTTGGTTATCTTCAGGAGGTGTCATGAAAAGAAAGCCCAACGGCCATGTGTCATGGTGCTCACCGAAGTGCCACACCTTATCATATCGGGTCATGTAATACTCTGAATGATTGATGTAAGGGAACGTCTCTGGCTTGAACTTCACATATACCGAGAAGGCTGAATAGGCATTCGGGATGTCGTTAAGCCTAGTCCGATAAGCCTTGGGAAACGCCTTTTCAGACAGCAAAGGGAGCAAAGTACAGGGATGAATGGCTGAGATGTAATGGTCAGCACGGTACTCGTTCCCCTTCGTAGACCGTACATAGTCAACATGACGATTGTTTACTTCCACCCATTCTGCGCCCTCGTTGCATCTGACCTCACCTCCTGCCAACTCAATAACAGACACTAACAGCTGTGCAAAGTGATCACTTCCACCCACAAAGCGACTCGCTCCCTGCATGTAAAGCACACTCACGATGGCATGAACATAAGCAGGTGTTGCATTAGCCATGCCCCCATAGAGTGGATTCATGTATGCAACGACATTGCGAAGCTTAGGGTTCTGGATGTATTTCGCTATGAAAGCATCAGCAGCAAGGTTGAATTCCTCCGAATGAACAGGGAAGAAATCATTGGAAGGATGCAGGTAAAAGAGGTCGACTTCATCCGTCAGACGGTGTACAGCATCCACGTATGCTTCAAGATTTGCCCTTTCTTCAGGGAAATGTTCAGCCAGAGAGCTAACAAATCCCTCCTTACCTTTCTTTATATGGAAGGTTGTCTGGTCCTCAGCAAAGTAGAGACTGTCCGTACAATCATCGTCAACGTCACGCAAATGTACCTTGTCCGCAATGCCGAGATACTCACAAATACGATAGATATTACCCCCAGGGCGCATCCCACCAATGACATGCATACCCGTATCGAACTTCATTCCAAAGCGTCGGAAGTTCTGAAGTCCACCGCCAGCAGTGTCGTTCTTCTCCAAAACAGTGACCTTGAAGCCCTCACGAGAGAGGATAGCACCCGCAAAGAGTCCACCCAATCCACCACCAATTATCACAGTTGTCTTCATTCGTTAGCCTCCTTTATCTGTTCATAGATGGTCTTTGCCGTCAACAACTCACTGCAAGTGACAATCGTTCCCACCAAAACGCCCAGCATTCCATGGGAGTTGATGTTCTGACCAGTGAGGTAAAGGTTCGGAACCTTCGTACGTTGCGGTACCCGACAAGCACTCCCCAGACTGATATCCTTAGCATTGCCATACATTGATCCACCCTCCGTTCCAGTGTAATCAAGATAGGTCAGCGGTGTGGAAGTATAGTAATTCTGTATCTGGGAACGTATGTTGGGGAAGTGTTCTTCCAATACATCGAGGAGTCGTTCAGCCTTTTCGCGCTTGAAATCCTCATAGTCTTTTCCTCTCCTCCCGACCTTTGTGCCCTTCCATTGCTCCACATCAGCCATCTGCATATAAGAAAGGATGACGCCCGTAGAGGCATATTGCGTGTCACCTTCTGGACAGAAGTGCATGTAAAGGAAGCCTTTCGGCCAGCTTTCTGCCGCATACCGTTCACAATCCCACGGTGTATCGCCTTGATAACCATAGTAATTATAGTTGAGATAAGGGACCGTCTTCTCCTTGAAATGCAGGTAAACAGAGAAGCCACCCACGGTTTGTGGGATGTGATTGATACGCTTGCGGAAGGCAGGACGAATCAGTTTCGTATCTAACAGTTCCAAAGTACGCATCGGATGGGCATCTGATATGATGATATCACAGGGCAAAGTGTCTTTTCCATTCACCTCTACTCCAACGGCATGTGTGTCATCACAGATGATACGGGTCACCTTCTTACGGGTCAGAACCTCGCCTCCATAACGGTTGATGGTATCCATTAAGGCTGTAGCAATGCTGTCACTACCCCCTTTAACACGGAAAGCACTCTGGTTATAGAAGTCCATTATGAAGGCATGTGTGGCAAAAGGCGTCTTGTTTTTCTCTGCTGCATAGAGCGGAAGGTTGCCCACTAGGACCTTAGCCAACACAGGATCGGTGATTACTTCATCAATGACAGCATTGATAGAACGCAGCTGATACTCCATATTCAACGGTGAATCAGAGTCTGCATACTTAAGAGAATGGAGTGAAGAAGCATTGGCAATCTCCTCAATAAGGTCGTAATAACGAACGAGATTGTCATGCTGGGAAGGGAAATACTCGGTCATCTGCTTGAGAAAAGCCTCTCTGCCATTGGCAAAAGCATACTTTTTCCCACCCAATACCACGACATCATAACCTTGAGGATCAAGCTGTGAGAGCGTCACGGCCTTGTCTATCTCCAAGTAACGCATGAGCTTATCAAGGGTCTGACCATGTGCTGCACTGCCTATGAAGTGCATTCCTGTCTCGAACTTTGCGCCACGACGGGAGAAACATTGCAGACAACCACCCACCTGAATGCCCTGTTCAAGTACGGTAACGGTATAACCATTCTTTGCAAGAATAGCCCCACAGGACAATCCACCCAAGCCACTTCCGATGATGATAACCTTCTTCTGCTGTGTCATTGTTCAATTCTGTTAGCTATTTCTTCATACTTTTCTTTGTAATGCTTGCGCATAGTGGATGCCTGTTGCTTCAGATCCCCCATGGCAGAGAGCTCCTCTTGCGTCAGTGGTTTGTCCACTTCAACGAAGAATTTACCTTTATGGAGGTGCCAACCGGTCTTTGGAAGGATCCTACCTGGTCCGTAAAGGATCATCGGAAGGATCTCTAATCCGAACTCACGTGCCATATAGAACGCTCCTTGATGGAACCTTCCGATACGACAATCCTTAGATCTGGTCCCTTCAGGATAGACCGCTATGCTGTAACCACGCTCTATCAATGAGCGTAAATGGGGCATTATCTCATCCAATCCCTCCCTAACGGGTAGGTATTCTGCGTTCCGAATGAGTGAACCATAGAAGGGATTGTTCCATACCCAGGCGTTGGTGAGGAAGACAATCTTCGGTGTGAAGACCAGCTGACACATCAAATCAAGATGTGACTGATGGTTACAGATGATGATACGGGGCTTGTTGAAGTCGATACCTTCAGCCACCTTATACTCATATTTCGTACCGGGTATGCCGTGATGGATCATCACAAAGCGTGAAGCATGATAGATAAGCTGATGCAAACGGTAACGACGACGTTCGGTCATCTTACCGAATTTCGTATAAATCCATACGAAAGGAGTGAAGACGACCAACGTGAAAAAGAGGAAAAAAAGTAAGGAATAAACCGTACGAAGGATGGTCATCAGTGCTCGCCACAGTCGTAAGGGAAGCCCATAGACCACAGCCAAGAAACAAAGGACGGTGTTCAGAACACTGATACGTGCAAAATCCTTTCCCGGACGGAAGTGACTTACACGCTCATTGCGCGGTGGATAATAAACTTGTACGGGTATTGGAACAAGCTTGACACCATGCCAAGAGGCGAAGACAAGCAGTTCCAACTCTGCTTCATACCGTGAAGTGAGCAATGACAGTCCGTGCAAACGGTGCAGAGGATAGAGCCGATAACCTGTCTGGGTGTCAGGTAATGCCCTGCCTGTCTGTACATAAAACCAGAAGTTAGAGAACTTATTAGCAAAGGAACTACCCTTGGAACGGTCGACACCCTCCAACTGTCGACTACCAATAATCAAGGATTGGGGATGCTGTTGATTGGCTTTCAAGAAGAGTGGGATGTCCTCTGGATAGTGTTGCCCATCCCCATCAAGGGTGATAGCATAGGAGAATCCCATCTCTAAAGCCCTTCTGAAACCCATCTTCAAGGCATATCCTTTCCCTCGATTCTGCGGATAAGAAACTATCGTTATACCATCAATGGCATGCAGAATGTCAGTAGTACGGTCCGTACACCCATCTGTAACGACAATGACATCGTCACAGTAGAGCAGACACTTCTCCACTACTGTCTTTATCGTTTTGTCATTGTTATAGGTGGGAATGACAACACAGATACGTCTGTTTCGTAATTGTTTCTTCAGTTCCTCATTCATCATACAGTCCTCAACACTAAGGAAATCTTTGCCATAGGCTTCTCTTCTGAGAGTACGATCAACTGTGTTTCAACACTTGTACCATCCTCTGACGTTACCAACTTCTTCACCTGATACGTGAGCTGTAACATCTCATTGGGTGAGATTATAGAGAGGAACTTCACGTTCTTCACCTTCGTGATCATCAGTTTACACGGTGTGGAACGTTGCTCGGAGAGTAGTTCTTCGACAAGTTCCTTGCCCATTTGGACAATACATACACCTGGAGTGATGGGTTCACCCGGGAAATGGGCAGCATAGATAACACAAGAGGGAATTAGTTCGATGGCGTAATTCACCACCGGACCAACTCCCTCTTTACGGATTATCTTGTATAAATTATTCTTCAGTTGCATCGTTCTCTCCTTCTGTTATGTTGGAATTTTCCTCATTGCTCATCAATGAAAACTTGTAACTGATGTGATATTTCTCATCTTTATAGGTTGGATTACCCTTTAACAGGTTCTCCATAACATGCTGTAAGTCAATCTTTAATACACGACGGATGTACCATTTATCGAGCATTGCTATGACTTCAATCAACTCAACCTTCTTCGTCTGGGGCTGATAAGTGAACTCTAATGCCGTGATACCAAACTCATTGAACAGGACACCATGATATACATCCGCTTCACGTACCATGATGGTGATGCCACTGAGATAGCCTTTTGACAGTTCAATGGTAGTAGCATACTTTGTTTTACAGCCTATACTATCCGACAAAGGAGGCTGCTGAACCATGAGACTGTCCTGTGCTTGTACCGTCAGAGAGGTGAGAGAAAGCAGAAGAATACTAATTAACAGTAAATACTTTCGCATTAATAGGACTGTTTACTTTTACATTTATCATCTCAATAACAGTACGATCGCCACGCTTTTCTATAAGCTCAACCTTGGCAACCATTGCCCGTTGGCGGTTGAAATGAAGGACAATCTTCTGGAACATCTGCTGCATCTGCTTCTGCTGTGGATAGAGAACAGCAACATATTCGGTGGCTGATGAAGACAGACTAACCTTGAAATCACGCTTGTCATTGAGGGCTTTTCCAACAACACTGTTCATCATTATGCGTGCTATCTCCTTGAAAAATTTGCTCTGATTGACGTTGATAACATCATTGCGATTGCCCTTACTGATAAGAACACGTGAGCCATTCAGTACGAAAGCATAGGCATAAGGTGAGGTATACTCCCAACGGAGCTTGTCACTTTGTTGGTAATACATCTTACCACGTGACACCATCTTATCATTCAACATGCGGAGATACTTCGTCTGTACAAAGTCGCATTGCATGGTTTTCATGCTTGCAGCAGCAGCTTCTATCTGCTGTCTTATCTTTGCCTCACTGACAGCTTGTGCTGAGACAGTCGTTGTGGCGATACAGAACACCACCAAAATTAACAATAACTTTTTCATTTTACATCTTATTTTTCTACTTGGCAATCAAGCAACAGCCTAATATTATCAGGCTCACTCCTACCCATTTCATCACAGAAACGGACTCATGGAAAAAGAGTATTGCTGCAAGAAGACCAAATACATAACTCAAACTAATCATCGGATAAGCCACACTCAGGGGGTAATGCTTAATGATATACATCCAAAGTATGGAACTGGAACCGAACAACAGACCACTACAAGCAAACTGCCAATTCAACAAAAGGCTGCACCAGAACGTACGGGTCCAGCCAAAGGGAAGCATTCTCTGAAGTGCAAACTTCAAAAACACCTGCCCTCCTGCCAACAGAGAACTCTGCAGAACGGATAAGATAACTACTCGCCACATGACAATACCATTGCGATAGCATGGATTGCAGGCAGCTCTTCTGCCCCATCCCGCTTCAATAATGAATTAAAAAGTGGAGTACTCTCATCGTGACATCCCACAAGAACAGTCTTTGCCTTCCCTTCTTTTAATAGCATCTCTGCATCACGTAATGCCCATGATAAAGATGCTGTTCCCTGTGTATAGGTAACATTATAGCCGTGACAGTGGGTCTTAATGGCGATATTACTTCCTATGGTGTTGTGTGTACTCTGCATGAAATAAGTGGGTTTCAACATTGTCTCACCCTCCTCTTTCATCTGTTCCAACAGTCGTTCGCTATATTCCAGACAACCATACATCGTCCCAGTGATGATGGCATCGGGCTTATCAACACCTGCTTGCGCCAATGCTTCCAAAGAAGAAAGCAACGAACTCTTCATGATCTTGCCCATACGACGTGCCTCTAAAGGCTTGACATACTTACGGATGTCTGCCAGTTGGTCCTCAGAAGTGAGTTCAACACGGGACAACACCTTAACTTCTTTCTGTGTTTCTACTGGCTCTTCTGTGGTCGTTGGATGGGTAGAAAACAATAAAGAAGAGTCGTTACCACCGAAACCAAAAGAGTTACAGAGCACGTTTTCCAACGTGACGCCCTGTTCACCTAAGGTCGGAGTAATACCCTTCTCCATCTGATGTGCCCAACCTAAGTTGGCTGGAACAAAATGATTCTGCATCGCTAAGATACAGATAACGGCTTCAATACTTCCTGATGCGCTTGTAGTATGACCAGTAAATGACTTTGTACTGGATATCAATGGGAGCTTATCGCCGAAGATTCGACGTAAAGAAACACTCTCACTTTGGTCGTTATTGGGTGTTCCTGTTCCGTGGGCATTGACATATTGAATATCTTTCGGACTGAGATGTGCCATGTCCAAAGCCTCTTTCATAGCAAGATAAGCACCTTCCCCATCTTCTGACGATGCCGTTTGATGGAATGCATCACAGGCATTTCCATATCCAGTAAGGTAAGCATGGGGCTTTACACCACGTTCGTTGGCAGTCTCATCAGACTCTAACACTACGAAGGCAGCCCCTTCCCCTAAGTTAAGACCAGCCCGTGTAGCATCGAACGGACGACAACACTCATGGTCAAGGATCATCAATGAGTTGAAACCATTGAGGTGAAAGCGAGATAAAGACTCTGTACCACCAGCGATAACGATGTCAGCTTGATGGTCTTTCAACAGTCGTGCACCAAACATAATGGCATTGGCAGCCGAAGAACAGGCTGTAGACAAAGTCGTTACCTCCGTGAAAATACCAAAGTAATCAGCCATGGTGTTCGTGCAACTGCCACAGTCATGATGCTGAAGGAAGGATACATTGTCATCTTCCTCAATATGATCGAAGCAGAGTTCGGTGATATCCATGCCACCAACGGTTGTACCAGAGACAAGTGCTATGCGCAGACTTTCACCCTTTTTCTTACGTGCAAGGATGTCATCGACACTGATTCCTGCATCCGTTAACGCCTGGCGAACGGCTATGATACCCATCAGGGCTGTGCGACTCATCATCTGTGACACAGGGATTCCAGCCATCTCTTTCATCTGTTCGTTCGACAAATCAACCTCTCCTACAGGCAATTCACGATGAACTGATTGAAGATGTTTCATCATCCCAATACCACTCTGCTTCGTTGTCAAGGACTGTAACACCTCTTGTTTGTTAAAGCCAATAGCAGAGATTATGCCTTCGCCAGTAACTGCAATATTCATTTTATTGGTTTATCCGTTCGCTATTATTACCCCAAAGTGGCTTTATTTCTTTCGGTTCTTGCTGACATAGTCGGCTATAGAAGCGACACTGGTGAAGATCTTCTTGCCTTCAGCAGGGTCAGCCAACTTGATACCGTACTTCTTTTCCAAAAGGACTATCAGCTCCAAAGCATCAATTGAGTCTAAACCTAAACCTTCACCAAAGAGTGGTTCGTTCTCATCAATGTCATCAGCGGTCATCTCTTCGAGGTTCAAAGCCTCTATAATCTCATCCTTTAATTCTTTTACTAACTCGTTCATTGTCGTGTCTATTTTATATATGATATGATTTTTCTGTTTTATTTTTCTTTATTATACCTTGTTGATAGATGCTATATACAAGTCGGCTTCATAGTGTTCACGGTCTTCATAATCTATCCACCCCGTCAACAAACTTGTTGTTTGACTGTCTAAGAAAGCTGTTTGTATCAATGTCTGCATCTGCTCTTCATTCTTTTCCGGAAGAATATAGAAAGATGTCTCACCGTGATAGCCATTGCGAATGGCAATCTCACCAGTAACAATATTCGGCAAGGTATACACGAAGACAGAAGGACTTGGGAAGTAATTGTCCTTATCTGCTATCGAAGCTAAGTACTTCTTATCAGAGGAGATAGATGAAGAGCGATTGAAAAGTACCACTCCCCGACTCCTCTGAAGTTCTTTGATAGATGTTTCGTCAGCCTTTTCTGCCTGCAGCAAGAGTTCTGAAGCGATAAAGCCTAACCGACACAAACCATCCATTTTATAATACTTTGGATAGTCTCCTATCATCTGTTTATAGATTGTTGTGAGCAGACTCTTCTCGTTTGGTTCACCTTTGACAGGGAGAAGTCGACCGTCAAGCCATGCTCCTTCAGGAGTAATACGCACATGATGCGTCTTTCTGAATACTGAAGGAACATGATCTGTCACCGCTTTTGACTCATTCAAAGACAAAGAAGAGCTTTCAACAGACTTCGCATAGAGGGTTGCATTGCATCCGCCGAAGCCTGAAAGCATCTTGATGAAGCCTGTCTTATGGGTTGAACTGTGCTCTGCAGACAGTATAACCTTACCAGATACGCCCATTTCTTCATATCCACGCGTCCCTAAGACAGTGTGATCATCGACAGATTTCATACAGAGGATGGTCTCAAAGACGCCTGCGGCACCTAAAGAATGGCCGATATAACCCTTTAAAGCATTAACAGGGATGTCAGAAAGAGCTGCTCTCTGAATGGCAATAGACTCCATCTGGTCATTGAAAAGCGTAGCTGTCCCATGTGCATTGATGAAAGCTAAATCATCTTTTCCAACACCTTCCATCGTCTGTTGCAAGGCTTCAAGCAACCCTTCTGCCGTCTTTGACGGTGCACTGATATGAAAAGCATCATTCTTTATATGTCCATGTCCTATCGTCCAAATCCTTTTATCAGACTTATCAGTAGCCTGCTCACCAGCGGGAAGACGACTGCTCAGTACCACCGTTGCTGCTGCTTCACCTAAATTAAGACCCTGACGCTCTATGTCGAAAGGTCTACAAGGCTCTGCTGACATGGCATTAAGTGATTGAAAACCAGAGATAATAAAGCGTTGAGGACAGTCAGCACCACAGACAACAACATGATCATACGTGCCTAACTGTAACAGTCGGGAAGCTAAAATCATTGCAGCAGAACCCGAGATACAGGCATTACACACCACCACTGGGCGTGTCGTAAAACCTAACCGAGTGGCTATTCGCTGTGCTGTCTCACCCAAATAAAGGTTTTCATCGGCATCCTTGCCTAATCCTTCTATCGCTCCTTTGGTAGAACTCAGAATGAAAACGGAACGGTCATCAGCCACATGTATACCCGAAGCCTCAATGGCTTTGCCTGCAGAACGAAAGACTAACTCTTCAAAATCAGCCGACATCAAGGATGCCATGAAGCCATCTGGGATACCATCCGTCATTGGAGCATAGGCACGAATAGCCGACTTACCAGCCTTTACTGCCTGGTAATTATCCTCTGAAGTATCACCCAGAGGGGAGATAATATTATCAGCTAAAACGTAAACCATGATTTCTTCTGATTCTTCCCTATACACTATTACTTCTTATCCACCTGTTCCCAGCGTTCTTTCCACTGCTGATAAAATGGAGGATTGTCCCACACCAACTGGTAATTGAGGTCCATAAACACCTGCACGGAATGTCCTGTTGCTATCAGACTATCATCTTCTGCATCATGAATCTCATAGTCAAAGACTATCTTTGCAGCCTCTGTCGGACGATAGATGATGTCTATACGAGGTGTCATCCCGTATTTAATTGGCTTCTTATAGTGGAAGGAGAGGTCAACCAATGGGGCAAAATAGCCATGATCAAAGAATCCCATGTATTCTAATCCATACTCCTTTCCAAATGCTTCACGTGCATCTTCAAAGTAAAGAGGATAAGAACCATGCCATACAACATTCATGGAATCAACCTCACTGAAGCGGATTGCAAATGTTTTTGATGCTTTTAATTCTTTCATTCAATACCGGATTTCTTTCTTTTTCAAGCTTCTTCTTGCTCCTTAACGGCTATCTTTATCTCAGATGTAACGAGTACTTCATCACCGCATGTTATGCTTGCTTCAGCCAATGTCATACCAAACACTTCTTCCTTCACCTCTACACGCGTCGTTATAACGTCTCCTACATGGGGCAAATCAATGACCTCAAAGTTACGGACGGCACCGATAAAGCCTAATTGAATTCCTTTCTTGAGAATGTATTTATTGACATATCCTATACGGGCGGCGCAGGTTTGGGCGATATTCTCCATCAAACCTGAAGCTGAAAAGCGGTCATCATCCACAAAGATGTTGTTCTTCTGTACCTCAGTCTCTGTGACAGTAAGCGTCTTATCGAAATGTATCAGTGTACCAATCATGACGAAAGGCTCCTGCTGTGGCAGTAACTCATGTACGTCTATTGCCCGAAGTGCTGCTTCTGAAGGACTCTCTACATCAAAATTTACCATCTTCTTTATCATCAACTTATCGTGACCAGAAGTCATAGAAATTAAACCATTGCAAAGGATACTGTCGCACTCTACGTTCCAGTTCCTTCACATAACTGTCTGCTAACTGCTGCATCTGCTGTCGACGAGGTGCGTGCTTGTCGTAAGAAAGACGTGCTACATATACCTTATAGTGCTTAGCAGACGTCTTCATGACATTGACTGCGAGGACATCCAGCCCTTTCATCGTTGCCACAGAGAGTGGACCAGCAGGGAAACGAGCCTCAGCATCCATGAAAACAGACGTCACCGACTTAGCTGAACCAATGATCCTGTCGGCTGGCATGCTCATGATTTCATTGTTATCCAATGCCTCATTCACAAGGAAAAGGTGGCTCATATCCTCCTTAACGGGTATCATACGGATGTTATGATGTCCCAAAACCTCTTGTCTTCCAGCCATCACAGTGGCTTTTTCACCCCCAAAGACCAATGCATTGAATCGTTTTGTCTTTGAGATAAGGGAGTAACCCGCCACCTCATAACAACCTATATGAGAACTGAAGATCATGAATCCTTTCGGTTCTGACTCTAACAGACGGAAGTGTTCGTACCCTTCGATATCCAAATGGAAGTGCTTACCTGCAAAGACTGCAAAGCGATCCACCACTACTTGACTGAACAAACAGTGATTGATGTAAACACTCCATGCTGCACGCAAACGCCCATAGCGCAAGCGGTGACGGTAGAAATGATAGGCTGAGGTCCTACTATGGTTGGTATTCAGTAGCAGACAGACTGGTATAACGAAGAGGGATGTGACTAAATAGACCATCCGCACATCCAACCAGCGCAGCGATTGTATCAGCAATCGATGCATCCAGCCACTGCCATATGTAGTGTTAGCCAACCTTACTCTCTATATAATCGCAGAACTGTGACAAAGTAACGACTCCCTGCATCTCCTCTGGTTTGATCTTAAAGCCGAAGTTCTTCTCGACAATAACGACGATATCAACAAAGTCCAGACTGTCAATGCCAAGGTCATCCTTCAGCTTTGCTTCTGGTGCAATGTTCTCTTCGTCAATCTCCAGATCCTCTATGAGGAAGTTTCTTACTTTCTCTTCAATTTCTTTTCTTTCCATTATGTGTTATACTTTATGATTTATTTTAACTTTACTTCCAGTATTGTGTGTCCTTGACCGATACCATCATGGATATCAACAACTCTCAGTCCAGCTCTATCAATCTGCTTTATCATGTCATCAGAGTGATACATTTTGCTGTTTCCATTTGCCATAACAGTGAAATAGACGCTTGTCATGGTCAGACATAGTGATGCCGGTTCATACTTTTGTCGGTCCCAGAAGGTCTCCATTATATATAAGGTGGAATCATTCTTCATCACTCTGGCTGCCCGAACAAGGATACTATAGATCTCTTCTTCTGAGAAACAGTCAAGGAACTGGCTCATCCAAATGGCATCCCAGCTTCCTTGTGGCAGATCATTGTGTTCGTCAAGAATGTTTGTGGGATACCCGTTGATGCGCTCTGCACCCTCTTTCCCCTCGATATTCTTCTTCATCATTCCAATCTGACCGGGTAGATCAACGATTGTAACATTGACTTCAGGGTCATATTCAACACAGCGCAAAGCAAAACGCCCTGTGTTCCCACCCACATCCATCAGGTGTTTGGGATGTTTACCGAACACGATCTCCAAAGCCTTATCAAAGGAATGGTCGCTATAGAAATGGTCAAAACCAAACCAACTATCCTGTACTTGCTTATCAAGTTTCGACAATCCTTCATAGATTGTTGGCCAGTCACCAAGGGTTTTCAGTCCAGCTGGTTTTCCTTCCTTTAATGCTTCATCAAGAAAGAACATGCCCCGATAGTTGACATCATGATTGAAATCGATGTTCACACGTGTAGCTGGATCATTGAGTAAGAACCAACCTGTCTTGGATATGGTGTATCGGTCAGTATCTTTATTCACCAAAACAGTCCCAGCACTCAGTGAAGCTTCAAGCAAAACCTTCAAAGCATACTCCGAGAGCTGCGTCTGTTTCACCAATTCATCCAATGTCAAACCCTCCAGACTGTCACGCAGAGCATCCAAAATGCCCAACTTCACCATCAGGCGAGACACCTGAAAGATGACGGGGCCCCATGCTATATACTCTGCAAGACGTTGTGCTTCACGAGCAGAGAGCTGTTCCTGAGTGTATCTATCACTCTCTGATTGGAATAGATTCATCCTTATTTATTTGCCTTTCTTATTTCTCTTATAAATAACTTAGCGAAAGATTCACCTAAATCATCCATCGGATCCTTAAATGTTATCGGATCATCATAATCGCCATCATCAGACTTAAACACCATTGTTGCCTTGATCTTTTTGGTACTTACTTCACGTAAATAAGCAATACCACTGATACTTCCGTCTTTATAAACGATCAATGGGGTTAGAACAAGGACATATTTTGTGGCTCTGGTATGAGTTGTTGCACTAAGATCATGTTTAAAACCTTCCTCATTGAACTCCTTTACGAAATAGTCCAAAGAGCGTTCTTTCCAATCACTTACTCTTCTTCCAAGGGCTAAGAAGTCCTTAAAAGGAAGATCTTTTTTGTATTTAATCCTGGTCAAGTCCAAGCTGACACCAACTGTTTTCTCACCTTTCAGGCAACTAAGACTACCACTCTCTAGCCTTACACTTGCAAAACAAGATAAGTTCAGAAGTGTAAGAAACATCAATATGATAAACTTTCTCATACCTTATATCACAAAAAGCGTTATGTTTACTTTGCCTTCTTTATTAGCTTAACAACTTGTTCAGCCAATTCACGATAGGTTTCAATACGACGTTTCTCATTGCCGAAGCCTGCACCAGCAACTCCATCAACATCAATAACAGCAAATGGTTGCTTCACGTTCTTCTCATAGAAGTTCATCAGACCACTCATGTGAGCATCACCAGCACCAAAGCCTATGAGAACAGAGGCACCAGTACTACCATAATGGAAGTCCTTCACCTCAATAACTATGGTGTAGTCTGCCTCACTCTTCTTATCCGTGAGCGTCACACTCTTTGTCTTGTCATTGAAACGTTCCATGAAGTTTGCTTCTGCACGTTCAAGTTCTGCCTTATAATCACGCTCCCACTCTTTGCCTTTCTCTTTCAAGAAGGTCTTCACATCCTGTCCCTCTAATGTCGCATGGCTATAGTCCCAAACAACATAAACTTTTGCTTTTGAGGTCTTTAGTTTAGAAAGTGAACCGCTCTTTAATGTTACATCAGACTTAGCAAACACACTCATCACGCAACACACTACGAAAGATAATAATAATACGACTCGTTTCATAATAGGTAAAATATAAATTAATAATCAAATAAATATCCTCTTAAATGTCTAAGCCTACTGATAATTCTATACCACTAGCATTACGGTTTACAGTCCCGAAACCCGTTTCTACCTCACAGTTCTGGAACGTATAACCGAGAGCAGTGCTGATACCAAACTTGCTATGACCGAAATAGAAGTGACATCCTACTTGTGGAGCGATGTATAACCCTTCACAGTCTCCTATACTATAACCGACTTTTGTGCTAATGTATGGAGAGAAATTCTTACGCAATGCCTTATGAAATTCCACACGTGTGTCTACGAAAAGAGGAAAGCTCCAGCTTTCACTGTCCCACCAATAATTAACAGCTACACCACCACCGACAAATAATTCTGGGGTGATCTGTACACCATGGGAAGTGGAAAGGAAGCTACGATTCTCTTTCACATCACCTGTTCCAACCACATAGCCTTCTGAAATGAATCCTCTATAACGAGGAGCTTGCTCCCAACCATAGCTTTCACCACTCTGTGCATTTACTACTGGACTGTAAAGTATTACAGCGATAAGAACCAATAAGGTCTTTACATACGTTCTCATAATAATATAAATTAAGTTTTCAGTTAATCTTCATTAGTCTTTGACCTTCTTAATGACCAGGGCAGAATTGGTTCCACCAAAGCCAAATGAGTTACTCAGTACGGTATTTACCTCGGTGTCAACGGTTGTTGTAGCAAGGTTCATCTTCTCAGAATGTTCATCAGGATTCTCGAAGTTGATGTTAGGTGCTACGAAGTTATGCTGCATCATCAAGATGCTATACACTGCTTCTGATGCTCCTGCCATCCAACACTCATGACCAGTCATGCTCTTGGTGGATGAGATGAGGGCATGTTTTCCTCCAAACATGCGGTTCAAAGCTATTGCTTCATACATATCTCCCTGGTGTGTACTCGTAGCATGGGCGTTGATATAGTCTATATCATCTGTCTCCATGTCAGCACACTTCAAAGCCCGGGTCATGGCAATAACACTTCCTTCATCGGATGGTTGACTGATACCGCCACCATTACTTGAGAAGCCATACCCAACAACTTCTGCAAGGATATTCGCTCCACGTGCCTTCGCATGTTCATAGTCTTCCAATACCAATGATGCGGCACCACCACTCGGTATGAGTCCGTCACGATCCCTATCGAACGGACGACTCGCCTTTGTCGGCTCATCCATACGAACGGAGAAAGCACCAAGTGCATCAAATGATGCCATTGAGTAGTAGTTTGTTTCCTGTGCACCACCGCAGAGAACCATATCCTGAAGCCCTTGCTTGATCATCATAAACCCTAAGCCTATGGAATGGCTACCACTGGCACAGGCTGAACTGACAGTGAAGTTCACACCACGCAGATGGAAGATGGTACTGAGATTCATGTTCACCGTTGAGTTCATCGACTGGAAGATAAGTCCATAACCCAACATTGCCGAGTCATGTTTCTCGTCCATTATCTTTGACGCTTCAATGACTGGCTGGGCTGAAGAGTCGTTGCCAAAGATACAACCTACTTCGTTCTCCCGCAGATAGTCATCCGTGATACCTGCTTGAGCAAAGGCTTGCAAACTTGACATGTAAGCATAACGTGCCTCTTCCGACATACCAGCACGTATATGACGGTCGAGCATCTTCTTCGTGATGACTGGTTCTGCAACGACACCTGTCAATGCCGAACGATAGCCATAGGTAAGGCGTTCTTCCTGAATGCCTATGCCCGACTTTCCTTCATATAATGAATTCTTTACCGTTTCAAGGTCAGTACCAAGACATGACCATATTCCCATTCCGGTTATTACAACTCTTCTTTCCATATTTCTTTTTTAGAAGTTAGGGATATCTCATAACTTCTTTCACTTCTCATTAAGTATATAATCCTCCATTCACATTTATCACCTCACCTGTAACGTATGCAGCAGCATCCGAAGCAAGGAACGCCACAACGGCTGCGACCTCCTCTGGCTTACCAAAACGCCCCACAGGGATGAGCTTCTTCAGTTCATCCTCTGGCAACTCCTTCGTCATATCAGTCTGTATGAATCCCGGCGCTACAGCATTTACGGTGATGTTTCGTGGTGCTACTTCCTGTGCCAAAGCCTTCGTTGCACCAATCAGAGCAGCCTTTGCTGCACTGTAATTAACCTGTCCAGGCATTCCTTTCAGTCCTGACAGTGAAGTCATATTGATGATTCTTCCTCCATGTCTACGTGGCATCATGTGTTTCAACAGTCGACGTGTGATATAGAAGAAACCATTCATATTCGTATCCAAAACACTGTGCCAGTCGTCTTCCGACATCATAAACATGACATTATCCCTCCGGATACCTGCATTATTCACCAATACGGAGATGAATTCATCTGGATGAGCAGCTTCCCAACGATCAATAGCAGCTTCTATTGCCTTCGGATCAGCAACGTCAAAGGGCAGAAGTTCAGCATGACCGCCCTTCTCCTCTATCAGTTGTTTCACTTCTTGAGCACATTCTGAATTAGAATGATAATTGATTATTATAGAATATTGTTCTGCTAAAAGCAAGGCTACAGCACGTCCTATTCCTCGTGAAGCACCGGTTATTAAAGCATATTTCATGTTTTATGAGCTTTTAGTTATTCGTAAATAGTATAAGGAATGCACCATATATTGTTATTTGCCGACAAAGGTATGACTTTTTTTTTAATTATATTATATCCCTTAGTATTTTTTCAGATTTCCCGTTTTACTATCTTCTCCGGACATTAACGTACCAGATAGCTTTTATCCATTCTGAGAAACACACACATCTTTCACGCAACCTTGTGTTACCACACCCTCCCAATCCCCTATCTTAGTTTTGTTTTTAGTTGCTGTCACTTTTAACATTTGCAGTAATGGATTGAAAATTAGATAATTAGAACGTATAGAAAGATGATAGAAGTGACAGCAAATTTTCTTTCTTTCATCTCCACCTCCATACTTATAGTTACACAGAACGGGTACAAATGAGTAGTTTCTTGCCATCTCTACATACTGTTAGCTGGAAGTTTCGAACAGAAATAAGCCTCTTTTCAGAACTGTCTGAATGAGTTCCAACAGTCGGGTACTCCCTCCGCCTGCATATATTCATACCATGACAAGTGGTAATTAGGAAACAGAGTAGTAGAAATGGAAAGTAAGTTTGTAGAAGCCTATGATAGAATACCACTTCAATGTATAAAAGACATTATTTTGAATGCTTCTGGCTTAAAGGAAGAAGAATTGCACAAAAACGTTAAAGCGCTTGTTCCTTTAAAAAAGATATCTAACTTTGCAACGCATTTAGAGCAAGTGCACTTGTTTGTTCCGACTTACATACTGCACTTAAAAAAGAACTAAGAGGGATTACCTACGGGTAGTTCCTCGTTTTTATTTTATAATGATACGTGTGCAAAGATATGCATCCAAGTAACAACGTTTAGGCATTTTCTTAATAAACTAACGCGAGTACCACCCAAGGTAGCATAATAGTAAAAATCCCTTCAAGTATACTCACCCACCACTTATCCTTAAGCAATGTAGCAAAGGAAGAGGCTGAGATTGTAATAAATGGTAGATATACAACTAGATATAGATAGAAAGGGGTGATTTGTGCTATAGCTGTGATAAAGGAGACTAAAATGAAAATGAAAATGGATATAATAACCCATATAAAGTAAAACAATAATCTACGTTCCATTTGTTATTTATCTATGTTATAATTAACAGATTCTCTAACACCTATGGATTTTAAAACAGAATCTATAACATGTCCATTACTAGTGTGTGTGGTGAGGTTAGGGCATAGATTGTAGGAAGAAACGAGGGACAACAACCCCTACTGTAACTCTCATCACAGCACAAAAAGACCTGGTTCTCCTACGCCACAACACCTCCTCCGCCGTAAGACCTAATGTCCGCAGACTCCTATGTCATGTGTATTTCTAAGGCAAATATACAACTTTATTTTGTAAATGGGTCTTTAGAACATGGGAAAAGAGGAAAAAGATGAAGGGTGTTGTGCGTGTAAATGTAACCAAACGAAAAGTATCAAAACCCCTAATTAAGTTTTGTTTTTAGTTGCTGTCACTTTTAACACTTCGTGTAATGAGTTTATATTCAGGCGGTTAAAAGCAAAGGAAGAGTGACAGAAATGACAGCAAAATCAGAAATGGTATACGGTAGGCTTTTGTCCTTGGGTGGGAAAGGGGGAACTGATAGTTATAAGATACGCCTGTTCATGGTAAAACGCTCCAGCGTAGGTTCGTGTAAACTTATCCGTCCCGACGTATACTACAGAACCATTACGGAATAATCAGAAATATGTTTACAGGAAAATCGAGCTACATGTCTATAAAATCAGGAGATATACCAAGAAATCAGACTTGTAGTCCGTTGTTTACCAAAGACTTACAAAAGCCGTTCTAAAAGGTGCCCTTTTACATTGCAAAAGGGCGTCTTTCACACTTCAAAAGAGCACCTTTTACCATGCGAAAGAGCATCTTTTACCGTGCCAAAGCTCACCTACTATTTTCAATTTATGAATCTTTATTACAACCCTTCTTATGCTCCTTTCCTTTTCATAACAAGCGAGTATCTCGCCCTCTGCATAGTTAGTCGAACATCATAAAAACGACCACCTTTCAATTTTCCTGTCACTCCCGTCACCCTTCCCCATGTCACAATACATTGATAACAAGCCGCTTACGAGAAATGTTAAAAGTGACAGCAACTAAAAACAAAAACTAACTTGGGGTTTAGACGAGTTGTGGGACATCTAATCAAATATTAAAATATATTCACAGCGCCTTATTTACCTATTACAAGCCGTAAAAGACTACCAAGAAGGCTATTTGTCATTGTCAAAACCTAACTTTTTTATTACCTAACATCAAAAAATCACTCACTATAAGGTTCATAATATCAATCGCTATTATTCCCTGTCTTATATATAATGTCATAGATTCTTTCAGAGATTTTATCTTTACCACCTTCTGCAAGGTCTGGACATGTAAATATTCTACCATAAATTGTATAAATGATAAGAATAGTATAAGGATATATAGGAAGACCATAATCATTTATTCCAGCTATATCGGCTATTTTCACATCAACATACTTAGCTCTTAAACAATCATAAAAATATATTCTATCCTTTTGAGTATATAAGAAGTCTTTATTCCATAACCGTTGGAATGTAAAATAAAAACTAATAGAACATACTAATAATACTAAAAGAAAAAGATAACTAAATACAACATAAAGTATTGGTGAGTTTTTACTAATATTCAATAAGCAGAACATAGATGCTCCTAATGGCAAGAAACTTGTTATGGCTTGTAAAACAAGTGACTCTTTAGAGATCTTATATTTTATATTCATAATCTATTTGCCAATCATATTTTTTTCAAATCCTAAATTAATAAATTTTATACTAGCACCTTCTAATTGTTTCACACCTATTGTTGGAACTATATTCTTTGTTCCAAAATTTATAGCTCCAGATGAGAAATTAAATCCTTCTGTCTTGTTGTATTCCCGCTAGGATAAACCTTCGTTTGCACATGGCTCCAGCAGTCTTAGGTGATAAAATTAATGTGATTTTCTTTAATATTAGTCAAAAGTATAGTAAACTGTAGAAAGCCTATTCTCTACTTTACTGGTAATCTTTCTCCCGTTGAATTCCACTTGTAATGATGCTGGAATCATCTTTGTATCTCTTAACTTTAGTATTCTTCCAGTCTCAATTCTAAACATTCTATTTCCATCAATGTTGCAATTTATCTTATTGATGATATTTTTAACGGATTTCTCCACTTCTGCTTCTATAACTATACTATCAGAATGTTTAGGGTAGATAACATACAGACTTCTTTCTTTATTACGCTGTATGCTATCTTGAGAGAACTTGTTAGTCATATCATCTCCGTTCTTGTCTAATACTTTAATAAAGCACAAACTATCAATACTGCCATTTCTCCCTGGAGGATATGGTGCTTTTAAAAACTCATAAGTATAATTGCAATATACAACATCAAATGTTAGCAAATAATAATTGTCATAAGTTTTCCCTTTGAATTTTATCTTTTGTAAATTAGCATTTATAATTTTATAATTATTAGGTACTCTGTCTATGCAAATATTTACTATTACATAAAGTACTGCTATAATCAAAGATAATCCTATAACTTTCTTCATCTTGGTAAAATAAATAATTGGTGTATTCCATTCATATGATTTCCAGATGTTTGGTGATGAAAGGATGATCCCTATGACCAAAATCCATTTAAGCCACCCAGTTGTCCGCCTCGTGTAACTTCAACGCAAACCAAGTACAAAAGAGCTTACTCATTAAGACATAAAGTTTAATGTCTACGTTTTAGTTTAGTGTCAGTGGAATATTATTCTTCTTTATAAATTTGATAAAAGATAAAGAATCCATTGGCCCTATTAGTCCATTAGTAATAATAGGGTATGCATAGCCATCTATATATAAAGTAATAGAGTCCTGTTCATTGTAATGTATTGGACATTCCTTATCTATAATCCAATAATTAGTCAAACTTATATTGTCTTTTTTATTTTTTGAATTGCGTTTTATATAATATCCCTTTGTACATGCAATAATCCATTTGGAATTATAAGAATATTTAGTAACTCCAAATGGAAGTACGAAATACTCTCTATTATCTTTTTTATATAATAAACTTTTATCAGATGTAATTATAAACCCATTACCAAGCTCTTCAGACGTACCCCAGTTTAACGGATGTATTATTATAAAATAGATGATAATTCCAATCCCTATCATTAGAAACATTTTAAATAAATATTTTTTCATAAATTACTTGTAATTTAAAGGGTAGATAAATACCATAAGAGTATGAAGACACTTGTTAGTATGTTCAATTCTTTCAAATCATTCTTTTAAATGTCCGACACCATAATAAAAGGTTTTAAAACCATGAGAATCATTAAGACCTGTACGTCCTCGTTCAAAATTAATAAAAAAGCTTCTCCATGCCCCTCCTCCTTTATTCCAATCGTAATCAGTGGCATTATCATTTACAACTTTCACTTCTCGTTTATTACGATTCAAAAGAATCATATTTACTCTTCCAAGAGCGTATACTACATTTCTTTCTGAATAGAAGAATGCAGATTTGATAAAACGGCTTATATCTTTTGGGAAAAGATTCTGTGGAGTAACTTTATGTTCTTCTTTAAAGTCTGAAGTTGATAATGAACCAAAATCCAGTTTTGAGGCATCAATATATAAAGTATTATCCGGTGTCGGATGTTTTAAAGCGTCAGGATGCTCTTTAGCCCACTTAATTCCTTCTGACATTGTTACGTATCCATCGTAATCTGGGCGTTTAACCAACTCTGCATTATGATTCCATATTTTTCGATAGACCTCAGGTGATATATTGCCTGAATAAAGATGTTTTTGTGCTTGAGAATGGGGCATCCCTTGTTTGAAAAATCTTTTATCCATAATAATATAGTTGCCAGATAGCCCTTTATCATCCGTGCCCAAGAAAACTCCTCGATTACTATATATCGGTGCTTTGCCAGAAGCATCAATATATTTTATAGGATTACTTTTCGTATAGCAGTAGGTTGTTATATTAGTATATGTTTCTTGTTCAGGGTCTTTACCCAACCACAGACTCGTGACTGGATTCATATACCTTGCACCATAATAGTACAAGCCTGTTTCCTCATCAAACTGTTTGCCGTTGAACTTATACGGCAGGTCTTCACTTGATGAGTGCTCATCTACAAGGAGTTCACCGTATGGAAGATATGCATCATACTGGGTGATGTTGGCGTGGTCGTCCGTGATATAAGAAGTACTGCCAAGGTGGTCACTGTGATAGAAGAAGGTTTCCTCTTTCGTTGTATCGTTTGGAATATAACCATATCCAGCCTGTGGGTCATCAGGGTTGCTCGGGTCATTCCAACTTACAGGTGGACCAGGATTGGTATTCGGTGTAGTATTGGGGCGTGGAGTCTGAATCCAACCCTGTGGTACATCATGGTTACCGAGTTCTGTAAGAACAGCATTATAACCAACACCCGTGTTCTCCGGATCACCGTACGCACCCTTCTCTGTCGGTACACCAGGAGCTACACCCACCTTCTTATAGTACGCCTCCTTCTGTGTCTGAATCTGATTCATACGTTCTGCATAGTCCTGCTGACCAGCCGTTACGTATGAACCGTTACGTCCATAGACGTTATTGAACATACCCGTTCCAATCCTTGAAGCAACTCGTTTGTCACCAATGAAGTAATGCTTCGTAAGGTGCTCATAAATCTATCTATGAAATATAATTTACAGAGAATCATCTATCAACTTTATTTGTGATAATCTATAATCATAAAAAAAATATACTTTCAAGTTATTATTACTAAATTTTATTATAGGTATATCATCCCCCAAAAATGATAAATTTTCCTTCAAGTGGTTATGGAATTTTATATAATTATAGTCAAAGACATAGAACTTCGCTAGTCCAGATATATTATAGAATATATAAATATAAGAATTGACTCCATTTATATATGTGATTTTTAATCTTTTCTTTTTTTCTTTTATCCGTATTTTAACCTGTCCTAATTTATTGTAAATAGAATCTGTAAAAGGCGGCGTACGTATGTATAGCTCATTTTCATATTCATTAGTGATTGCATCCTTCTTTAAAGTTTTGATTACAGAGTCTTTTCGAATATAATCTCGTTCACCAATTCTTCTTATAAAGAAATAGCGTTTTCTCTTATAATTCCCTACAATTTTCAACATCTGGGCAGGATACCTATCTACTATATATGCATCTACGGATATAGTTTCCTGAGCATAAATAGGTAAAACGTAGAATAATAATAACAAAAATATTGATTTCATTTTTTATTCCTTTGGCATTATTAATCCAACACGTGTTCCTCGATCTCGCCCAATCCGACTCAACATTAATGCAATGCCCCCAGTATCTACATGTGGATTATTATCAAATAATGAAAAACCATTTTGCATTTTGAATTGTGTATTTGCAAAGTTTGGAAGAGCTTGGGACATAATGTGCGTATAAAATACGTCTGAGTAACCCGCCCTAAAATTCGTTTCAGGATGAATTAAGCCCAAGTTATGACCAATTTCATGAACAAATAATGCACGATATAAGTCTTTAGAGTATCCCGGGTGTGAGAGAAGATTCTCTATACCATTACGATACAATTCTATACACCAAGGATAACTACCATCTGAACCTACCGGAATATTCCCTGATGTTACTTCAGACATACCAATCTTTATTTTATTACCAAATCTTACATCCATGTTATTTACATCTTTTCCTATAACACTACGATCAAGTGCTTCATTCAATTCGCTTGATGAATTAAAAGTACGTAACCTTAAATCAAATCTTACATATAAAGGATTATCATTGTCCAGATTGTAGAAAAGGGTATTATTAGAATACGGGGCATTGAGCCCTATAGGCTTTGCTTTTGGAACTTTGTATACAGTTCCATTATTATTATATTCGTTAATAGCAAGCTCTAATCCCTTTACTTCATCAGGCTTGAGATCCGACTTCACATAATAATATTCCGCATGAATTACAAATGGAGATTCCTTTGTTCCATTACCCGTAACTTCTCCATCCATGCCTGTCGAATCTACAAATTTAATTGGGTTACCCAAGGTGTAAGTATAAGTGCTTGTCCTTGTGTTTTTTTCTTGCATTGGATCCACCCCATACCAAAGACTCGTGACTGGATTCAAGTATCTTGCACCATAATAATACAAGCCAGTCTCCTCATCAAACTGTTTGCCATTGAACTTATACGGTAAGTCTTCACTTGATGAGTGCTCGTCTACGAGGAGTTCACCATATGGTAAGTAAGCATCATACTGGGTGATATTGGCTTTATCATCTGTGATGTAAGACGTGCTGCCAAGGTGGTCACTATGATAGAAGAAGGTTTCTTCTTTCGTAGTGTCATTGGGAATATAGCCATAACCAGCCTGGGGGTCATCAGGGTTGGTTGGATCGTTCCATGAGATGGGAGCTCCGGGGTTGGTGCCAGGTGTCGTGTTAGGATGTGGAGTCTGAATCCAACCCTGTGGCACATCATGGTTACCGAGTTCGGTGAGGACGGCGTTATAACCAACACCAGTATTCTCTGGATCACCATACGCACCCTTCTCTGTCGGTACACCTGGAGCTACACCCACCTTCTTATAGTATGCTTCCTTCTGTGTCTGGATCTGATTCATACGTTCAGCATAGTCCTGCTGACCAGCCGTTACGTATGAGCCGT
>ERZ773028.154-NODE-154-length-61283-cov-10.443131_pt1 | contig 61283 bp, 50 predicted proteins | sample MGYA00511123_ERZ773028 | MGnify/ENA primary metagenome ERZ773028 (study PRJEB29015, sample SAMEA2738134) | human oral metagenome | biome: human oral; feature: human-associated habitat; material: saliva | place: China | collected 2206 ... | reverse complement strand
GATGCTCACGGGCCGAATCCGCCGCAGGCGCGGACGGGCCGGCCCCCTGTTTCGCCCGCATCTCCAAGCGGGCCCGCTCGAACACCCGAGCCAAGCCCCTCAGACTGGAGACGCGGGGAAGCCAATACGACCGGCCGACAGCCCAGCCGGTCACCGCCAGCACCGTATCCAGGCCGTACGAGCCAAGAAGAGCGCGCAGACAACGCAGCTCACGACGATCAGGCCACCCAGCCGGCAACACCACGCCCGCCGCGGCCAACACCTCCCCCACACGACCAGCCTTTTCGGCAAGACCATCAGAGCAGCCACCATCACCCTCATCCTGGGCGGCGTCCCCCCGGCGGGGGGACCCCAGGGGGGTAGTTATGTTTATATTCTGTTCTTCCTTATTAGGGGTGCAACAGTTTGCACCCCTAGACGTGCAACCATTTGCACCTCTGGAATTCCGAGGTGCAATTTCCGCACCTCTGGAAACCGTTGGAATCCCGCCCTTCCCCAGACGTGCAATTTCTGCACCTCTGGAAACGGCATCCTCGCCGGCGGCCTCACGGCCGAGACCATCCGGCCCCGCATACACGTCGGGATCCTCTTCCAAAGACTCCAAAGTCACCCCCATATTCAAATCCCACACGATCGGCCGATGCTGCGGAGGCAAATACCGGCCACGCTCGTCATAACACGCCAACGACTGATCCCCACGACTGATCGCACCCGACTCCTCCAACGAATGCAAACAGGAGATCACCGTCCGCCGCGAACAATGAGCCTCAGCAGCCAACACCTCCACACGCGCCCAACAACGCGACCCATCCGGATGCGCACGATCCGCCAACGCCATCAACACCAGCCGCGCATAAGGAGTCGCCGCCGGAGCCTCCCTCAACGCCCAACTACTCGCCTGCCAACTCACTCACATCACCTCAGCTTTCCCAACCCGCCACGACGGATGAAAACGCATGCACGCCGCCCGCAAGACAGCCTCACGACACGCCGCATGGCCACCAACCCCAGGAACATCCCGTAAAGTAGGACACGGGCCGCCAACCAACCCGGCCCCTCTTTCCAAATCCAAAAACCATGAATATTGGAAACCACCCCCAGCAGGCCACCCCCGCTGGGGGTCTCCCACACCAGCCACAAAAACACACATCACTCCACCCCCCGATCCGAAAGCAATAAATCATTAGGAGTGACGCCAAGCAGATGTGCAAGACCGATGATTTCATTAGCGGAAAAACGAGTGTGCCCATTAAGTTTCGACGAAAGAGTCGGCTGGGAAATTCCTATCTCTTTTGCAACCTGGCTCATCGTGCAATTTCGCTCTGCACAAAATATGCGAATTTTTCGTTTGAGACTATCTTTATTTAAATCCATATTGACCATATCTATATAGTACTGCAAAATAGATAGATTTAATCTATTCCGGCTTGTCTATTTTGTATTTGTCAATGAAATATTCCATAATTTAAATATGGAAGAAATACAGACTATAGAGATGACTGCCGCACAAACGCATCTGCATCTAAGGAACAATGTCACAACAAATATGAAAGTGGCAATGGCAATTACAAATGTATATCAAAAAGATTTAGCAAAGGTTCTTGGGATTACTCAGCCAACGCTTTCCTCGAAGCTAGCAGGGAAAACAACCTGGACGCTTGATGATATAGAAAGAGCCTCAGACTTCTTTCATGTGAAACCTGAGGCTTTCCTGGTAGCGGGGCATGGATTTGAACCATGGACCTCGCTGAGCGATGATCTCGCTTCCAAACCGTGCCCCCTGAGGGACTCGAACCCTCGACACGCGGATTAAGAGTCCGCTGCTCTAGCCAGCTGAGCTAAAGGGGCATTTACCTGAGCGTGAGATGCTCAGGACGGCTCTCTTACGAGAACCGAGTATTCACTATACTCATTATAACGACGGAGGCAAAATCCGGCGTGTTGCGTGATCCAGACCATCAGTTTCAGCCGCCGTTTTGGATCACTGACCTCAAGCCCCCGGTTTCAGACGATCTTGGGCATGGGAGTGGTCAAAGACGTGGTCAGGTTGACCGAGACCACGCCGGAGCCGGCGTTGATGGACACTTTTTTCAAAGTGACCGTGCGCTCCCCCTCGAAGGCGGAATCGTCATCGGTCATGGTGGCCGGGGATTTGATGGCGCACAAGGCCAAATCATCCAAAGCGATGCCCGCCTGCTGGGCCAGGTTCCGGGCGATGGCCAAAGACTCATCGAACCCCTCTTTGCGACGGATCCGGTCCGCCGGAACCCCGTAGGCGTTTTCGATGGTCCAGGCGACCTTGTCCAACAAAGGCATGCCACGGTGGGAGGCATGGGGAGTATCGGAGCCGAAGCCGTGGCCGGAGTCGGAAATCGAAGCTGAAGCCGGACCTGAAGCCGAGATGAAATCATCCAACTGGGCCTTAATCCCTTCTCCCCCATCGCGGAAAAGGTTGCCGATGATCGGATCGCGAAAGCCCAAATCGGAGGCCGTCCGGCGCAGGGCCGGGACCTGGTCGTCCTCCCCTGCCCAGAGATTGATGAGGGGGAAGGTGGGGATGCCCAAGGATTCCAACCGGCGCACATGGAAGGGGTAGCGCCACTGGAGGGCAGGGTCATCGCGCCAGGTGGAAGCCCGGGTGACCACCACGGCGGCGGCCGGCCACTGGGCCCCGCTCTCCCGGGCGGCGATATCCAGCCATTTCTGGGCCCCGGCGTCGGCCCCGTACCCGGCTTCGACCACGACCAAGTCATACAGGGAGCAGGCCAGGTCCACCGCGGAAAGCCCGGGAATGCCCAAGGAAACATTGGCGAAAGGCCCGCAATGGATATAGACCGGGCTGCCTTCGGCCGTCTCCATATAAGCGGGCTGCACGGCGTTGCCCACCACGCGGACGATCCGGTCCACATCCACGAAGTCACGCACGGCGATCGGTTTGCCTTCCTTGCTGCCGGCCAATATGGAGCCGATGCGGTCTGCCAGCTCCTGGGCCGAACGGGACAGGACCACGATCTGCATAAGCTCGCAGGCTGGGGTGATGACCACCCGCTCGGGCAGCTTGCCCCCGTCCACCCCTATGGAACGCAGGGAACGGGAAGGGGTCTCCGATACGCGGGGGATGAAGATCCGGTCCAAGATCCCTTCATCCACGGCCTTCTCGCAGAAGGCGACCAGGAGGTTCTGAGCGTCGGCGATACGGGCCATCTCCCCGGTCAGACCCCAATCGGCCAGCTCCGCCTGAGACAGGCTGGCCTTGCCGCCACCGGAAGCCCCGCCTTTGGACCCGGCGGCGGTGATACCCATGCTCGGTTGCCTGAGGACGGCTGCCGCATCCACCCCGCGAGCGCGCAAGGCGTCGATCAAGGCGATGGTGGTGGTGGTCTTGCCTTCCCCGCGGGAGGCCTTCAAAGGGGTGTCGGCGGTCACCAGGATCACCTTGCCCTCTTTGCGGGGGGCGTCTTCGTGGGTTTTCAGATAATCCAGGTAGCCGAAAGCGTCGATCTTATCGAGTCCCCCGTAGGGGGTGACGTAGTCGGCGAAAGCGGGGAACGATTGTGCGGAGGAAATGGTCATCGATGTATCCTTGCGTGAATTTCCTAGGTCGGTATTTCCAATCTATCGGCTCTGGGGGATGAAAAAGAGGGGCTTATCCACCAAGTGGACAAGCCCGCAGAGAGGAGGAGAATCGGCGAATCAGTGGTCGGACAGGTGGAAGCCGTTCTTCATGCCCATGCTGGTGGTGTAGAGCACCTTGGCCAGCAGGTCATCGGTCTCGCGCTTGACCACCTGGGAGAAGTCCTCGTTGGCCTTCTCCAACAAATCATGGATGGCGGGGGATCCCATGTCGTTGCCTTCCACGGAGCCGGACGCCACCAGCTCTTCGACGGCCGCGTCGGTCTTGGCCACGAAGGCGTGGGAGAGGCCGCCCAGCTTTTCCTGATAGCGGTCGATGTTGGCCGTATTGTCGTTGAATTGGGCGTCTGCCAAGGCGGCGATGATGCGGTTGGCCCAGTAGAAGTTATCCGTGCTGGGGGCCGCGGTTTCGCCGCGGTAGTAGGCCGGGGTGGTGGTCACGTTGGGATAGAGGGGAACCAGGGCGTTGAAGACGTTGGAAGAGAAGCAGGTCCACTGGATGGCGGAGGCCACTTCCGGTATGTAAGGCCGCAGCTGGATGACGCAGAGGTGGTTGGTCCGGTTGATGCCGATGGGCCGGAAGAGGGAACGGGTGGCCGCGGTCCCCAGTTTTCCGTAGGGGTCGTAGTCGGTCCCCTGATAGTGGGAGCTGAGGACGTATTTGACGTCTTCGATGGTGATTTTCCGCTCGGGCTGGCGGCACCAGGGGATGTCGTCGCTGGCCGGGGTGAAGTCGGCGTCGATCCCGTCCCAGGAGGCGTCCAGCGGGTTGAAGAAGCGCTGGATATACCAGGCGCGTGGACTGTTATAGACGTGGTCGGAGTCGGAATGGGAGCCGAAGGCCCAGCGGGGGTTGAAAAGGCTGCCGTGTTCCAAGGCCAGGTCCAGATGATTGTCGGCGATGAACTCCCGCATGTCTTCCGAGCACATGAAGTCTTTCTGCTCGCCGAAGGCGTCGTCAAAGTCGAATTCGTCGATGCCCAGCTGGTTGGGCATAGTCACGTAGCAGTCATCGGGCACGCGGCGGGCAATCCAATGATGACCGCCTACGGTCTCCACCCACCAAATCTCATCCACGTCGGAGATGGCGATGCCGTTCATCTCGTAAGTGCCAACGGTGCGCAGGATCTCGCCGTAGCGCTTGACCCCTTCGCGGGCGGTGCGGACGTAAGGCAGGACCAAGGTGAGGATGTCCTCTTCGCCGATGCCGCCGGGGATTTCAGGCTGGTAGTCTTCCTCCCCTTCCTTGCCGACCGCTGACCGCAGCTCGACCAAAGGATCGGCGCCGAGCACGCGCTCATTGCTGGTGATGGTCTCGGTATCGGAGATGGCCACGTTGCATTCGTTGACGCCGTGGGATCCCCAGATCCCCTGGGCGCGCAAGGCGTCGGGGACGGCCGTGTAACGCAGGGGGTCATCGGGTAGGTCCAGCTCGGCATGGCTGATGACGGCCCGGTAATGGCGGGGTTGGTCTTCCGGCTTGACGAGGACGAATTCTTTGGGGGTGAACTCGCCGTTGGGCGAATCCTCGTTGCGGGCGATGATAGTCGAGCCATCATAGCTGGCGTTCTTGCCGACCAAAACAGTGGTGCATGCCATCGGTTTCATTCTCCTTTGTATTTATCGAAAATCCAAAAACCAAAAAATTATGGCCATCCCTTGCGCCATGTCTCGCAGGGACTCAGGCCTCAGCCATAGGAAACAGAAAGAGGCGGGAGTCCTTGAGCCAAGGGTAGGGTTCAGGTCCAGGGTCTAATTGCGGCCTGTCAGCCAGATGGCGTCGGAGTCCACCACGTCCCGGCAGATCCGCAGCCCATCCCGCAACTCGTTCAGCCAGAAGCCTTCCTTGAGCTCTGGCAGGGGTTTGGTGGTGGCGTAGACGGTCAGCATGTAATCATGGGGCTTGTCCGGAGGCTGAGGGCCATTGTAGCGCTGATAGACGGCCGGATTATCCGAGCCAACAAAGCGGGAGGCCTGGGAATTGCGGCCTTGGACCGCTTCCGGCACCATGGACTGCAACTGGTTGGAGAAGTTCTCCGGGATGTGCAGGGCGTGGGAATCGTTGAAATCGAACATAAGGGCGTCAATGGGCAGGTTGGCCACCGACCAGTGGATCCACTGGAAGCCGCAGACGGGAATGGAATCATCATCCACGAATTCCCAATGCAGATAATGAGCGGCCGGGTTCACCCCATCCAGGTAGAAGGGGAAAGAGACCGTAGGAATCCCTTCAGTCAGATTGGCCGCAGGGGCCGCCTTCCCATAGTCATCGGGGATCGTCGTAAAATCCGTTGACACTCGCATCATGCGCCGCCTTCCTAGAGAGCCGTCAATCATAGGACCAGACCTGACAGTCACCGTCAGGCCGACTTCCTTTCACTTTATCCGAACAGGCCGATAGAAAGCCATTTCCGCATTTGACAGGTTTTCACTTCCTCATTTGGCAAAAAGCGAAAACGCCGGTAGGAAATCATCCGGCATCAAGCGGACAGGAAAGAGCAAAGCAAAGCCTCCACCACCAGAAGAGGAGAACCGTTGCGGGCCAAGCGGCGGCGGGCCAGATCGACGGAGCGGATGTTGGCGATGACCCGCTGACGGCTCAGGCCAGCGGCCATGTTGATGATGGCGGTCGCGTTCTCTTTATTGACTAGGCCGGAGGAAGCCTCGGCCCCGTTTTGGACGATGATCATGTCCCGCCAGACGCTGGAGATTGTGGTCAGGAAACGGTCAAGCACGTCCCGGGTCAGACGGGTGGTCCGCCGGCGGACATCCTCCTTCTTGCCGATGGCGTTGAAGTCGCCCCGCAAAGCGGCAGGGACCTTGTCTTGAGGGCCGAACCCATTGACGGCCAGGAATTCCTGCGTCCGCCTATCCACATCCGTCTGGACGGAAGCGGCCGCCTGAGACTGGGCCCTGTCCACCATGGAGGCGGCCAGGATGACGGCGTCGGAAGCCTTGCGCAGATCCAGCAAGGAAACCACGATCTCGTCGCGGTCGGCCAAGGCTTGGTCATCCCGGGAATAAAGCCGGGCGATGCCTATATGGCCCTGGGCCAGGCGGGCGCAACGGTCGGCCAAAGGCTTCTCCACCCCGTCGGTCTTCTGGAGGAAACCCGAAATGGCCGCCGCGGGGGGGATGGCTAGGTTGACGACCCGGGTGCGGGACCGGATGGTCGGCAGGACGTCTTGGGAGCTGGGGGCGCAAAGGAGCCAGATGGTCCGGTCGGCCGGCTCTTCCACCTCTTTCAGGAGGACGTTGGTGGTCCGCTCCAGCATCCGGTCCACATCTTCGATGATGAGGATCCGCCAGGGGGCGGTCGCCGGCATCTGCTCGGATTTGGCCACCAAAGAGCGTACTTGGTCGATGGAGATGGTCACCTTGTCCGTGGCCAGGATGGTCACGTCCGGGTGCTCCCCCTTCATGATCTGCAGGCAGGTCGGGCATTGGCCGCAACCGCCTTGCGGACATTCCAAGGCGGCGGCGAAAGCCCGGGCGACTTGGGAGCGACCAGAGCCAGGGGCCCCGCAAATCAGCCAGGATTGGGACAGGTCTTTTTTGCCTCCCCCCTCAGCCTGATGGGAGATGGATTGATGGGAGGCGGAGGCGATGCGGGAGAGGAGGTCGACTGTGGGCTTCTGCCCGATGATGGAATCCCAGACGGAAGAAGCCATGGTCATCTCCCCCGTCCGTCGGTTTCCGTTCCCGGTTCGTCAGCTTCAAAAGATGAGGCAAGGGGCGAAGGCAGCCCGGCGAGCAGCCCATCCGCATCCGTCTTGATGGCCTGCCACACCTGGTCGATCGGCTGGCTGGCATCGATGACCCGGAACCTGTCCGGCTCCCCCTCAGCCAAGGCCAAAAAGGCCTGCCGGGCACGGTCGAAGAAGGCGCCTCCAGAGGATTCGAGCCTATCCGGCTCTCCCTGCAAGCGTTGGCGGGACTGCTGGAAGGACATGTCCAAGAGGTAGGTGCGGTCCGGCCACAGGTCGCCGGTGGCCCAGGAATTGAGCCGGCGCACGTCAGCCAGGGTCAGCTCCCGGCCGCCGGCCTGGTAGGCCAAAGAGGAGTCGATGTAACGATCCGAGATGACCAAAGCGCCGGAGTCCAGGGCGGGTCGGATTTTCTGCGCTACGTGCTGGGCCCGGGAAGCCGCGTAAAGCAAGGCCTCCGTGCGGGGAGCCTCATCCTCCCCATGCAGAAGGATCTGGCGGATCCGCTCCCCCAGCGGGGTGCCGCCAGGCTCGCGCGTCACCAGAACCGACCTGCCTTGTTCGAGCAGATAGGCTTCCAGACGTTTGACCTGGGTGGATTTGCCCACCCCGTCCACTCCTTCGAAGGAGATGAAGAAGCCAGGCATCAGGCGGCCTTGGCCTTGGAGACGGGCGCGGACTTCTTGGTCGTACTTGTCTTCTTGGCTGCGGTTGCTGCCTTCCTGGTCCCCCGACGGGTACGCCGCTTGGAAGGGCCAGCCGCCCGCTTTTCGGCCAGAAGGCGGAAGGCTTCGGCCGGCTCGATGGATTCGGCCGTGTACTGCTTGGGCAGGGTGCGGTTGGTCTCCCCATCGGTGATGTAGACCCCGTAGAAACCGTCTTTGATGGTCACGGCCTTCCCGGTCTCGGGATCGGCCCCCAACTCGCGCAGGGGAGGCTTGGCGGCGGACCGGGTCCGACGGCCGTACTTCGGTTGGGCATACAGTTCCTGGGCTTTGGCCAGGTCGACCGTGAAAATCTCATCTTCGCTGGCCAGGGAACGGGTCTCGGACTTGCCGTCAGCCCCGGTCTTGGTCAGGTACGGGCCGTAACGGCCATTGTTGGCCAGAATCTCCACCGGGGAGACTTCGCCCGTCTCTTGGTTGGTCTCTTCCACCGTCCCCACCAGGCGGGGCAGGGAGAGGAGGCGCAGGGCCTGGTCGAGGCTGACGGACTCCGGGTCCATGGTCTTGAAGAGGGAGGCCATCTTCGGCTTGTCCTGCCCTTCGACGACCAAGGCGACGTAAGGGCCGAACCGGCCGGAGCGGACCTCCACTGCGCCCCCGGTGTCCGGGTCGGTCCCCAAAACGCGGGGCCCGGCGGAATTGTGCTCGATGAGGTCATGCCCCACGTCCACCGTCAGCTCATCGGGAGCTATGGTGTCGGGGATCGAGGCCCGCTTCGGCTTGCCGTCGGAATCCAGGTTCTTGGTGTCCTCCAGGTAAGGGCCGTAACGACCCACCCTCACCTGCAAGCCGTCCCCGATCTCGATGGTGTTGATCATCCGGGCGTCGATTTCACCCAACTGAGCCACTTGGTCATGCAGGCCTTCATGGGCCTCCTGAGCGTCGCGGGCGGCCTCTTTGCCCGAGCCGAAGTAGAAGTCGGACAGCCACTGCTTGCCAGACTCCTTGCCTTGGGCGATCTGGTCCAAGCCGTTCTCCATACGGGCGGTGAAGGCGTAATCCACATACTGAGGGAAATTCTGCTCCAGCAGTTTGATGACGGCGAAGGCCAGCCAGGAGGGGATGAGGGCCCGGCCGCGTTCGTAGACATAACCGCGGTCGATGATGGTGGAGATGATGCTGGCATAGGTGGAAGGCCGGCCGATTTCCTTGGCTTCCAGGGTCTTGACCAGGGAGGCTTCGGTGTAGCGGGCCGGAGGTTGGGTCTCATGCCCGGCCGGATCCACGTGGATGGCCCTGAGGACGTCCCCCACGCTCATCGCGGGCAGGACTTCGTCATCATTGCGGTCTGAAGAGGAAGCCGAATCGGCGGAATCGGACTTGGAGGAACGGGAAGAGCCGGTCCCCCGGCCTTCCCCATAAGCCCTCAGGAATCCCAGGAAATCGATGACGGTCCCGGAAGACTGGAAAACGACTTCCCCGTCCAGGCCAGCGGCGACCGAAAGCTTCACCGTGGCCGTGGAACCGGTGGCGTCCGCCATCTGAGAAGCCAAGGTCCGCTGCCAGATCAGCCGGTATAACTTGAGTTGATCAGGCGGGACCTTCCCCTCCAAAGACTCGGGGCTGCGGAAATGGGCCCCGGCCGGACGGATGCATTCATGGGCCTCCTGGGCCCCGGCTGAGGTGGTGGCGTACTGTTTGGGCTTCTCGGATAGGTAAGAGCCCCCCCACTTCTTCTCCACCTCTTCGCGGGCGGCGGCGATGGCCTCGGAGGAAAGGGTGACCGAGTCGGTACGCATGTAAGTGATGTAACCGTTCTCATACAGGCCCTGAGCCGCCCTCATGGCCGCGCGGGACGACATGCCCAGCCGGTTGCCCGCCGCCTGCTGCATGGTGGAAGTGGTGAAAGGCGGCACGGGACGGCGGCGGTAAGGCTTGGTCTCCAAAGACATGACCGTGAAATCCTGGCCGGCGATGGCTTGACAGATGCGGTCGGCGTCGGCCTGGTTCAGGGCCAGGGCCTGATCTTTGACCATGGTCGGCGTCGGCTGGCCTTGCGCGTCGAAATCCTTGGAAGTGGCCACCCGCCGGCCGCCGACGGAAATCAGCCGGGATTTGAAGGAGGTATCCACGGCCTCGTCGCCGGTCACCTTCTGACCCTGAGCGTTCACGCCCACTCCGCCGCCCAAGGCGACGGTGGCCACGATGTCCCAGTAGGCAGTGCGGACGAAAGCCATGCGTTCCCGCTCCCGCTGGACGATGAGCCGGGTGGCCACGGACTGGACGCGACCGGCGGATAGGCCCGGGCCGACCTTGCGCCAGAGAACGGGGGAAAGCTCGTACCCATACAGACGGTCCAGGACCCGGCGGGTCTCCTGGGCGTCCACCATGTTGTCATCCACCTGCCGGGTCTTGCCTAGGGAAGCGGCGATGGCGTTCTTGGTGATCTCATGGAAGACCATGCGTTTGACTGGGACCTTGGGCTTGAGGGTCTGGACCAGATGCCAGGCGATGGCCTCCCCTTCCCGATCCTCATCAGTGGCCAGGTAAAGTTCATCGGCTGTTTTCAAAGCCTTCTTCAAGTTGGAGACGGTCTTCTTCTTGTCTTTGCCGACCACGTAGTAAGGGAGGAAGCCGTCGTCCACGTCGACGCCGAACTTGCCATACTTGGCCTTGTCCTCAGCGGGGATTTGCGAGGGTTGGGCCAGGTCGCGGATATGCCCGACGGAGGCCATCACCGTATAACCATCGCCCAGGTATCCACCGATCTTTCGGGCTTTGGTCGGAGACTCCACAATCACGAGTTTGTTCCCAGTCATTGAGACCCCTTTCACGACGGAAAGCCGCTGAACTTTTTTCCGCCCATACTTTAGCACACCACTGTACTTGCGGTCTTCCCCGCCGGAAGCGTCCGTCTCCCCATCCGGAAGGGCTTATAGCTCGGTTATAGCAGACAGTGGCTACCAGGGGCGACCCGCAGACTGATCACCGCCAGTCAGCGATTACCGCAGGCCGGTCACCACTCTTTGGGAGGAGCCGGCGGAGCCCCGACCAATCCGGCACGGGACAAGGGCGAAGCCGTGGTTTGCCTCATGCAGGCCAAGATGCCGAAGGAAAGGAAGGCGCTACCCCCCATGGAAAGCATGGACGTGACGTTGACCTGCCGGGTGTAGGCCAGAGCCTCCACCGTGATCGACGGCCACAGCTGCCAGACCATGTAGGCGGTGGCAGCCAGCATCATCACCCCCAGGCTGATCATGATCGTGGCGATGATTTGCAGGCTGGGCGAAGAAGCGCGTTTGCCAGGGGCGTCCATGCCGGAGCCCCGGGTAAAGGCCAAGACGATCAAGGCCAGGCCGGCGATGAGGAAGATGGCCATGATCACGTCGGTGGGACGGTGCCATTTGTCGGAGATGACGCTGAAGGCGACCAAAAGGACCAGGAGGCTGGCGACCAGGGAACTCAGCCCGCGCAGGGCGCGAGGCACGGCCATGACCAAGATGACCCCGGCAGCCATCATCAAGGCCGTATGGCCGGAAGGGGCGGAATTCTGCGGGTTGCTGATGGTCGTATCCAAAACCGGCCGGGGAAGGACGCGTTTGAGGCCGAAGGCGACGAGGAAGGCCAGGGCGCCGAAGACGCCGATCTGCAGGACCAGCCGCCACCGACGACGCAGGGCGGCCACCAGGACGGACAAGACCACGATGGCCCCGCACAGGCCGATGACCAAGTGGGAGTTGGCGAAGAGACGGTTGAGGGCATTGGCCCGAGCGTACGTGCGGTCGAAGGAGTTCCAGACCCAGTCATCGAATTTCTGCCCATGATAAGTGCGTACCCCGGCCCACCAGGTGGCCGCGGAGGCCGCCAGGAAGAGGAGGCCCAGAATCAGGGAGCCGATGACGGCGGACCATCGGGGACGGGTCAGCAAAGCTTCCTGCCCATCCTTTCCGGACGGATCCGACCCTTGCCTCCTTCCGGCTCCGCTCTGTGGATTTTGTGGATTTTGCTCTGACCCAGCCATGACGGTCCTCCCAGTAACATATCTCCCCACTTACGGAAAACTCCCCCGCACCCGTCAGAGGCCACTTACCCTTGCTGCATTCCTGCCCTGGGGGGATTCGGTGACGTAACGCCACGGAGGAGCATTCCCGATTATACACAGAGACCGGAAGAAAGCCAAACGGCCCTACTTGCCGGCCTTGGGGTAGTCCATGAAGCCGGTGCCTTCCAGGTAGTTCTTGCCGGCGGTGATGTCATACTGAATGAGCTTGTAGTCCTCCAACAACTCCTTGGTCTTCCGCGGGGCCCGGGAGATGTCCATGAGCTTGCCCTGAGAGTCCAGGTAAAGGGCCTGACCGGCCGGGATGCGGGTCCAGCCTTGGATCTGATTGATGACCGGGGGCTCCATGGCGGCGACCTGCTCATGCATCCTGGTCAGGAAGGCCGTGTAAGGGCTGACCTTGGCGTCCATCTGCTGCGTGGCTTCTGCCATGAAGAAGTTGGGGGACGTGTAGGCGGCCAGGTTCTCCGGCAGGCGCTTGTTGACCTTGGAGGCCTTGTTGGACCAGATGAAGTAGTCGGATTCGTGCAGGATGACGGAGTTCCTGCTGTCCTGGGAGGCGGTGGAATAGATGCCGGGCAGGTGGTCCCCATAGAAGATGACGGTGATGGGCTTGTCCATCTTATCCAGGCTTTCGATGAAGCCCCGGGTGGCCTGGTCGGTGATCTCCGCCCCCTTGGCGTAGGTCTGGATGCTGGAGGCCTCCTGCTGGCTCAAAGGCTGATCGGTGGAGCTCTTGACCACGAATTCATTGTCTTTATACCACTGGTTATAAGGCATGTGGTTCTGCATGGTGACCAGCTGGATGAACTGGGACTTGGCGTCGGCCGCCCCATGCACCTTCTCCAGGGTCTCCTTGTAGGCCTGCTCGTCGCTGACGTAGGGGGAGGTGCCCAAGGTCCCCTTGTACTTGACGTACTGGGGGCCGTCCTTGGTGTAGAAGGCCGAGAAGCCGAACTTCTTGTAGTTGGTCCGGCGAGAATACATGGTGGACACGTAAGGATGCACGGCCAAGGTCTGACTGGACGGCCAAGCCTGGTTGAAGGTCGGCGTCCAGGCCTCCCCCGGGACCAGCTGCTGGTAAGGGGCGGTCAGGGAGGAATCGAAGTTGGACATGGACAGGCCGGTCAAAGCCTGGTATTCCAGGTTGGCCGTGCCCCCGCCGTAGCCGGAGGAAAGCATGAGGCCGGACGTGGTCGAAGCCTTGAGAGACTTGATGTAGGGCAGAGGGTCCTTGTTCAAGGAGATTCCCGGGACCCGGGTGGGGTCGGCCAGGGACTCGGACAGAACCATGATCACGGTGGAATCGTTGAGATTCTGGCTACGGGTCTTGTTGATCTCCGCCGCCTGGGCCGAGTATTTGCGGGCCAGGCGGGTCATGGTCTCCTGGGAGTAGCCGTCCGGCTCCGTCATGATCTTAGGGTTGACGTTGCGCATGAAGGTGACGACCACGCCGTTGTCGTTGGCGTCGATCAGGTTGTTCCACTGATGCGCCTTGTCGTCCAGGCTGGCCATGGCCTTGTTGGCCCAGGAATCCGTGGTGGACATGGACATGACGAAGGAGAAGCCGAAAGCGGCCGGCAGGATGACCACCAGCAGGCGGGCGACGAGGCCCAGGCCTTTGTTGGCCGGGTTGATCAGGGATTTGCGTTTGTCGATTTTCCCGCAAAGGACGGCCGCGACGATGACGCCCAGGATGAGGCAGATCACGCAGATGATGGGGCGGGCGGACCCGGCCGGGATGAACTGGGTCAGGTTGTCCGTGTTCCCTCCGGAGACGAACGTGAGGTCGGCGGGGGTGATGGCCTCGTTACGCACCAGGACCTTCATGCGGTCGATGAAGGCGATCAGGCAAATCAGGCTGAGGTAGGCCCCGGACGCCGCCCAGAAGCGGTTGATGAGGACGATGAGGACCAGGTAGATGACGCCCAGGATGAGGAAGTTGTTGACGAACTGGAATTCACCTCGGGGATAGAGGAACATCTTGGAGAAGAATTCCCAGGCCTGTTTGATTTGGCCTGAAGCCACCCATTGCATGACGATGACGGCGAAGGCGTTGACCAGGATGAAGACCAGGACGTAACCCCACCAGGGGACCGTGAACAGGCCGCGGGGCTTTTTGCTCTTTCCATCCTTCTTGGCTTTTGTATCGGCCTTTGTGTCCTTCTTGACTTTCTCGGCCTTCCCGGCTTCCGTCCCGGACTCTTCTACGGGAGCGGCGGCCACGGCTTGCGCTGGCGGGATCACCTCCCCTTGGCGCGGAGGCTCCTGCTCCTGGTCACTCTTTCGATCTTGACCTTGATCTTCAGCATCTGCCATCGAGACCTGCTCCTCAATGCCGCCCGTGCGGCGGCTTCACCGGCGTCCCGGACGCCCCGGGACGCCTCCGTTTCTCGCCATATCCACGTGTGCGCTCTTCTAAAACGATAGCCACCACGGTACAGCGATGATGGAAAAATCGCCGCGTCATAGTGGCTTTCTTTTTCGATCTTTTACCTGATCTTTACGGCTCAGGGCCAAGTGAGCGATCCGGCCGACCGGTCGGATCTCCCGGGCTTAAGCGTGCCAGACGTCCTTGCCGGCCGCCTTGGCGGCCGCCACGTCATCGGTCAGTTCGGCCTCGTTGCCCTCAACCTCGCCCTTGATGAAGGACTCGACCAGTTCACGGGCTTCGTTGTCCTCATGCTGGACGGCAGGGGACTTCATGAAGTAGGAGCTGGGGGCCAGGATAGGGCCGGCCAGGCCACGATCCATGGCCAGCTTGCAGGAACGGACGGCGTCAATGACCACGCCGGCTGAGTTGGGGGAATCCCACACTTCCAGCTTGTATTCCAAGTTCAGGGGGACATCGCCGAAGGTGGTTCCTTCCAAGCGGACGAAAGCGAACTTGCGGTCATCCAGCCAGGCCACATAGTCGGAAGGACCGATATGAACATTGCGGGGATCCATGTCGTGAGGAACGATGGAGGTGACGGCGCGGGTCTTGGAAATCTTCTTGGATTCCAGACGGGAGCGCTCCAGCATGTTCATGAAGTCCATATCGCCGCCCACGTTGAGCTGATAGGTACGGTCCAGACGGACGCCGCGGTCTTCGAAGAGGCGGGCCATCACGCGGTGGGTGATGGTGGCGCCGACCTGGCTCTTGATGTCATCGCCGACGATGGGCACGCCCGCGTCGCGGAACTTCTGGGCCCACTCGGGGTCGGAAGCGATGAAGACAGGCAGGCAGTTGACGAAACCGCAATGGGCGTCCATGGCCGCCTGGGCGTAGTACTTGTCGGCTTCCTCGGAGCCCACAGGCAGGTAGGAGATGAGGATGTCGGCCTTGGTGTCGCGCAGGACCTGGGCGACGTCCACAGGCTCAGCCTCGGACTCTTCGATCATCTGACGGTAATAGATCCCCAGGCCATCCATGGTGGGGCCACGCTGCACGAGCACGCCGGTGGCGGGCACATCGCAGAACTTGTAAGTGTTGTTTTGGGAAGCGAAAATGGCCTCGGAGATATCCTTGCCTACCTTGGCCGCGTCCACATCGAAAGCGGCGACAAATTCAATGTCGCGAATCCGATAGCCGCCGAAGTTAGGGTGCATGATTCCGGGGATTTTGTCCTCATCCTTGGCATCCTTGTAATATTCGACGCCTTGTACAAGGGAGGAAGCGCAGTTGCCCAAGCCGGCAATAGCAACGCGAATAGTCATAATACTCCTTATTTACCCATCGTATCCACATGGGATATCACCGCTTATGATACTCCCAAGGACGAACTAAGGGGGAATCCAGGCCCGGGAAAGGCAGGCCAGGGATTAGATTAGAGCGCATGACCCCCGAAAAGAACAAGCCTTCGCGGCCCGCCAGGACCACCAGGGCAGCCCGATCCGCCGGGAAAAAGACCGGCGGCGGGGCCCGGCGGACTTCGGCCGGCGGCAGGCGAAAGGGAGCGATGACCGGCACGAGGACGTCGGGAAAGCGGACTCAAAAGCCGACGAAAAAACAGACAGGGCAGGCAAAGGTCCAATCCCGGCGGGGATCTTTCCATCTTTTCCGTAGATTCCTTCCGCTCCTCGCAGCGCTCTTCCTGGGCGTGACCGGCTTCCTGGGAATCGCCTACGCACGGACGACCATCCCCTCGCCCGAATCCATCGCCCTGGCGCAGAAAACCACGGTCTACTACAGCGACGGGGTCACCCCCATCGGCAGCTTTTCCGGCCAAAACCGGCAGATCATCCCCTGCGCCACCCTGCCATCCTACGTGGGGAACGCCGTGGTCGCCTCGGAGAACCGAACTTTCTGGACCGACTCGGGCATCGACCTGCGGGGCATCGCCCGGGCCCTGATCAACAACGTGACCACCGGCAGCCGTCAAGGGGGATCGACCATCACCCAGCAATACGCCGAGCGCTACTATCTGGGGGAGACCACCTCCTACCCAGGGAAGGTCAAAGAGGCCCTCCTGGCCTTGAAAATCGCCCAGACGCAAGACAAGGGGACGGTCCTGTGCAACTATCTCAACACCATCTACTTCGGCCGCGGAGCCTACGGAATCCAAGCCGCCGCCCAGACCTACTTCCATGAGGACGCCCGGAGCCTGACCATCGACCAAGCGGCCCTCCTGGCCGGAATCATCCCCGCCCCCTCCCTGTGGGACCCGGCCATCTCCCCCCAGCTCGCCCAGACCCGCTTCCGCAGGGTCATCCGCATCATGAAGGAGGACGGCTACATCAGCCAGGGCCAAGCCCAAACCGCCGCCATGCCAGACACCGCCCCAGCGACTTCGGCCGCCACGGCCAACTCCTATGCGGGAGAGAAAGGCTACCTCATGGCTATGGTCCGCCGGGAGCTCCTCACCAACAAAACGGCCGGGATGAACGAGGAAGCCATCACCAACAGCGGGGATAAGATCATCACCACCGTGGATAAAAACAAGCAGGCCTTGATGAGGGCCACAGTGGACAGGGGGAAGGGGGCCAACGCCGTCCCCGATTCCGTCCAGGTAGGCGGCTTGTCGGCCGACCCCCGGACCGGCGCGATCCTGGCCCTGTACGCGGGCGACGACTATCTGAGCAAGCAGTTGAACAATGCGACCCAAGCCACCTTCGAGCCCGGGTCCACCATGAAGGTCTTCACCCTGCTGGCAGCCATCAGCCAAGGATGCAACCTGAGCACCCGCTTCAACGGCGACTCCCCGCGGACCTTCCCCGGACTGCCCACCCCGGTGCGGAATTACGGCAACAGCTCCTACGGGAAAATCGACCTTTACCAGGCCATGGCCCACTCGGTCAACACTGTCTTCGTGGACCTGAATCAGAAGGTGGGGCCGCAAAACACCGCCCTCATCGCCAAAAAAGCCGGGATCGACAGCGGCCTGTCCGCCACCTCCCCTTACAACGCCTTGGGAATCGATGGAATCACCCTGCGCGAGCTGACCCAGTCTTACGCCACTTTCGCCAACCAAGGGGTCCAGGTGGGGCTGCACCTGGTCCAGCGGGTCCAGGGGCCAGACGGGGCCATCCTCTACCGGTCGGCCGACCGGGGGACGCGGGTCTTCGACGGCGGCCATACCGCCTTGCTGACCCACGCCTTGCAGAAGGTCATGACCGACGGGACGGGTAAACCCGCCGCGGTGGCGGGCCATGCCATCGCCGGGAAATCCGGGACGGCCAACGATAACAAGGCGGCCGCCTTCGTCGGCTACACACCGTCCTTGGTCACTTCCTTCGCCATATGGAGTCCGGCCGCGGATGGGTCTTCGGCCGTCCTGCCCTCCTTCGGCCCCTATTCGGCCGGGGAAGGCTACCCCACCCGTCTTTTCGGGGACTACATGCGTCAAGTCCTGGCCGGGACCCCCAACGAAAACTTCCCTCCGGCCACCGACCTGGGGAGGATCGGGGGACCGAAGGGAAGCTGGGGGGATTAGCTTTCAGGAACGAGGCAGCCGCTGACGACTGTCAGACTTTAGTTATTCCAAGGCCAATCATCATCGTTGTTGTCCTGATTATCCTGATTGTCTTGGTTATCCTGGCTGCCAGAGCCGTCGTTGGAATTCTGGCTCTCCTGGGAACTGGGGGTGGTGCTGGATTCGGCGTGATTCATCGTCACCGACAATTCCTTGGTCTGCCCGTCGCGGATGACGGTCACGGTCACCTTGGAATTCATTTTGGTGGCCCGCACATAACCGAGGACGCTTTCCATGCTGCCCACGTTATTCCCGTTATAGGCGATGATGGTGTCGCCGGACTTGATTCCCGCTTCGGAGGCGGAGGAGTTGGAGACCACGTTGCGGACCACGGCCCCTTGGCGGGTGGCGCCATTGAGCTTGCTGGACCCGCTTTGGATGGTGACGCCCAGTTGCGCGTGTTGCACCTTCCCCTTCTGGATCAGCTCGGCCGTCACCCATTTGACCGTATTGGAGGGGATGGCGAAACCGATGCCGATGCTGCCGGAGTTGGAGCCGGTGGTCGAGGAGCCGGTGGAGGCGATGGCGGTGTTGATGCCGATGATTTTGCCGGAGGCGTTGAAAGAGGGGCCGCCGGAGTTGCCGGAATTGATGGAGGCGTCGATCTGGACGGCGTTGGTGTAGACGGTATTGGATGAGGAACTCTGGGAGGACCCGGACTTCTCGTTGAGGGTGACGGGCCGGTTCAAGGCGGAGACGACGCCGGTGGTCACCGTGTTCTCGAAGCCCAGAGGGTTGCCTATGGCCATCATGTTCTCGCCCACGGCGAGCTGGCTGGAATCGGCGAAGCTGGCCACGGTCAGGTTCTTGGGCGGGTTCTTGATTTTGAGCACGGCCAGATCTGTGGTGGGGTCGGTTCCCACGATGGAAGCTTCGTAGATGTCCCCGTTCGACAGGGTGATGCTGATGGTGCCATTCAGGGTGGTGGCCACGTGGTTGTTGGTGACCACATTGCCGGATTTATCGATGATGACCCCGGACCCCATCACTTCCGAATTGCCGGAGGTGACGGTGATGGAGACCACGGAGGCGGCCACCCGCTTGGCCACGGTCTGCCAGGTGGATGAACCGGCGATGGTGTTGGAGGAGCTGCCGGCCCCGCCGGTGGACGAGGAGATGCCGTTGCCTGAGATGCTGCCACCGCCTTGGGGGGAACGCAGGCTGCCGCCGACGATCAGCCAGCCCAAGCCGAAGACGACCAGGGAAACGATGAGGGCGGTGATGGCCGAAGCTATCCAGGCGGGAAGGCCCTTCTTGACCGACTTGGCCGATGAGGAGCCAGCCTGGGTGTAGCTGCTTCCGGCAGCCGGGTTCACGTAAGGATTGCTGTAGTCGGTATCAGCGAGCTGGGGGATCGAATCCCGGTACTGGGACTGGGAGCCGGTCTGGAAGGACTGCGCGAACTGATCCCCCTGCCGGGCCGGAGCCTGGGTCTGAGACTGGAATCCAGCCGGCTGAGTTGATTGAGCCGACTGATACTGCCCTTGAGATGGATAGTCGGCCAGAGGCTGGGCCTGAACTGGTCGCGGCTGAGTCGGCTGCCGCTGCGGCTGTGCAGGCTGCTGAAATTGCGGGGACTGCTGCTGGGGGAATCGCGGCTGCCCCTGGACCTGCGCCGGCTGGATTGGCTGAGTTGGTTGAATCGGCTGGATCGGCTGAGCCGGCTGAGCCGGCTGAGAGCCGTACTGCTGTCCGAAATACCGCTGGCCGGAGTACTGCCCCTGACCAGGATACTGCTGATATCCTTGGGCCGGGTATGGCCGGGTCTGGCTTTGTCCAGGATTCTGACCGGGGAACTGGCCCTGACCTTGAGCCTGGCCTTGGCCCTGGTTTTGTCCCGGCTGATAAGGCTGATTCATCTGAAACCGCTCCGTCGGCTGATTGGCGGCAGATGCGTCGGACGAAGCGAACCGCTGCGTTTGATCAAACGATCGGCTCTCGTTCTCATTGTCGTTTTCGTTTTCCATAGAAGCTCCTCATGGGTCTTGCTATCCGTGAGCCGCCGCAAGCGGCTGGGATCCGTTATCGTCAGAGAGTAGGGCCTTCTTCTTCAACCCATGATCTCTGAAGAAAAGCTCACTTCATAACCAACAGGATGAAGCTGACGCTTTTCTGAATATATGCTGCACATTTTAACGATAATCCTCTACGGATTGCCTGAATCCGCCTTTATCCCCTTATTTTAGACACTTTTCCAACCTTTTCTCGCAGGGGCTTACCAGCTTCTTCCCATCTTCTTTCTCGGCTTTCAGACGATCCGCTGATGGGCGGCCCACAAGGCCAGCTCCCCCCGGTTGGACAGCTGCAATTTGCGCAAGACCCGCGAGACGTGCGTCTCCACGGTCTTGATGGAGATGAAGAGCTCTGAGGCGACTTCCTTGTATGTGTAGCCACGAGCGATCAGCTGCATCACCTGGCGTTCCCGGGAGGTGAGTACGTCCACGCTGATGTCTTCGAAATCGTCCTCGTCTTGGTCGAGGAAGGCTGGAGATGCCCCGGAGGGCCTTCCCCGCCCGTTTTGGCTTGATTGGGGCTCCTGGGCTCGTCGAGTCATCGATGGACCCGCTATCGTCGATCCAGCGGAGGCTAGACCCGGGCCACCCGCTTGATTTTGCCGGGTCAGGCCGGCCTGCCCGAAAGGTCCCGATGGGGCGGGCCTTTCGTCCGTACCCTGGAATGCCGTGAGGACGAAGCCGGCGAGACGGGGGCTGAAAACCGCGTAGCCTTCGGCCACCTGCTCAATGGAGGCGATCAGGTCTTCGGCGTTGATGGTCTTGGTCACATAGCCGCGAGCGCCGGCTCGGATGACAGCCCCCACGTCCGTCGGCGAGTCGGAGACGGATAGGGCCAGGTAAAAGGTATGCGGGGCCAGGGGCATGCTTTTCAGGATGATCTCCGACCCTCCCCCGCCTTGGCCGCCGGGTAGGTGGACGTCCAGGAGGACCACGTCGGGTTTGGCCTGGCTGATGAGGTTGATGGCGCTTTCCACGCTCCAGGCTTCCCCGATGACGTGGAAGACATTCCCGATGGTGGAGATGACCCCTTTGCGGAACATCTCGTGGTCGTCAACAACGGCGACGCGGATTGTCTTCGCTTCCATTGGTTCCTCGTTTCTGCCTCGAGAGCCTATCCCTTTGCGGATTATGCTTATCGTCTATCCCTGCGCCCATTCTATGCTTTCCTTAGGTCTTCCTGGATCTTCCTATATCCATATCCATCAGGAGGCCGTCGCGCCGACTTCACCAGCCCCCGACTTCCCTGTTTCCCCCATCCCCCGACTTCGCCGCCTTTCGACTCCCCAAGGAACCACCGCACTCCCTAAGGAGCCACAGCCGGGCTAAGCGGTGAAAGGCAAGGTCAGGGCCACCTCGGTCCCCCAACCAGGCCGGGAAGTAATCACCGCCTGGCCTTGGGCCCTCTTCATACGGCCGACGATGGATTCGCTCACCCCCAGATGACCGGGATAGGTGGCCTGTGGGTCGAACCCGTCGCCATGGTCGCGGACGTAGACGGTGATGGTATGGGTTCCTTGCGGGTCGACCTCGCAATAGACGGAGACCGGGGGGCGGCCATGGTTGACGGCGTTGTGGGCCGCCTCCGTCGCCGCGGCGATGAGGGAGTCGAACTGGGGCCGGTAACGGGCGTCCCCGACGGTGACCACGTCGATAGGGACGCGGGAGGAGTCTTCGATGGCGGCAATGGTCCTTTTGAGCTCCGCGCTGATGGTGGGGGCCTTCTGGCCGCCAGGCTGACTTGCGCCGGAGGCAAAGGAGGTGAAGAAGGAATCAGCTGGGCCGCCGTCCGCTCCGGGGGAAGCGGGGACTGACGAATTCAGACCATCCCCGTAAAGCCATTCGCGCAGATCCCTCTCTTGGGACCGGGCCAGGGCGGACACTTCCTGGGGGTCATTGGCATTGAGCTGGATGAGGGTCAAAGTCTGCAGGACGGAATCATGCAGATGGGTGGTGATGTCCGCCCGGAGCTCTTCCTGGGCGGCCCAGGCTCGCTCCTTGCCTAGGTCGGAGATCAGGCCGATCCACCAAGGGGCGATGATGATGGCCAGGACCGTGATGAGGATCAATCCCGCGGCGATGCCGATGGCCAGGCGGGAAGGGGTGAGCCAGGCGCTGAAGCCGATGAAGACCCCGATGAAGGAAATGGCGATGCCGATGGCGACGAGCAGGTAACGGAAGCCGGTGGATCCGGTGAAACGCCCTTGTTTGATGTCGTTGACGAAATCGAGACCATCGCTCCCGGTCAGGGCCTGTGTCTGCGTCCAGGAAGCGGAAACCCCTAGGAAGAGGATGATGATTCCGGTTATGACCCGATTCGGGTATCCGTTGAGGATTCCGCCGAGGGCCAGGAGGACGCACAGAAGACCGAGGATGGCTATCCGGTTGATGAGGGAGGCGACCCTCCCCTTTTTGCGCCGCTTTCTGCCCCCTTCTTCGAATTGGCGACGGTTGGCCTGCCCCACCATCTGCTGCAAAGTGGTATGGCGGAGTGGACCCGAGGGCGGGGTATCAACCGGAGGAGGAGACCCTTGGGGGTATCCCTGCGTGAAGTCCTGAGGAAAGCCTTGTAGCATGCCTTGCAGCGGGTCCCCTTGCTCAGAAAAGCCGTCAGGGCCGTAAGGAGCGTAAGGGGACCATCCCTGCTCGGATGATTGGCGACGATCACGATTCATAGTCTCCATTGTAAAGAAAAAGACCGTCCGGGAAAGGAAAAATCCAGGAAATCAGGGTCGATTGGGGACAGGAAAGGGAAAAATCAGGGGAAACCCTCATAGATTCCTTTCCTCGCTGATGCTGTAATGGAATCATCGAGACAAAAACATCAGCGGGGCCTCGGCATAGTCCGAGATGCCGCGGATGACCACACATCAAAAGAGACAAATACGATGACGAACAAAGGATCGGGATCATCATGACAAGCCCTTATTACGACGCCCCCCAAGGCGGGCCCGAAGGTGGCCGCCCCGGCGACAGGCCCCAGCAGCCGGTGGGCAACAAATTCTTCCAGTGGATCCGTTCCCTGGGTTTCTACCGCAGCAATGACCGCTGGTTGGGCGGGGTCTCCGGGGCCATCGCCTACCGGCTGGGATGGGATCCCATGGTCATCCGCATCCTCTGGCTGGCCCTCTGCCTACTGGGGGGAAGCGGCATCATCGCCTACTCCCTCCTCTGGCTTTTCCTGCCGGACGCCCGTAACAACGAGATCCTCGTCGAGGAGGCCCTTTTCCATGGGCACACCAGCGCACCCTTTTGGTGGGCGCTGATCCTCTTCGCCTTCTCGGGCGGGTTCAATATCCTGGTTCCCCTGGGCTGGGCGGGGACTATGCTTGTCCTCATCCTGGTCGGCGCCTTCATCGCCATCCGGTCCGGGGAGGCGTCCAAACGCGGCCCTTATGGGCAAGGAGGGAACGGGAATCCTTGCTCCCCCTACGCCTCCTACGCCCCTTACACCGGTTACACCGTCTATGACACTTCCCGGCAGGATCCGGGAAGACCCAGCGGGCCGGGGGCCGAGGGAAAAATGAATGAGTCTGCGGGATACGCCGGCCAGACGCCTGCTTCCGCCTCCGCCTCCGCAGGCTCCGCTTACCAGGGGCAGACCGATAAACCGGGCCAGTCCGATCAGTCGAATCAGTTCGATCAGTCAGGCCAACCCGGGCAATCTGGTCAGCCTGGCCAGTCCCAGACCAGCCAGGCCAGCCAAAACAGCGGGTATGGTCCGACCCAGCAGGCAGACCCTGGCCAAGGCGCTGGCCCTGGACGTGGCGCCTATTCCGACCCGGGTTCCCCCTACCAGGATTACCGGTCTTACCAAGGCTATCGGGGCTACCAAGGCGCGGTCGCCCGCCCCCGAACCATCTGGCGGCGCAAACCCGCCGGCGCGGCGATCGTCTCCATCACCCTAGGGCTGATCATCATCAGCGCCGCCGCTCTGGCCGCCACCATCTACCTGACCCACATGAACGCGTACAACGCCATGGAAGTCACGGGCATCTACTCCTGCGTCGTGATGGCCCTGCTCGGTCTGCTGATCGTCATCCTGGGAATCCGGGGGCGTAAATCCGGCGGACTCATCCCCATCTCCCTGCTCGTCATCATGGCCGTCTTGGCTACGAGCGGAACAGCCATCGCGTCGGGTCTGGTCAAGCCGGACAACCCGACCCTGCCGGGGTCCGTCAACGTCATCGCCAGCCAAGCGACCTTGGGTCCCAATTCCTTCGACCAGCTGAAGAAAGGCGGCCTGACCAGCACCGCCTCCTCCGTCACCATCAACCTCAATACGTGGGATAAGAGCCATACGAGCGCCTGCCCGACCGGCCACATCAAGATCCACGCCATCATGTCGGAAATCTCCATCCAAGTGCCCAAGAAATGCTACGTCCAGTACGGGAGCATCCGCACCGTGGCGACTTCCACCGGGGAATTCCTGAGTGACAACCAGCCTAAGGGGGTTCCAAGCAGCAGGATTCTCACCATCGATGGCTCCTTCCTCATGAGCGACCTGAATGCTTCATCCATCCTGCCTCGCGAATGGATCAGCAATACCGGTGAGACCGCGGACTGGGGGAGCGAGGATGTGGATGTGGACTGACCGCCCAGACTGTTCACGCCGTCTGGACCGCCCGGACCATCTAGACTGCTTCGGCAGCACAGCAGACCAGGAGCCCTCCCACATTCCGGACTTTATTTTGAGACAGATTTGAACCTATGAACCGAATCCATGGATGATCAATCCAAGGACGATAAAGGACAACGATCATGGAAAACGACATTTTCACCACCGACTCAGCCAGCGATGACGCGGCCCGGACGGAGTTCCTCTCCGCGGAGCCCTCATCCCAAGGGGATCCCTCTCAGGGGGATTCCTCTCAACAAACCTCTTTCCAGGGGGATTCTTCCTCGGAAACCGCCTCCCAGGAGCAGGCCTGGGCCGATCAGCAGCGGGCTTCGGCCGCTTATGCCGGCGAGGCTGAGCGCAACAGCTATCCAGGCTCCTCAACGGGTGGCGCGCCGCTCGATTCCGGGCCACAGTACCCCGGTTGGTCCCAGTATTCCACCAACGGCCAGCCTTACCGCCCGCAGCCGGTTCGGCCGACCGTGAAATACCGGACCGACACTTCCGTCGCCACCGTCGTGTGGGGGGCACTTCTTCTGCTGGGGGCTATCGGCCTTCTCCTGACCATCCTGAGCTTCAACGGCCTCTTCGCCAAGACCTACGCGGTGATGGCGATCGTTTCCATCTGCGGTCTGCTGGGGTTGGCCATCATCGTCGCGGGTATCGTCGCCGTCGCCAAAGGCGGGCGACAGGGGGACGGTGACGGCGCAGGGGATTTCGACGGGAATTACGATGTCGGCAACGGCGGCTATGACAGCTATTACGACGCTGACGTCAACGGCGCTATCAACGGCGAAAATCGCTGACAAGCATCCCGAAAAATCCATGAACACAGATTCATGAACACAAAAAACAAGGATCCATGAGTACAGATTCGTGGGTATCAACTCATGCGCATGGACTCATGAATTGATGAAGAGAGACACTCCGCGACGACCAAGGCAGTAGGCGTTCCCCAGCCAGGAATGCCTACTGTTCGGCCATACGGCCCCCAAGCGCGGAGCCCCCTGGCTCAGCCAAACGCTGGGATACCGGCCATCGGCGCTGCGGGAGCCCAGAAGATTGAAACCGTTTTTCTCAGTCAACCAATCCGGGTGCTGGGTGGCGATGGCCAGCCCCTCCTCCAAAGTCAAAGGCAGCCGATTGTCGGAATCAATGAGTCGACGGGCCACATCAGGCTCGCGATTGGTATACGCGGTCCCCGTATGCGGGTCGATGACCAGGTAGAAGGGCCCTTCCGGCGGCTCGAACCCATCCTGGGGCAGGAAGCCCAGAACATCGCGGGGAGGCATGGTGGTGAACCCGCCCCTGCGCTGGATGCTGGTGCGGGAAATCAACACTTCCGGAGAAACCAGCTCGCGGGTGGGGACCAGCAGGATGTCGGTACCCAGATCCACCTGTTCCAAGGCATGCAGAAGGGGGTCGGCCAAGGAGCAGAAAGCGCCGGCGGTCATGTCGGCTATATCCGGATATCCCAAGTCGATCATGCGGTCAAGCTGCTTTTCGATTTCACTCACGGACTGCGTCACGGACTGTGTCATAGTTCTAGTATCTCACACCGCCTGCCGGCCGGATAGGGCCCGCCCCAGGGTGATTTCATCCGCGTATTCCAAGTCGGACCCCATGGGCAGGCCGGAAGCCAGGCGGGTCAACTTGATATCCAACGGCCCCAGGAGCCTGCTGAGGTAGGTGGTGGTCGCCTCGCCTTCGATATCGGGGTTCAAAGCGAAGATGATCTCTTTGATCTCTTTGCCCTCGTCGGTCTTCAAACGGTTGAGCAAGTCGGTGATGTGCAGGTCCTGTGGCCCCACGTCCGCCATGGGGTCGATGGCCCCGCCCAAGACGTGGTAGAGGCCGCGATACTCGTGCGTCCTTTCCAGGCTCATGATGTCTTTCGGCTCCTGGACAACGCAGATGATCGTCCTGTCCCGCCGGGGATCCAGACAAATCGGGCATGGGCTGCTTTCGCAGACGTTCCCGCAGATTTCGCAGAAACGGACCTTCTCCTTCATGGTCAGAATGGATTCGGCCAGGGCCTGGGCGTCCTCCTGCGAGACCGAAAGGAGGTGAAAGGCGATACGTTGCGCTCCCTTGGGGCCGATGCCGGGGAGGGAGGCGAAGCGGTCGATCACGTTCTGGATGGCGCCTTCATAGCCGATTGCCATAGTTGTCCTTGTTCTTTCCTGATTCGTTTTTCTTGCTATTGCTTCTTGGTTTTCTTGACGTTATTTCTTGGTTTTCTTCATTCTTAATATTGATACTGTTTTGTATTTTGGGCATCGTTTGTATTTTTCGGTCTTTCTTGCGGCCTTTCACGACCATCATCCTTCATCGGACGAAGGGGCCGACTCTTCCACCCGGCGCGCGTCGAAGAAGGCGGCGACCTCTTCGACCGTCATCCGGCCCTGGTCGTTGACATGCGCGTCATCAGCCGAAAAATCCGCAGGCGAATCCGGGCCCTCTGGCTGCACCTCCGAGGATGAAGCGGCCGGAGACGGCGATGCTTGAGAGGAAGCCGCCCGTGATGGAGCCGCTTGCGATAGAGCCGTTGGGGCCGAAGGTGTGACAGAAGACGAGGAAGACGAACCCGCATCCGGCCCCTGCATCCCCCGTGGTCCCAGCGAATCCGATGAATCCGATAGCCCTGATGACCCTAGTGGCATTGACGGCTCTGGCGACTTCGATGATTCTGATGACTCAGCCGAATTCGCTAAGGAAGAAGCGGGAGGGAAGCCGGAAGATTTTGCCGGGCCAGGCCGGCTTCTCGATTTCCTTGACGAACCCCCCGAGGAAGAAGTACCGCCTTGACGGACAGGATCCGACTGTGGATGAGTCAGAGGCTTGGACCAGGGATCCTCCTCATCGAGATCAGGGATGACCGGCTCTCGATGGGGGTCGTCATCCTTGTCTTCAGCGGCGGGCGCCTTGTCCTTGCTGGAGACGGCGGTCTCACGGCCTGACCGGCTCGTTTGAAAGGCAGGATTGGGTTCGGCTACTTTTCCGGCCAGGTTCTTCGCTCCCGCGACCGCGAGGGCGGCGATCTGGGCCTTGATCTTCTGCTGGTCTTGCGGGGACATCTTGCTCATGGGGATCACTCGCTCGCCCGAAGCCGTGAGACGGGCCGGCGCGGCAAGAACCCCGGCTCCAAAGACCTCTTGGCATTTATGGGCGATGATGTCTTTAACGGATGAACAGCCATCGATTTCCTGTTTGGCGCCGGCTATGGCATAAGCATGTTGGCTGAGTGGATTGGCGAACGTGAGCATGACCCGGTGCTTGTCTCCGCGACTGACCAACTTGATTTGCGGGATGCGGTCCGTGTTCACATACTGTTGGATGTCGCTGGGCAAGGAGGAGACGAGACGCGCCCACGCCTCTTCGGGGTGGGACAAAGCCTGGGCATGGTCCTGGCTCGCCGCCTGCGTATGCTGTGGGTTGACTGCCGGAGCCTCCGGTTGGTCTGGTTGCGGTGTTGCGATCTGCGGCTTTGCCGGCTGCGGCGATTCTGGCCTTTGCTCAGTTGTCTGCGTTTGCGTCCGCGTTTGCACTTGCGCGGGTGCCTGCTCCTGCTTCTGTTCCTGCACCGGCGCAGATTCTTGCGCTTGTGCCTGTATGGGCGCCTGCATCCGCTTGGTCTCCTGTTCGGTCGCCTCCCCATATTTCCGGGTTGCGTCCTGTTCCGCCCTTTGCTGAGCCAGCCGCCCTTGGGGAGAATATTGGCTTGGCCTCTGATAACCGCCGCGACTCCGGCCTTGACCGATTCTTTGACCGGTTCTTGACCCTGCCCCCAGACCATTGCCTGAGCCGCCGGTAGCTGCCGAGTTCTGCCCCAGAGCCGTAGAAGCGGCCGCAGAGGAAGAGGAAGCGGCCCCAAGAGCGGGACCAGCGGCGTTCGCCTCCCCATATTCATTGGGAACGAGAAGCTCCGCTGCCAACAGTTCCAAACGCATGCGAGGCGACGTCGTTCCCGACATCGAAGCCAAGGCTCGGTTGATGATTTCGGCCATCGCCGTGATATGCTGCAGTCCCAGCGCTTGGGCCTGCCGGGTCAGGCTGCCGAGATCCTCGGACGCGGCTTGGTCGCTCAACGTCTTTTCAGCGCTCTTGCCAGCCAAGGTGAGGACCAACAGGTCGCGGACGTGGGAGAGCAGGTCTTCCACGAATTTTCGCGGGTCGTAACCGCCGATGACGATCTTTTCGATCACCCTATAGAGTTTCTCCCCATCATGGTCGATGACCGCATCCACCGCTTCGCTAATCAAGGCGTCGGGAGTGTAGCCAAGGAGGGCGACGGCGGAGTCATAACTGATCGTCCCATCGACGGAGCCGACCATCAGCTGATCGAGGACGGACAGGGTATCGCGGACGGACCCGCCTCCGGTCCGCATGGCCAGCTTGAGGACGCCCGGCTGGGGCTGGATTTTCTCCTGCTTGCAGATGCCTTCCAAGTAGGGGCCCATCACTTCCGGAGGAACCAAGCGGAAAGGATAATGGTGGGTCCGGGAACGGATGGTCCCGATCACCTTATCCGGTTCGGTGGTGGCGAAAATGAACATGACGTGCTCAGGCGGCTCCTCCACGATTTTCAGCAAGGCGTTGAACCCCTGTTGGGTGACCATATGGGCCTCGTCAAGGATGAAGATCTTGTACCTGTCCCGGGCGGGGGCGAAGCCGGCTCGATCCCTCAGTTCGCGGGCGTCTTCCACGCCGTTATGGCTGGCGGCGTCCACTTCGATCACATCAATGGAACCGGGGCCGTTGGTGGCCAAATCGCGACAGCTGTCGCATTCGCCGCAAGGATGGCTGGTCGGGCCTTTGACGCAGTTCACGCAACGGGCGAGGATGCGGGCGGAGCTGGTCTTTCCGCACCCCCGCGGACCGGAGAAAAGATAGGCATGGGTCAGCTTGCCCTCATCCAGAGCCCTCTTCAGGGGGATGGTGACCTGTTCCTGTCCGACGACCCCGTCGAAGGTGTCAGGACGATAACGTCTATAGAGTGCAAGTGCCATAGTCCTAGGCTATCCATTTCTTGAGACACATTTCACCGGTCCCGCCTTCGCCCATGCGGTCATTTGAGGAAGGATCCCAACGGACGGTTGAATACCGACTTCCACCACCACATCGCTCGCCTTAAGCGAGCACCGAAGAAGGCGACCATGGTTGGCCTCCACTATCCTCTGCGCCTTCGAGCAAACCTCGTTCGAAGGCGCAGACCCTGGGGAGACAACTAGATAGGCCCCGGCCAAGGCCGCCTGCTGGGCCGCGTTCTGAGCATCGGCCCTAGCGCAGAAAGCGCTCCCGAGGAAGACGACCAGAACCGTCAGGAAGCCCACGAGAGCCGTAAGCCCTATGCCGACGACGGTGCCGCTCCCCCGGTCGCTTTCCCTGATCCATTTCCGCGACCGGCTGGGCACACCTTCCCACCCCTCCGCCAGCCGCGCAGATGCTTGAACGAGCCGAGGCCTTCCATCGGAAAGACGTCCTTCTGAGGATTCCTTAGTCATGATTTTCGCCCACTTTCAACGCGTATGCTTCCGAGTGAAGGGACAGGTGGAAGAACGGAACCGTTCCCAGTCTGACGGGGCAAGTCACATCGATCCGAGTCGTATCCCCTTGGGAGGTGAAAACGACCTGAGCTTCGTTCCCCGCACGCTGATGGACGACCGTCTCCGCTCGCCCCTGACCGCCCCCACCTGTGGCTACTGCAGCAGGGCCGGCTTGGGAGGCAAGGGCCATCTGATAGGCTTGGACCCCTTCTCGGGCGGCGTCCTGGCAAGACACTCTGGTCACGATGACCTGGCTCAGGGAGAGGACCAGCAGGGTCAGGGCGATGACCGCGGGAAGCACGATGGCGAATTCCGCGGTCACCGTTCCCGGATCGACCTTGCGAAGAACCCGCTCTCTGCGGAAGGCGGCGGAGGTCTTAGGCCCGGACGGAGAGCGCACTTTTCACCAGGTTCACTAAAGTGTCCTTGACCATATCCGATTTCAGGATCGCCACCAATAGGCCGGCGAAGCCTGTCGCAGCGACCAGCACGATGGCGTATTCAGCTGTCGCCATGCCTTCGTCAGATCCTTCCAGGAAGGTCCGGGACCGGGCGTCAGCAAGGCAGAGGGCCTCCGTCGCCTTCATCCGGATCCCTTGAAGACCCGTTCCGAGGCGGCCGATTGGCCCTTCCTCCTCTCCCGGGAGAGGAATCGCTTCTTGATTTTTCATGGGAACTCCTTTCGCTTGTTCCATTTCTTTGATTGCCCCGTAAAGCCTTGCTGGAAAGGTCTTCTTCGACCGCTTCCGCTCAGGCTTCCCGTCGGGTATCTCCATTGTGGACCGGGAAAGCGGAATCGACCATACTCAAAACCGAATGTGGTCGAATGTGGTCTTTCTCGGGACTTATCCACATCAATCCACAAAGCCCATCGTCTCCATCGCCGCTTTCACCCCATGATGTTGGTGATCCATCCGGCCAAGGAGGGGAGGACGGTCACCACGATGAAAGCGGGGAGGAAGCAAAGACCTAAAGGCAGAAGTATCTTCACCGACAGCTTGCTCACGGCATCATCCAGACGCCTGTTTTGCTGACGGTTGGCCTCCTCGATGGTCGTCTCCAACCTGTTGAGGGGAGACAGGCCGTGCCGCCAGGAAGGCTCAAGGGCCCGGTCGACCACGTCGAAGACCTCCCTCCCCCGCTCGTCGCCTATCCCCCGCCTTCCCAGTTCCCAGGCGTCGGCCCAGGAGGAACCACGATACAGCGCTTCAGCCACCTCCTTGAAGGCCTTCCCCACCGGATTTTTCATGACGGTCCCCACGGCTTCAAGAGAGCGGGGGATGGAAGCCCCATTGCTGATTGATACGATCAGCATTTCCAAGACAAGCTGGGCTGGGAAATCGGACTCATCTTCTTTCTCCCCTTCCCCTCCCTCCTCTTGCCATCGCCTTTCTGAAAGGTAAGAACGGCGGAGGGCCCGCAAGCGGCGGTCGGACGAAAGAAAGTGCTCTTCGTCCTTGCATAAAGCGGATAGGAGGCCACACAGGAGGGAGAAACAGATCACGCTGACAGTCGTCATTCCCATGCTGCTCCTCTGAATCTTCCCGGTTCCCCTGACTCCAAAGAAAGGCCTATGGCCCGCCGGGCCTTCATTCCCGTATCTCCCCCGTTCGTAGCTGTATCTACCCCGCGCCTACCCGGATGGCCGCTAGATCCAGATCCGGAGCCGGAGCTTCTCCCGCATTCCCGGTGGAAATCCCGCAAGAGGCGTTTCACCCACCGCAGGCCTAAACCGTATAAGATCGCCGCCAAGGACAGACAGAGCCATCCGACCGGTCGCATGAACAGGACTTGAAACGTGCGAGCGCTGGTCAGCTGGCTTCCGCCTAGGACCAGCAGGGGGAGGATGAGCAGCACTTTCACGGTGAGCCGGGGAATGGATAAGGCCGATCGCTTTTTATCCGCCACGGCAAGATAACGCTTATGCTCCACGCCGACCGCTTCCAGGCACTGCGAGGCGGAACAACCGAGAGTCGCGCTCAACTTGCAGGACGCGACGAGCTGACGTGCCAGACGAGTCAGGTAAGCCCTGTCGGAACGGCCGTGGCCGCATCTTCTCGCTAGGACGGCTTTCATACGGTCATCGGTCAACTCGGGGATGGCGAAGACCATCCCGCCCATCTCTTGGCAAGCGTCCACCATGCCGCTGCCATTGTGCAAAAGCGAGATGAGCTCGGCGATGAAGTCACCAGCGTCGGTCTTCTTGACTCTCAGCCTTGCCCCTCCTCCGCTCGCCCATCCTGCGCTCTTCCCCATGCTGGAATCTCCTTGGCCTCCACTCGGCCGAAGGCCACTATAACTGTCGGGACCCGCAGGATTCCTCAAGCGGGGAAGGCCCATGGTTCGCACCCGTATCGATTCAGGCTTCCACCCGGCGATGAGGAAAAGCCCGGCAGAGGCGAGCGCAAACATGAGAGCGCATAAACCGTTCATATCCATTCGTCCTCTTTTCCTGCCCTTTTCCTTGCCTCGGTCAAAGGCTGCATTCCATCGCCTAACCGATCCATCCCAGCGCGTGTGGCCTGTGCCGAATCGGAATTTTTCACTCGGGGGAAAACCACCGTCTTGTCGTCGTCGTTCTTCCCCTGTATGGTTCCACTACCGTACGGGGCTTGTTCGTCGCCCGCCCCCAGCACCTCCCTGCGCCATGAATCCCAGGTAGGAGAATACCGGGGAGCCGATTGGCCGTTCCACCGAGCGACAACGTCCCCAGCCAAAGACCCGTCGCCGCGGCAGAGGAAGCGCCCCATTTGTTCGATATGTCTCAAACCGCCAGCGCGAGAGAGGTGAATCAGACAGTCGAAAGCGCCTTGGGCCATGAAAGCGGTGGCGGCCGGTTGCATATCAGCCAACAAACCAAGGGAAATCAGACGTGCCGGCAGCCTTTCGATCCCATCGGAATGGATGGTGACCATGCCACCTTTATGGCCGGAGTTGAAGGCGCGGAGAAGGTCGGCGATCTCTTCGCCTCGGCATTCCCCCAAAACGATCCGGTCAGGCCGCATACGGACCGTGGCTTTGACCAAATCCTCCAAACCAACGCCTCCGGCACCTTCTATGTTCGGTTCGCGAACCACCAAGGACTCGCAATGTTGCTTCGGTGGAATGGCGAGCTCCCGGATTTCCTCCACAGTGACTATGCGCTCGTCCGAATCGCATTCGCCCAAAAGGACACGTAGCAAGGTCGTCTTCCCCGTCCCCGTTCCTCCGGAAATGAGGATCGAAGCATGAGCGCGCATAAGCCCTCGAAGAAAGTCAATCCAAGGACCGGGGCAAAATCCGCATGCCTGCAAATCTTCAAGACTGGTCCGCCGTGTGTCCGGCAAGCGGATGGACAAGGCCGCCCCTTGCGGGACCAAAGGCGCTATCACGGCATGGATGCGCACTCCTTGAGCGGTGGAGGCATCCGCGATCGGGCAGGAATCATCCAAACGCCGCCCCAACTGAGCGCAAAAGCGCACGGCGAAGTCCCGCATGACTTCCGGGGAACTCAGCCCGGATTCCACCACCTCCTGTTTCAAGCCGGCCCCGCTATCGGACCAGACTCTTCCGTCGCTCGTGACGACGATATCGGTGACATGCTCCCGCTCAGCGATGGCCTCAAGCGGTCCGAGGCGCAAGGTCATGATGCCCTCCACTCAACGCCGGGGAAGAGGAGCTCAGGCCCTCTTCCAAATCCGCGAATATCCGCTCATACTCTCTCGGCGCGTCTTCCAATCCCCGACCTTGGCGAATGCTGAGGTCCAGACCCCTGTCAGGGCGCAAAGGACCGTAGATCGGTTGGCCTAAATGGTCACTCGCTTCCTGAGCGGACACCATCCCCTTGCCTCCTTGTGAACGTTTACGCCGCTGGGCGAACCCCCTCCGCGCCTCCAGGCTCGCCGCCACCGGCAATATTCCAAGAAGCGCAAGATTCAGCGCTTGTGAGCGGCCGCTCAACCTGCTCGCCGCCCCTTGCGCCCGCATCAGACCCAGAACCGTCAAATCCACCACAAGGGCTACGGCGATATGCGTCCTGTTCCCGACCCGATCCCAAATCTGATACCAATCCTTCGCTTGGGACGAGTCCGACCGCGTCCCCTCCAAGTAGGTCTGCAGCCCCCGGATGATGGCCAGGTTCGTCCCGCAATCGCAGACGACCGCGTCTGCGTAATCGCACAAGGCACGGATGACGGCCGCTATCTCCCACCATTGATGCGGGGATCCCCGCCATGGATCCGCGCTGAGCAAGGGGCAGCCATCCCACTGGATCAACTCGTTCGTCAAAGCCAGGCCGTCGATCATCCCCAGCGGGGCTTTCACCTGGGACCAACGCAGGCCCTCCTCTTGCTCTAGCCCCAACAGGACGTCCATCCCTCCCCGGGACAGGTCAAGGTCCAACAGGATGGTCCGTTCCCTTCCCGCAGAAAGATATGAAGCGAAAAGCGCCGCCGCCGTGCTTGTTCCGCAACCGCCCGTCGCCGATGAGAAAAGGTAGACCTGCCCTCCCTGATAAGCCGCCCGCGGTCCGGAGGAAGCCCGAGACCCCCTCTCCGCCGGAAACCGCTGAAAAGCCTGGTCGCCGGGGCCCAACCGCCGTGAGTCCGCCGACGTCGGCAAATAATAGCGTTCTTCCACCCGCAGGGGGCCTTGTTCCGAGATGATTTGAGTGTTCATACCACCATTGAATCCGGTCTCCAAGGGAAAATCCATCTTTGCAAGTCAATGTGGTCGAATGTGGCCTTTCTCGGGACTTATCCACCGGTATCCACAAACAGCCACGAATGGGATGCGGATAAAAGGGATGCGCGCGCTCATCTTCTCCCTATCCTCCCCAACCCTTCTGTTAGGGAAAAGATGGTGAAATAAATTGTGAAGATTCAGCGTTTCGATTTTGCGTTTTGCCGTACACGAGGGATAATTTAAGTACAAGGAAAACTTAAAAGCGGAAGCCCACAAGAGTACAGATCACGTAAGGTCTAGATGTTGGGCGGATTTATATGAGACTTACCGCCATGACGATGATGTTGTGCGAGATTTCCGCTAAGGTTTGACTTGCAGGCCGGTCCTTCGGGACCGGCTTTTTATGTTCCTGGACATGCTTCAGCCACGCCCCTGCGCCGCAGCACGGTTCCCATCCAATCACCGTCACCGTCAACATTGTTGCGAGCCCACCCCGTGCTAGACTGAAGCCATGAAAATCCAGGACCTGGAGTGCGGCGATCTGCTGCTGTCCCGCGACTCATCCGACATGTCCCAGGCGATCCAGGAATCGACGGGAAAATATAGTCATATCGCGATTTACCTGGAAAGTCAGGTCTACCATGCCACGAAGGAAAACGGAGTCATCAGGCAGAAACTATCCGATTTTTTAACGGATTATGGGGACGCCGTATTCGTGTACCGCTACCCGCGGATCGACTGTCAGCAGACGCTCGCCAATGCGAAGAAGCACTTAGGCAAGCCCTACAATGTGAGTTTTCGTCCTGGGACGGAAAGTTTTTACTGCTCCCAGTACATAGCTGCGATACTGCCGATTTTTGGCACAATCCCTATGCGGTTTGGGGATTCCAGCCAGGAAATCTCCCCATTCTGGAAATCCTACTATGCAAAACTGGGAGTCCCCGTTCCTGTAGGACAGCCCGGCAGCAATCCCAGCCAGCTGGCCAAATCACCGCATTTGCGATTTTTAGGAAGGCTGGATACTGCCCCCGTTGACCGGTGTTGAGCCGTAAAAGGCTTGACCAGTATTTTATTTGATTGAGGGTCGAACTCGAGGTTGGACGAAAGTCGAGGTCATGCCAACGAATACCCCATCACGAAAGAGCATGGATGGTTGGAACGTTTCCGGTCAAACCGTCTACGCCCCGACCCGTAGGGTCAAAATGTTGTATGGAATGAGTTTCACCAATCAGATAAGTGGATGGGCATTGATGAAAGCATCAACACTTGCCGTCCTACAAGCCATTCCTGAATCCATACCGACCCGCCCTCCCTAAAGAGAGGGATGGGCATCAGGGGGCGGTAACCTCGGTTTCGCTGGCACCGTTTGGCCTAGCGGTGATTTGGGCATAGAGTTCCTCCAAGCGTTCGTCCCGCACATCCTTAACGAGTTCGCACTCCCAAACCGTGATGACCTTCCACCCTGACTCCTCCAAAGCGGACTTCTGTCGTGCGTCCCGTTCCCTGTTCCGCATCAATTTCCTGGTCCAGAATTCGACGTTCGATTTTGGAAGAGAATACTTCCTGCACCCTTCATGCATATGCCAAAAGCACCCGTTGATGAAAACCATCGTCCGCCATTTCGGAAGCACGATATCGGGATGTCCCGGATAACGTTTGTCGTTCTTGCGGAATCTCAAGCCTCGTAAAAAGAGATACGACCGCACAAGACGCTCAATCGAAGTATCCTTCCCCCGGATGCGCGACATGGTATAACTCCGCGTACCTCTGGCGAACCTACTCCTTTGTCGCTCCTTCCCGGCATGTCTTTCGTCGGTCGTCTTATTCCCCCTATCGCCGGTCATCGCCGGACCGCCAAAGTGCGTCCGCCGTCCACATCTCCGAAATTATCCCTGATGATTTTGGCGATATAATTCCGGTCAAGCCACAACCCCTGAATGGTCACAGATTCCCCATTAGGAAGCTTGACCTTATTGGAACCACACTGAGCATGCGGACGTACGTGGCAGACTCGGTTGAATTTGGTCCCCGGTAATCTACGTTTCCCGTTCTCATCGTAAATGGCTTCGCCGGAGAGGAAGATTCTCCTTAATTCATCCCATACAGGTTGCACGAATCGTTGGATGTCTTCCTCAGGCATGTTCCACAAGAATCCACCGACGAACACATAATCATCATGATTGCCACGCGGAGATTTGCTGTAGGGGATGGGGGACGAAAACACCGTGATCAAGGATTTATTCTCCTCGAAGAACCGGTAGACGAAGGATTCCTCCCACGTCATTTCCGGATCGGCGAGCTCGGCCCATTGCTCCTCCGTGATTGCAGGAAATGACATATGCTCCTGCGGCCGTCCACCGGGATAAACCACGACGTTCTTCAAGGACGTGACATTGGCCTTACCGAACTGTTCGACGTTCTCGATTTTGGTGCGCGGACTTTCCAGTCCGAGCATCTTCGAGACCAGAATCCTCCCCCAGCTTTTGGACTTCAAGGGGGATAAGTGGAGCATTTCACGAATCTCGCATGTGGACCTCCCGACGTATCCTTCGAATCTGCCTCTGAGGAATTGGAGCAAGGACCCATCCGGCTTCATCGGCAGAGAACCGATTCCCCGGCCCGAACCAATCAACCTTCGGTATCTTGCCGTCATATACGACTGCTTATAGCTGAAGGCCCTCTGTTTGGCTGAGATTTCGGTGACCCCGCTATCAGCGGGTGCTGGCGCCCGCCTGACGGTGCCTGCGGTGGCGCCTTTCGTGCAAGCGGCCAGATACTGCGTATCGGCCTCACTGAGTTGATCAGCATAACCGTTCGCCACTTTATCGTGAATGAACTGCCAGTCCTCCCGTATGGTGGCGAGGTCATCCTCCGGGTAATCCAAGATGTAGATATTGGTGATTTTACAATCGAGCGGCGATTAGTTCCTCCTATCAACCCGGTCATCCAGATAGCAGACCACGATGATATTCTTGGATTTCCTCCAAAATGCGGAGTCGGAGAAGGCCTCCGCAGGGAGGGTCATGTAGTTGATGATATCGAGGACAAGCCGCTCCTTGGCCGATAACCGTCTCTCCTTCGCCGGCCCGACATGGCGGACCGGCGTCGTTTTCAGCTCATATCGCTCATCTCCGACTTTGATATCCGCCTGAGGATTGGAGTTGATCGGGTAGCCTAAAACCGATTCCTCGATGATTTGGCCCAACGCCCCCTTATTGCCCCGTGACTTCCCCCTGTTGGTCTCATCCAGCTGCCGGAACGTCTTCCCTACGGCAGACGTCAACAGGGAATACACTTCTTCGAGATTGGAAAATTGCCGATCCTCATCCATCTTCATTACCGTCCCCTTTGTTAGGAAACACAGGGAATGGAGCAGCTATGCATACCATGTCCATACCGCCTTTTCAATCCGCATCCGTCGCGAAATCCGACGCGATGTTCCGCCCGATCCGATGGGGAATCCCCACTACGAGCGCGTTTCCCATGCAGAACGCCCGATGTCCATCGGTCATTCCGGATGATGTCCATCCTTTAGGAAACATCTGGAGTTGGTCCAGTTCATCGGGGACCAACCTCCGAAGACGACCGTCCTGAGAACGTATTATATGTTTGGTCCGACTCGGCCCGCTGCCGCCTTCCCCTGTGAGGATGGTCCTCGCCGGCTTATCGACGCTGTCGGGGAACTCCATCCCCCCTTCCGAATAGACATAAGCGAAACCATCCGAAGAAGTACGCTCTTCACGTTTGGCTCCTTTGAGGTATTTCCAACGTTCCTCCGCCGCCCTCGGGAGGAAGAAAGACGCGGGAACCTCTTCGTCAGGAACCATGATATCAGCGATGGTCTTATGGGCGCCGTCGTACTCGGCGGACACTCGTACGGTCAACACCTGTCCATCCTGCATGACGCCGGCATTCTGGAACACGGAGATGCGATCGCCCACACCGAACCCCTCGCTGACACGATACGGGTCTTTTGAGATTTTGAATGTTGGGGTGTTCCGATCAAAGCCATCCTTGACAGGAAACGATCGCGCCATGACCCCGGAGGTTTCGAGGCGCTGAGCCAAATCCCAATCCTTCTCTGTCTTGACACAGTAGATATAGACACGGCGACGACGCTGCGGCATGCCATAATCGGCGGCGTTTATCACACGCCACTCAACCGAATACCCAAGTTTGGCCAAGCAGGAAAGGATGATGGCGAAATCCCGGCCACGTTGTTTCGCCGGTGATTTCAAGAGCCGGTCGACATTCTCAAAAAGCGCGTGCTTCGGGCTCTTCAATCGGAGCATCTTGTAAATCTGCCACCAGAGGACGCCCTTTTTCCCCTCAATCCCCCCGGCCCTTGAAAGAGGTTTCGCGACGGAATAGTCTTGGCAGGGAAAACCCCCGACGACCATGTCAAAGTCGGGGATTTCGCGGTCCCCGCGCTCGACGCCTTCCAATACTTCCGCGATGTCCTCGTTGATACAGCTTCCTGAGCCGAATCTTTCCTCATAGCAACGCCAGGCGAACTACTTGGTTTCCCGTCCATTTGGTTCCCATTGATTCGCCCAGACGGTCGAGAACGGGCCAGCGGCCGGCATGGTGAACTCAGGATGCCGTTGGTCTTCGTACCCATCCAAGGCAAGGCGGAATCCACCGACTCCCGCGAACATCTCAGCGACCTTGATTTCCCTGCTCAAATGGCACCTCGATCCGAACACCTGTTCTATAGACTAACACTTTATAATTTCCTGATGACACTTCCATGACAACGTGTCACTCAGCGTAAGACCGGCAGTTATGGATGCAGCCGCGGACGACAACCACCACGGCGCCCGCATGCAGTCATGAACCGTTTCCAGCCATCCCCTATTCGATGCCCAACTCGGCGAAATCGCGCAGCATGTAGGCCTCGGCCACGGCGCTGTTTTCCAACAGGGAGAGGGACTGGCTCTCATTGGGGCTGTGCGCGTTCGACTTGGGGTCCTCCGGCCCGGTGACCAAGACGTGATACCGGGGGAATATCCGGCACAGGTCGGGGATGAAGGGGATGGATCCGCCTTGGCCTTGGTTGACCAAGTCCGTTCGGAAAGCGCTGGCCAAAGCCCGCTCGGCGATCTTGCTGACCGGGGAGTCGGCGTCCATAGCCCAGCCTTGGCCGGCGTCCACCTCTTTCCACTCCACCGCGCAACCGAAAGGCGCATGCTCCACCAGGAAATCCCCCAAAGCCCGCATGGCTTGGCGGGGGTCCTGGCTGGGGGAGGTCCGCATGGACAGGCGGAAGCGGCAGCTGGGGGCGATCACATTGAAGGAGCCCTCCACCGGATGGGCATCGAAACCGATGACGGTGACGCTGGGTTTGACCCACACCCGGGAAGCCAGCGAACCGGTACCGGCCAGCCGCACCCCAGGCAGGACGGCCGCGTCGGCCCGCCACTGGGCCTCGTCCAGGTCCCGTTGAAGACCGCCGACCACTTTCTGCGATTCCACCCCGGGAACGACCAATTCCCCATCGGCGTCATACATGGACGAAATGAGCAAGGCGGCCATGGTGTTGGCGTCCAAGACGGGACCTCCTGCCACCCCCGAATGCCGCGGGGCCTCCAAAACGCTCACCGTCACATCCATGGCCGCGTTCCCCCGCAAGGAGGTGGTGAGGCTGGGGATGCTGTCCGACCAGTTCCCCGAATCCGCGACGATCATCACATCCGCCTCGAAATCCTCCTTATGGGCTTGGACGAAGGGGATGAAGGTCGCCGACCCCATCTCCTCCTCGCCTTCGATGAAGACTTTCACGTTCACGCCCAGGTCATCGCCCAAGGCCTTCAAGGCCCCCAGGTGGATGGCGATGCCGGCCCCGTCGTCGGAGGCCCCGCGCCCGTAAAGCCGGCCATCCTCTTCGTTCACCGTTCCTTGGAAGGGGTCGGTCTTCCAGACCCCGTCATCGTTGGGGGCCGGTTGCACATCGTGATGGGCATAGAGCAAAACGGTCGGCTTCGCCGGATCCACCACCCGTGATCCGACGACTTCCCAGGCGGCGGGATTGCCTTCCTGACCCATGGATTGCTCCACCCTGGCGTCAATCCCCACGGCTCGCAGGTTCTCGGCCACGAACTCGGCGTCCGCCTTCATGACCGGGGATCCCACCCCTAGGGCGGAAACGGCCTTCCGTGCGATTTTCGCCTTGAGGAAATCCACCAGGTCCCCCATCTGGGCATGGACTTTCGCCCGAATCTCCTCTTGGGAAATCCTGTCTTGAGAAATCTTGCCTTGGGAAATCTCCTCTTGGGAAGCAACCATGAGAAACTCCTTTGAATTCGCGTCCGACCCCGACGGCTCCCCCCATGCAACAGCGGGCGGAAGCCGGCAGCCACAGGCATTGCGCGTCGCCGTCTTCGTGTGCCATCATTGTAACATCGGTGCTTCATCATGGCCTATGCGGCTTATATGGTCGGTATGGTCCCTATGGCAAATAGATGGCATATACACGGCCTGTATGGTCAACACGACTGTATGGACCCCGCCCAGTCGCCCGGTCGCCAGGGCCAGGGCCATGCCGCCATCCAGGCGCCGCAAAACATCAAGGAGGAACCCATGCGCTACATCACCGGAAACAAGAACATCGACCTGTTCGAGCAGTTGATCGAAGAGCCATCCCTGACCGTCACCCACCTGGTCTTCGCGGCCGGGCAGGAGGCACCCGAGCATTGGGTGGACTTCGACGTGGTCGTGGTCCCCACCAAAGGACGGGTCGAATTCATCGACACGCAGGACGGCAGCAGCCAGGTGATCCAGCCCGGGATGCTGGTCAGGATGAGCCCAGGGGAGCATCATGCCATGCGCGCCTTGGAACCGTCCGAGTTCATGGTGGTGAAGATGCGTCTTGAGGGGCAAAAAGGCTGAGCTTTTTGGCAGATTTCCCCGTACAATGTAGGGTATGACACAGAAGTTTACCGGCCCCAGCAAAGAGATCCTCCGTAGCCAGATCGCGGAGCATATCGCAGAAATCGAAAAGGCCGAAAAGAACACAGCCCTGACTTCCCAGTACAAGCCTTTGCCCGACGATCGCTTCTTCGATCGCGAGATCAGCTGGCTCAAGTTCAACAAGCGCGTTTTGGAACTGGCTCAGGACCCTACCCTCCCCCTTTTGGAGAGGACCAATTTCGAGGCCATCTTCGCCAGCAACCTGGATGAGTTCTTCATGGTCCGCGTGGCCGGCCTGAAACGCCGCATCAACTCCGGCATCGCCGTGCCCAGCGCCTCCGGGATGAGCCCCCGCCGGCAGATGCGGGAAATCGCCGAAGAGGCACACCAGCTGCAGGATGAGCACGCCCGCTACTTCCGCGACGCCCTGATGCCCGCCTTGCGCAAGGAAAACATCCTCATCATGAAGTGGGAGGACCTCACCCTGGGCGAGCAGGAGCACCTGTCCAAGATCTACCGCCGCCTCATCTTCCCGGTCCTGACCCCTCTGGCCGTGGACCCCGCCCACCCCTTCCCTTACATCTCCGGAAAATCCTTGAACCTGGCCGTCTTGGTGGAAAACGCCAATTCCGGCCGGACCCATTTCGCCCGGGTCAAGATCCCCGATAACCTCCCCCGGCTCTATCCGGTCAACGAGGTCTCGGACAGCCTGGACGACCCCCAGGAATCCACCCGCAACGGCTTCATTCCCTTGGAAGACCTGGTCCTGGCCCACATCGACACCCTCTTCCCCGGCATGATCATCAAAGAAGCCCACGCCTTCCGCGTGACCCGCAACGAAGACATCGACGTGGAAGAGGACGACGCCGAAAACCTGCTGAACGCCATGGAGCGCGAGCTTTTGCGTCGCCGATTCGGACCTCCCATCCGTCTGGAGCTGGACGAGCAGATGTCCGAGCAGCTCTCCCGCCTGCTGATCACCCAGCTGGGCGTGTCCGAGGAAGAGGTCTACCGCCTCCCCTCTCCCCTCGATATGACCGCCCTCTTCGAGCTGCACGGGGTGGACCGGCCGGACCTCAAGTACCCCAATTTCGTGCCGACCACCAACCGGCAGATCGCCGAAGTGGAGTCAAGCCATGAGCAGGACATCTTCGCCGCCATCCGCGACCATGACATCCTCCTCCATCATCCTTACGATTCCTTCTCCACCTCCGTTCAGGCCTTCCTGGAACAAGCCGCGGCCGACCCCAAGGTCCTGGCCATCAAGCAGACCCTTTACCGCACCTCCGGGGACTCCCCCATCATCGACGCCTTGATCGACGCCGCCCATGCCGGCAAACAGGTCCTGGCCCTGGTGGAGATCAAGGCCCGCTTCGACGAGCAGGCCAACATCAAATGGGCCCGGAAGCTGGAACGCGCCGGCGTCCACGTGGTCTACGGAATCGTCGGTCTCAAGACCCACAGCAAGCTGCTTCTGGTGGTCCGTTCGGAAGACGACGGCCTACGCCGCTACTGCCACATCGGCACCGGCAATTACAACCCCAAGACCGCCCGCCAGTACACCGACCTGGGCCTGCTCACCTGCGACCCCGTGGTCGGCCAGGACATGACCCGCCTGTTCAACCAACTGTCCGGCTACGCCCCCAACTCTTCCTTCCACCGCCTCCTGGTGGCCCCCCGCACGGTCCGTTCGGGCCTGATCGAACGCATCCAACGCGAGGAGCAGGCCGCCCGCGACGGCAAAGAGGCCTGGATCAAGATCAAGGTCAATTCTTTGGTGGATGAACGCTGCATCGACGCCCTTTACCGGGCCAGCCAGGCAGGGGTGAAGATCGAGATCGTGGAACGCGGCATCTGCGCCCTCAAGCCCGGCGTCCCCGGATTGAGCGAGAACATCAAGGTCCGCTCCATCCTGGGGCGCTTCCTGGAGCATTCCCGCATTTTCGCCTTCGCCAACTCGCAAGGCCCGCAAATCGGGGAAGGCCCCGTCAGCGGCCCGGAAGTCTGGATCGGTTCCGCCGACCTGATGCACCGCAACCTGGACCGGCGCGTGGAAGCCTTGGTCCGCATCACCGATCCGACGGAAATCCAGCAGTTGATCGACTACGTGGACCTGCAGATGGCGGATTCCACCAGTTCCTGGCACATGCAGGCCGACGGCGGGTACATCCGTCATTCGGTCGACGCCGAGGGAAAGCCCCTGATCGATTGCCAGAGCCTGCTCATCGCTCAGCATTCCCGCCGCCCGCGCAAGTAGACGCATGACGCATCCTTCCATGGATCATTTCTCTGATTTCAGTCAGATTCTCCGGACCGGCTATCACCAGTATGCCTACATGGGGAAGAAGGCCCCCGTGGTTTTGGCCGGTGGGGCCGTCGTCTGGAGGCTGGACCAAGGCCGGGTGGAAGTCTGCCTGGTCCACCGACCCCGCTACGACGACTGGAGCTGGCCCAAGGGCAAGCTGGAAGCCCATGAATCCATCGTCCACTGCGCCGTTCGGGAAGTCCAAGAGGAAATCGGCCTGCCCATCGCCTTGGGCGCCTTCCTGGGCCATACCTCCTACCCCCTCCTCAACGAGGGGAAGAAGGAGTCCAAACGCCGATCCACGGACAAGCAGACGAAGCACTGCTTCTATTGGTCGGCCCGACTGCTGGACCCTGATTCGGCGAGCGCCCGGAAAGCGGCCATCGGACCGATCCGCCAGCCCGACCCGGAAGAGATCAACCAAGTCTTGTGGCTCCCCCTTGACCACGCCCGGCACTTGCTGACCCAGAAGGCGGACAAGGCCATCGCCGACGTCTTCGCCCAGCAAATCTCCGCCGGCCTGCTCTTTTCGACCACCGTTCTTTTGACTCGCCATGCCAAGGCGGAGGACAGGAAAAACTGGATAGGCCAAGAGGCTGACCGGCCTTTGACCCCTGTGGGCGCCAGCCAGGCCCACGCCTTGCAGAAAGAGCTGGCCGCCTACGCCCCGGCCCGGCTTTACTCGTCCCCCTGGCTGCGTTGCCAACAGACCATGGAGCCTTATTCCCTTTCCACCGGTCTGTCTGTGACTCCTTTGCCTTCCCAGACCGAAGACGCCTGCGCGGCCGACCCCCGGAGGACCTGGGACGGGCTCCAGGCCCTTCTGCGCGATCTTTCAGCCCAGCATGAATCGGCGGCGATCTGCATGCATCGGCCGGTGATAGGGGCTATGCTGGGTCATCTGAGCGACCTCTGCCAGGATTCGGCCACGGCCCGTGAGATTCCGAGGAAAAACCCTTACCTGTCCCCTGGGCAGGCTTTGGTCCTGGCTCTTGCCCCCGCTCGTCTGACCGCCTTTGAGCCCCAGGCCTCCCCTGTAGGAAGCCTCATCAGCAGCGACGATAGAGACGGCAGCGGCGACGGCGACAACAGCATCACCATCATTGACATTTACGAGGTGACCCCTTTTGTCTATTAACGATTCTGGAATGACCTCCACCCCCGGCTCCCCCTCGGTACGAGCCGCCGGGTCGGCCTTCGCCTCTTACCGGTCAGGCTCGGCTCGTTTCACCCGTCCCCGCCAGCTGGACCCCGCCCTGCTGGCCCAACTCGATGGAGGCCTGGACCCGCAGGAAGTCAGCCAGGTGGCCCATGCCACCGCCGCCGCCCTCTTGGACCACGTCCGCCACACCCAGGATCCCCAAGTCGTCTCCCGGGTCCTTCATCTGGTTGAAGAGGAAGGCTTGGACCTGATCGCCGAGTTGTGGAGCCAGGCTGATTCCGACTCTTTGGCGGGAATACTGTGGCGACTGTACACCATGCGCTTGTGGATGCGAAGGAACGGGCAGACCATCTCGCGTTTGTGGCGGCTGGAAGAGCCGCGGGAGACGGCCGCCTCGGCCATCGCGGGGATTGACGCGGACCCCACTCCTGACGACATCGCCTCCACGGCCGATTCCATTCTGGCCGGGGCCTTCACCGGCGATTTCGCCGTCGCCTTGGAACGGTCCGGGGCCTTTTGCGAAGTCATCAGCTCCGCCTTGGCCCGCCTCTCCCAGAGGGAAGGGGCAGGAAGGCAGGGGCAGGCTCTGGCAAGGACGGCCCGGAACCTGGCCGCCACTTCGCGCGCCTTCACCCAGGGGGCGAAAGCCTGGCGGGAAGGCGGACTTTACTGAAGCGCGACACGTTCGCCTTCCTCTATCTTTCCATCCGAAGATGGCGTATGATGGTTTACGCGCTGAACTGTGCTTAAGCCCCGGGCTTCATTTTTTGCCGCTGCGAGCGGCCTGCGCGCCGACAGGCGCTTTCGCAGTTCAGCGTTTCCCCCTATATTTTCCAAATTTATTGGATTGTCCATATTGATTTTTCCATATTGATTTTTCCAAATCGATAATCGGAAAGCACGAAAGCCCAAGGCCCTCGAAAGCTCGAGCTTCCCAAAAGCCCACAAATCCCGAAGGCTCAGACCTCAAGCTGCTTCAGGCTGCTCCCGAAAATGGCCTCGATCGCGACCGGGTCCCGATGGTCGAAGAACTGGCTTTGCTTGCGGTCCAAACCGGCCATCAGGGCCATCTCCTCATCGGTCAGGTGGAAGTCGAAAACGTCGAAATTCTCCTCCATACGGGCGCGGTGCACGCTCTTGGGAATGACCACGATCCCCCTCTGCAGCAGCCACCGCAGAATCACCTGACCGTTGCTCTTCCCATAGCGGGAGCCGATGGAAGCGATGGTCGGGGCGGTGAAAATCCCATCCTTCCCCTCAGCGAAAGGAGCCCAGGCCTCGGCGGCTATCCCCTCCCCTTGCAGGAAGGCGACTTCCTCCTCCTGCTGGAACCAGGGGGAGATCTCGATCTGATTGACCGCAGGCTTGACCTTGGCCATCAATTCCAGGTTCTTGACTTGATCTGCGTAGAAGTTGGAGACCCCGATGGAGCGGATCTTCCCGGCCTCCTGGGCCTCTTCCAGGGCCTTCCAAGCTCCGGCGACATCCCCGTAAGGCTGGTGGAGCAGGTAGAGGTCCTGTAATCCAAGCCCAGCTTCGCCAGAGACTGATCGATGCCTTCCTTGGCCTTGTCGTAGGTGAATTGCGACACCCACAGCTTGGAGGTGACGAAGACCTCCTCCCGGTCCAGCCCGCTGGCGGCGATGGACTTGCCCACCGCCTCCTCGTTGCCGTAAGCCGTGGCGGTGTCGATGAGGCGGTAGCCCACCTGCAAGGCGTTGGTCACCGCTTCCTCGGCCACAGCCAGGTCCGGCACTTGGAAAACGCCGAATCCGAGCTGGGGCATTTCGTTGCCGTCGTTGAGTTTGATCGTCTGCATGGTCGCTCCTTTGTCAGATATCATTTTTGCTTTGTTCCCAGCTTACCTGGAATGCCCTCAGCTTACCTGAAGTCCCTGCGAGGCTCCTGCAAGACTCCTGCAAAAGCCCCCTATTCAGCCCAAGACCAAGCTCAAATCAGGAACTTCTCGGTCCTCAGGTAGAACCTTTTGACCAGACTGGTCACGGCGATGTAGCAGACCAGGAGCAGGGCCACCAAAAGCAGGTAGCCGGCGGGCAAGAGGGTGAATTTGAGCAGACGGGCGACCGCCGGTATGTACAAGAGGCAGGTGCCGAAGGCGGCGGCCCCGATGGTGGCCACCAGGACCGGGGTCGTGGCCCTTTGCTGGATGAAGGGGATCCCCCTGTCCCTCAAGGCGTGGATGACCATCTCCTGCGTCCACAGGGACTCGATGAACCAGCCCGTATGGAAGGCGACCATGAACCCCATCTGGCCGGCGGGGCTCAGACCGGTGAAGGACCCGCCCATGATGGCCGGGCAAACGCAGAAGTACAAGAGGGCGAAGATGATGACGTCGAACAAGGAGGAGGCCGGCCCGAAGCAGAACATGAACTTGGGCAGCTTCTTGGTGGTCCAGGCGCGGGGGGTCTTCACATAGCTGTCCGGCATGGAATCCAGGGGGATGGAGAGGCAGGAAGTGCCGTAAAGCAGGTCCAACACCAGCAGTTGCAGGGGCAGCATGGGCAGGAAGGGGAGGAAGCAGGAGGCCACCAGAATGGACAGGATATTGCCGAAATTGGAGCTGAGGGTGATCTTGATGTACTTCATGGTGTTGCCGAAAACCTTGCGGCCGATGCGGACGGCATTCTCCAGGATGCGCAGGTCCTTATGCAGGAGGATGATGTCGGCCGATTCCTTGGCGATGTCGACGGCCGTATCCACCGATACGGACACGTCCGCCGCCTTCATCGCCGGAGCGTCGTTGATCCCGTCCCCCATATAGCCCACGATGTGTCCTTTGGCCTTGAGGGCCGTGATGATCCGGGTCTTGAGTTCCGGGGAGAGTTTGACGAAGATGTCGCATTCCTCCACCATGCCGGCCAGTTCATCCTCGCTGGCTTCTTCCAGCTGGGAGCCGGTGTAGACCTTGGCGGCCGGCAACCCCACCTGCTTGCAGACCGCTTTCGTGACCGCCGCGTTGTCCCCGGTGAGGATCTTGACCTTGATCCCGTCGCTTTCCAAATCCTGCAAGGCTTCGCGGGTGCTCTCCTTGGGCGGGTCCAGGAAGGCCAGGTAGCCGACGAGGATCAGGTCGTCCTCGTCCGCCGCGGTGGCGCTCCCGGCCGGCTCGTTATCGCTTTTGTAGCCGATGAGGATGACCCTCAGCCCGTCTTCGTTCATCTCTTCGATATCGGCCAGGACTTTCTTCCGCCGCTCATCGGTCAAGGCTTCCACCCGCCCGTCGATCTCGGCCCGGTCGCAGGCGGCCAGCATCTCCTCCGCCGCCCCTTTGGTCACCAGGACATGCTCCCCGTCGCTCTTTTGGACCACCACGCTCATCCGGCGGCGGGTGAAATCGAAGGGGACCTCGTCGATCTTGACGTAATCCTTCTGGATGCGGCTCACATCAAGCTCCTCCTGGGCCGCCTGCACGATGGCCTTATCCATCAGGTCCTGCATGCCGGTCTGGTAGAAGCTGTTCAGGTAAGCGAGTTCGAAGATCCCCGGGTTTTCATGGAGGTCCAGGTTGTAATGGCGTTCCAGGACCACCTTGTCCTGGGTCAGGGTCCCGGTCTTGTCGGTGCAGAGGACGTCGGCGCTGCCGAAGTTCTGGATGGAATTCATCTTTTTGACGATGGTCCCGTGTTTCGACATCTCGACCGACCCTTTGACCAGATTGCTGGTCACGATGACCGGAAGCATCTCCGGGGTCAGGCCGACGGCCGTGGCGATGGCGAAGATCAAGGCGTCCAGCCAATTGCCTTTGGTCAGCCCGTTGATGAGGAAGACCACGGGAGCCAGGATCAGGGTCATGGTGATCAGGAGCCGGGAGATGTCCTTCATCCCCTTGTCGAAAGCGGTCTGCTTCACCCCTTCCTGGGAGATCTCCCGGGCCAGGCGGCCGAAGACGGTGGAGTCGCCGGTGGCGAAGACCACCCCGGTCCCGCTTCCGGATACGACGGTGGTCCCCTCGTAAAGCACGTTGGGATAGCTCAGATAATCGTCCAAGTCCTGCGGTTTGGATGTCGCGTCCTTTTCCACCGGGGTGGATTCCCCGTTCAGGGAGCTGGATGAGCAGAAGAGGTCCCTGGTGGTCAGAAGCCGCAGGTCTGCCGGGACCATGTCGCCGGCGCTGAGCACGACCACGTCCCCGACGACCACCTCGCTGGTTGCTATCTCCTCCTCGCGGCCGTCCCGCATGACGGTGGCGTTGACGGAGACCAGGGACAGGAGCTTGTCCACCGCGTTGCTGGTCCGGACGTTCTGCACGAAGCTGGTCAAGCCGGAGATGAGGACCATGACCACCATGATGATGACCGTGCTCAGATCCTTTTGCGGGGCGGGGACGAAGATGTAGTTGGCGAAAAGGGAGAGGGTCGCCAAGAAGAGGAGGACGATGGTGAAGGGGGTGAGGAAGGCTTCGGCCAGGAACCTCAGGCGGGAGTCCTTACGGTGGCCTTCGATGCGGTTGGGACCGTATGCGGCCCGGGCCTGGTCCACCTGATCCGTCTTCAGGCCGCCGTGGTCGCTGCCGAGCCGGGTCAGGGTGGCGGCCGCTTCTTCCTGGGCGATCTGCTTGACCAGCCGGGTGTTGGTCGCCCCTTGTTTGGTCACATGCGAATTGATCTTTACCATTTGCGCCTTCTTTTCCACCCACCTTAAGCTCAGCCCGGGGAGCTGTCAAAGGAGCGGAGGAAGGCGTTTCCCGTGTATTGCCCGCTGAATCCCCAATCCTTGCCAGCGGATTTTCCTGTGGAATCCCGGCAGGCAGCCCTCACTCCTCTTCTTCGCGCTCCTCGCGGTAGGAGGTGATGCGGAGCTGGACCCGCCCGTAAGTCCCGGCCGGCAGCATCCGCCCCCTGGCCCGGGCCATGCGCAGCCGACGTCGGCGGGCGGCCAGTTCCCTCTTCATCATTTCCGCCAGGGAATCGTCGCTGAAGACTTCGGTCACATTGCCATCGGTTTCGGCGGAAAAGACCCGCAGCTCTTTCATCTTCTTGAGCCGGCGCACTTGCCGCCTGAGCTGCCGGTTCTCCTCCATGAGCTGCAGGATGCGGGAGACCCCGGCCAGGTTGATGGATTCCTCATTGACCAGGTGCTGGGCGGTGACCAGCCGGCTGATGTCGCGCAGGCTGTACCGGCGGGCACCGCCGGGCGTGCGTCGGGGAACGATGAGGTCAAGCCGATCGTACTGGCGCAGGGTCTGGGGGTGTATGTTCACCAGGTCCGCGGTCTGCCCGACGGTGAAAACAGGCAGGTTGGCGTCGAAACCATGGTCTTCGGCGTCCACCAGGTCGAAAGAACCGGAGATGAGCCCCATGGCGTACGCGGCATAGGCTTCCTTATCCCCGGCCGTCAATCGATGAGTCATGGTCTTGCTCCTTATGCCTTGAGTCTTATACCTTATGAGGCCTTATGCCCGTTCGTGTCCATTCGTGTTCGTTTGTTTTCAACCACACCTGGTCGCCCCAGTTCGCGCCTGGTCATCGTGATTTTATCCGCTCTTCGACGATCTCTTGATCGAAGCCTTCGAAAGCCTTGCCGGCGGCGGCCACAGCGGTTCTCTGCCCCTTGTTGGGCCGATCGGGAACGCGGATCTTGGTCACGGCGATCAAATCCCCGGCCCCCTTCCTACTATGGACCCCCCTGCCCGGAATCCTGATTTCCGTACCCGAGTCGGAACCGGCGGGCAGGGAAAAGTCGACCTCTTCCCCATCCATGTCCTTGACCTGGATCCGGCCCCCTTCCACCGATTCCAGGAAGGTGACCGGGACCAGCATGCGGATGTCGTCACCATCCAAGCTGAAGACCGGATCCGGTTTGATGGTCACGTGAATGTACAGGTCCCCGTTCTGGCCCCCGTTGCGGCCCGGTTTGCCTTTGCCGCTGACCCGGATTTTCTGGCCTGAGCGTACTCCGGCCGGGATGTGGGCCTTGAACTTGTTGCCCAAGGAGCCGAGGGAGACCGTCGCCCCCCGGGCGGCCTGCCGGACGCTGAGGCTGATGTTGGCGCTTTTGTTCCCGCCCTTTTCCGGTTGGTTGTATTCCTCTTGGGCGGCGAAGGGATTGCCGTTCCCTCTGCGTCCGGCGGACCCCCTTCCGGAACGGCCGAAACCGGCTGGACCGGCCCCAGCCGTCCCCATGGAGCCTCCCATCCCGTTCATGCCCCCCATCATGCCCAGGATGTCATCGATGTTGATCCCATTGGGACCGGAACCGCTGGTGCTGAAGCGAATGTTCTGACCGCCCCCGCCTCCGGGACCGGCGAACATGGACCCAAAGAGGTCGGAAAAATCAGCGTTCCCGTAAGAACCGCCCGCCCCGGAGCCGCCGGTGAACCGGGCCCCACCCATGCCGAACTGGCGGATGGCGTCGTATTTCTGCCTCTGGTCTTTGTTGTTGAGTACGTCGTAAGCCTCGGAGATCTCTTTGAATTTCTCTTCGGCTTCCTTGGTCTTGTTCAAATCAGGATGGTATTTACGAGCAAGCTTACGGTAGGCCTTGGTGATCTCCTCGGCGCTCGCGTCCTTCGAAACGCCCAAAGTGGCGTAGAAATCCTTGTTCAGCCATTCGTTCTCTGCCATGTCGTCTCCTTTCCATCCTTAAAACTCTTCTGAAGCGATAAAACGACCGCCGCCGGCAGAAGAATTCATCCGGCGACGGCCAGGCCCATCAAGGCTACTCTTGGGCAGGAACGGCCACGACCACCCGGGCTGCGCGGATCACTCGGTCGCCTATGCGGTAGCCGGCTTCCACCAGGGTGTCGATGACCTCATGGTCCACGGAGGCGTCCGGCTTTCGCAAAACGGCGTCATACTTGGTCGGATCGAAATCCTCCCCGGCGGCCCCGTATTTCTCCACGCCGAATTTCTCGAAGGTCTTGTCGATCTTGGTGGCGACCGCGGCGAAGGAGTCATCCAACTGGCCGTGGGTGCGGATCCGGTCGATGTCATCCAAGGCGGGGAGCAAGGCGGTCAGGACGTCGATGATGCCGTGCTGACGGAAGCGGTCCTGCTCTTTCTGGGCCCGGTTGCGGAAGTTGACGAAATCGGCCCTTTCCCTCTGGAGGGCTTCCAGATAGTCGGCCGCCTCTTTCTTGGCCTGGCCAAGGGGGGTCAGACTCCCATCCCGGTTCAGTTCCTGGTCGACGGCGGCTTCGGCCTCAGCCGAGGAATCCGTTTCGGCAGGGGCCTGCTGGTCCTGGCTCTCGCCCTCAGGCTGGGCCGCGGAAGCATCAGCGGAGCCCTCGCTTGAGGCAGGGCCCTCGCTCGTGGCGGGGACAGAAGCCCGATCGGAATCGGAGCCTTGGGCGGAATCCGAGGCCGGCTGTGGGCCGGTATTCCCGGCCATCTTGTCGACCTCGTCCATGCCAGCCAGGTAATCTTCCTTGCTGAAATCAGACATCAGTTCTTGTCCTTATCGTCATCATCCACGACTTCGGCGTCCACCACGTCATCATCGCTGGCGGAGGCGGATCCATTAGAGGCGGAAGAAGCCCCGGTGCCGGCAGCGGACGCGTCCGCGCCCGCGGCGGCCTGCTGGCTGTAAAGCTGCTGGCCGATCTTCTGGGCGGAAGTCATGAGCTCGCTTTGGGCGGACTTGATCTTCTCCATGTCTTCACCCTTGAGGGCTTCCTTGAGGGCGTTGACCTTGTCGGTCACTTCCTTGGCCACGTCGTCGCTCAGCTTGTCCTTGTTGTCGTTGACCAGCTTCTCGGTCTGATAGGCGAAGGATTCGGCCTGGTTGCGGGTCTCGGCGTCCTCGCGGCGCTTCTTGTCCTCAGCCTCATGGGATTCGGCTTCCTTGACCATGCGGTCGATCTCATCCTTGGGCAGGCCGGAGCCGCCGGTGATGGTCATGGACTGTTCCTTGCCGGTCCCCTTATCCTTGGCGGAAACGTGCACGATGCCGTTGGCGTCGATGTCGAAGGTCACCTCGATCTGAGGAAGACCGCGAGGAGCGGGGGCGATGCCGGTCAGCTCGAAGGTGCCCAGAGGCTTGTTGTCACGGGCGAATTCGCGTTCGCCCTGATAGACCTGGATGAGCACGGAAGGCTGGTTGTCTTCGGCGGTGGAGAAGACTTCGGACCGCTTGGTCGGGATGGCCGTGTTGCGGTCAATGAGCTTGGTCATGATGCCGCCCTTGGTCTCGATGCCGAGGCTCAAAGGAGTGACGTCGATCAGGAGGACGTCGGAGCGGTCTCCCTTGATGACGCCGGACTGGACGGCGGCGCCGACGGCCACCACTTCATCCGGGTTGACGGTCTTGTTGGCTTCCTTACCGCCGGTCAGTTCCTTGACCAGGTCTTGCACGGCGGGCATACGGGTGGAGCCGCCGACCAGGACGATGTGGTCGATCTGAGAGACGGAGATGCCGGAATCACGCAGAACGGCGTTGAAAGGATCGCGGCAGCGGTTCAGCAGGTCGGAAGTCATGGACTCGAAATGGGCCCGGGTCAAAGTCTCATCCAGGTGGACGGGGGTCCCGTCAGGGGTCATGGCCAGGTACTGCATGGAGATGCTGGTGGTCTGGGAGGAGCTCAGCTCCTTCTTGGCCTGCTCGGCGGCTTCCTTCAGACGCTGGAGGGCGATCTTGTCCTTGGACAGGTCCACCCCATACTTGTTCTTGACTTCGCCGACCAGCCAATCGATGATCTTCTGGTCCCAGTCGTCGCCGCCCAAGTGGTTGTCGCCATTGGTGGCCTGGACCTGGATGGTGGAGAAGCCATCGGCATCCTTGCCGATTTCCAGCAGGGAGACATCGAAGGTGCCGCCACCCAAATCGAAGACCAGGATGCGCTCGTCCTCCTTGCCCTTTTCCAGACCGTAGGCCAAAGCCGCGGCGGTAGGCTCGTTGATGATGCGCAGGACGTTCAATCCGGCGATGGTACCGGCGTCCTTGGTGGCCTGACGCTGGGCGTCATTGAAGTAAGCGGGGCAGGTGATGACGGCGTCGGTGACCGGCTCGCCCAGATAGGCTTCGGCATCGCGCTTGAGCTTCATCAGGACCTGAGCGGAGATCTCCTGCGGGGTCCACTTCTTGCCGTCGATTTCCACGGTCCAGTCGGTGCCCATGTGGCGCTTGACGGAAGAGATGGTGCGATCGACGTTGGTCACAGCCTGGCGCTTGGCCACTTCGCCGACCAGAATCTCACCGGACTTACTGAAAGCCACCACGGATGGCGTGGTGCGAGCGCCTTCGGCGTTCACGATGACGGTGGGCTGGCCACCTTCCAAAGTAGCGATGCAGGAGTTGGTGGTTCCCAAATCGATGCCTACTGCACGTCCCATTATTTCCTCCCCTGAGTGGGTTTGTTTTTTCGTTGCTCTTATCGAATGCTATCGAATACTCAAAAGTTGAGCCACAAAGGCTCAGCTCTGAACTTGAGTCTACCTTACTCAACTTTGCTTCGTCAAGTTCTATTCCAGCATGTCTCGAAAAAATCCGCGAAACTCCATCGGAAAGGCTTATGAAATCCCACCGGTCCACGCGTAAGAAGGACCTCACAGGTGAAATCCATCCTCAAGGGCGGAATCCATGGGGAGGGCGAAAGATCAGAAATTCCAGCGCTCGATGACCCGGTTCGCGTGATGCCAGGAAAGAAGGGCGAAATGAGCCGTGTCCAGTTCGAAAATGCGGGCATCGGCTGGCTGCAGCCCCACCCAGCGAGTCGTCAGGAGACGCAGGATATGGGCATGGGCCACGCAGAGGACGTTCTGGCCCGCCTCCAGATAAGGCAAGGCCCTCTCAATCACTTCGCCTGTGCGATCGGCGGCCATTTCGGCCGACTCCCCCACACCGTTGACCACCGTCACCGGGCCATAACCAGGGATCTCTTCCTCCCGTTCGCCCTGCAAAGAAGCAGGCAGGGTCAAAGGCCCCTGGGACCAGACATCCCAGTCGTCCTGACCCAAAGCTGCAGCCACTTGCCCGCGCGTACGGCCTTCGGCCGGGCCATAGTCGAACTCGGCCAAATCGGACTCCACCTGGCAGTCGCCGAAGCCGGCCAGCTGCGCTGTGACATGGGCCCGCCGCAAGGGGGAAGTGAAGACGTGGGAGATGGGGAAAGAATCATCGGGGAAAAGAAGGGCCAATCGCCGCCCGGCCTCCTGGGCCTGCCGCCGCCCCTCCTCGGTCAGGGGGATGTCCGTCCGGCCCGTGTATTGACCGGACTGGCTCCATAAAGTCTGCCCGTGCCGCAAAAGAAGAAGCTTGCCTGGCTTGTTTTCCCGCTGGGTGTCATTCGTCATCGTCAACCTCGCATCATCGTGTCGGTCTTTGCAGGGCGACGGCCCATCGCCTGCTTCGTCTTTTGGCCTCATCCGGCCTTCGCCCGGTATACGTCCCGCTTCTTCGCCAGACGGCCCCCGGCTCTTTTCCCCATCTTAATACAGCTCCTGCCTAGAGCCTCACCAGAACCTGACCGAAACTGACCAGAGTCGATCCCGGAGGCCCATCAACGACCGTCTCCCTCCGAATTTGGGGCCTTGCCCGCCCACTTCTCAAGCAAGCGTGCGATAATGTCATTATGACTAAGAAGACCGCACCCGATACGAACGAACAAAACGAGTCTAAGGAAGCCAAGCCCGAGGAAGCCAAAGGCGGCTCCCCAGCTTCGGGCCTGCAGGAGAACCTCGCCAAAGTGGACAAGATGGTCACCGAGCAGAAGAAGAAGCTGGAAGACGATCCCGACGACTTCGTCGACAAACTCATCAAGATGGCCCTGCCCGCCGTGACTGGCTTCGTGGTCAGCAAGCTCATCTCCCTTGGTTGGGACGCGATTTTCCATCAAGGCCGTTTCAGCAAAAACGACCAGATTGAGGGCGTCGATGAGGACGAAGTGATTTCCGGCGACGAAGCCAGCCAGGGCATCCTCATGGGCATGCTTTTCGCGGCCGTGAGCGGGGCCTTGGGCTCCCTCGCGTCGACCGTCTCCACCAAGGAGTCGCAGCGTCTGGTCAACAAGCGCCAAGATAAGCGTCAGGACAAACATCAGCCTAAGCACCAGCCCAAGGGGAAGACCGTGGCTATGAAGTCTTCCCAGGCCGGCAAAGCTTCCAAGATGGGCAAGACGTCCAAGACGAGCAGGACCTTCACAGAGAGCAAGGTCTCCCCTGCCGTCTCACACTAGTCTCTGCCGCTTTTGCTCGCCTGTCGGTTTCCTGTCCTTTCCTGCCGTAGATCGCCATCTCCTACCGACCGCTACCGTTTGCGGGGCTTGAACCCTCTTTTGCGGCTGCGTGGCTTCCCTCCCCAAGTGGAGCCGTGAGTCGGGGCCTTGAATCGCAGGGTCCGCGGGATGGGGGCCCTGCTGGTCAGATGCCAGTTCCCGCAGTCGTCGCATCGATAAGCCCACAGGCGCACGCCTCTTTCCTGATAGGATTTCCGCGCCGCCTGGAGGCACTGTTCCTGGGTCCGATACATGATTTTCCCCGACCGGCCACAGCGTTGAGGTTCGAAATGATACATCACCGCCCTGCCTGCCGCTGGTTGCCCAGCCAGATGTTAAGGGACCGATAGACGGTCTGCGCGTAGAGGTCGGCCCCCTCCTTGCCGGCGGCATGGATGCCGTCGCTGGCCAGCCAGGAAGGATGGGCGGAAGCGGCTGTATTCCAATCAACCAGGCAGGCGTCATGGGCGTGCTGATTGACGAAGTTCTGGACGTTCTGGTTCGAGGCTTGGGTCCAGGACCGGTCCATATGTGCGTTGACCACCAGGAAGATATGCCCCGGTCCGGCTGCCGCGTACAGCTGGTTCCACTGGTCCATCGTCCCCGAGCCGTTGGTGCTGAGTCCGATGAGGATGTACTTGCGCAAACGCCCTTGGGACCGCAGCCGAGCCACGATGTCGATGCCTTGGACCAGGAAACGGGACACCTGGGCGTCGATGGAGATGCCTGGGAAGCGCTCTTGCAGGGAGCTGGCCGAACCCAACATGACCGAATCCCCGATGGCGGTGATTTGGTCGCCGGAAGGCATGGCGGAAGGAGGCAAGGGAAGGGGAGTCGGCTGATCGGTCGGCGTGGATGGTTTGGACGGCTTGGCTCCTTTTGGCTGCCTGGTCGACTTCGGCTGTGCGGGCTTGGCCTCTTTCGCACCCGTACCGGCCTGCTTTGTCCCCGAGGAGGAAGAGCTTGAAGAAGACGAGCTTGAGGAGGAAGAGCTTGAAGCATCGGCCCCCTTCTTCCCTGACGGACGGCCGGCCACGCCATTCTGGGATTCCTTCAGAAGGGCCGCCTGAGCCTGCAATTGGGCTTCGATCGACGTCACCTGAGGGGCCCGGGCCAAAACCAGACCAGCCCCCGTCCAGAGGGCGAGGACCACCAAGCCGGCTATCAAGGCGGTCAACCTCCGGCCGGAACCCTTCGCTTCCGGACCGGACAGGCGGGAACGCACCCAATCGTTGACCGGGCCTTCGACGAATCTTCCCGAAAGGAAAGTCATGATGACGGTCAGAAGGAAGGCGATGGCGGCCAAGACCCAGTCATAACGTCCCCTCAGGCCCGGCAAAGCCAGGCGGGCCAGGATGTAGAGGGGCCAATGCCACAAGTAAAGGCCGAAAGAGTAGCGGCCCATGTATCGCAAAGGGGCCCAGGAGAACAGGGCCCGCATCCACGAACGGTCCCCCATGGATCCCCAGATCATGAGGATGGTCGAAAGCGAAACCAGGAGCAGCCCTCCCCAGAAGGCCACATCCGCCCGGCGAACGCCGAAGCACAGGAAAACGAAGACAAGCAGGCTAAGGAAAGACAGAAGAGGAAGCAGGATGCGACCTACCCGGCTGTCGGCTATCTTGCCGGCGGAAGACCGTCCGATCTGGATTTTCTTGATGAGGGACTCCACCACGGTCTCATTATTCCCCCGGGTGCTTTCCAGGAAAGCCTGCTCCGCCTGCGCCCGCATCCGCCGGCTGCGGAGCCAGAGAAGGAGGAAGGCGAAGGAAACGCCCAGGAGGAGACCGAAACTATGGGTGAGGAAGCCGAAGTAGACGCGGGTGGCCTCTTGTGGATCGCCCCGGTAGAGCAAGGCCATGAATCCGGCCCCGGCCACGGACAGGAGGAGGGAGAGGCCGAAGCCGACCGCCCCCACCGACTTCATCTGCTGGGCGAAGGCGGAGTAGGCCTCCAGGGTGCGGCTAACCTGGGTGACGCGGGACGCCTTCCTTTCCCCGGATTGCCGGAATTGCCGGAATTGCCGGTTCTGGCGGTTCTGCCTTGCCTGGCGGTTTCCCTTATTCTTCCGGTTTTTCTTATCTATCCGATTCGTCCGGTTCTTTCGACTTGTCCGGCCCGGATGACCCGCCTGGCTCGTTTGATCTATCCGACCTGACCGAGCCGCAAGGACTTCCTCCCGATCCTCAAGCCCGCCATCGTCCAAGCGAGGGGACGGCCTCAAAGACTTCCCCCAAGCGAAGACCAGGGCCATGTAAGCGGGGATGACCAGATAGAACTGGGCGCTCAAGGCCACGAACCACATGGGCTCCAGCAGCTGCGGAACGGTCTGCGCGAAGTAGCTGCCGCCATGGAATATCTCATAATAGTTATAGGAGAAGGTCAAGGTGGCGGCGATCCGCTGGCCGATCCCTACCAAAGCGTCTTTGTTGATGAACCAGGCGGCGATGGTGACCGTGGGAATCATCAGGAGCATGGCGGGCCACAAGCGGACCAAGCGTTTTAGATAAAAGAAGAGGACGCCTTTCCATCCGCCTTCAGCCTTGCGGCTATCGCCCAGATCGAGGTTCAGGTCGCTGGAATACCGCACGGTCAGGTCCCTCAGGATCGAGCTGGCGATGAGGAATCCGGTCAGAGTGAAGAAAATCTCCACCCCCATGAAACCTCCGGGGAAGATCGGTCGGAAATAGTGGTAGAGGATGATGGCGATGATTCCGACGCCTTTGATGCCATCCAGGGCCAGGTTACGTTTCTTGTGCTTGCTCATTTGCTCTCATATCCGTTCGGCTTCAGTGACCTGTCACCTCCAGCCATGATTGTCGTTCTTCCGGCTTCTCGCTTTTTGCATGACCGGTTTCCGTTTCGAATAAACTACAGTCTGAGGACCATCCCCAAAGCGTAGCCGGCCCAAGCGCACAAGGCGGGACCGATCATGGACACAGCCAGATAGGCGGCCCCGGTTCCCTTCTTCCCCTTTTGCAGGAGCTCCCTCGACTCGTTGATCGCGGTCGAAAAGGTGGAGAACCCGCCCAGGAAGCCGCTGGTGGTGACCGTCTTGAAGACGACCAGGCCAACGCTGGGAGATGATGACGCCCGGCCCGTCCCCGACCCTGCCAACAGCCCCATGATCAGGCCCAAAAGCAGGGAGGCGAGGAGATTGATGATTGTCGTGGATAGCGGGAAAGAGCGGGACCAGACCCTTTTGATGGCCGTGTCCAGGATGAAGCGACAGGCCGCGCCCGAACCTCCGCACAGGCAGACGAATAAAAACAAAAGACCGTGGTTCATACGCGCTCCCCCGAGGTTTTCCCGATTCGGGCGCCGAGGTACGCGCCGATGTAGGAGCAGACCAGACCGCAGGCGAAAGTGGCGATCAGATAGGCGAGGGCGAGGGCGACGGCCGGCTTGGCCGCACCCGATGCAGCAAGTGCTTTGGCACTGGCGGAATCAGCAGAACCAATGGCTCCGCCTGCCCCAGCAGTCCCGAGGAAGCCCTGGACCGATTCCCAGGCCAAAGTGGACATGGTGGACAGGCCACCGCAGAAGCCCATCCCGAAAGTCCTGTTGATGATCTCCCTTTGATGGGGATCCCGCCATCTGGTCTTGGCCCGAGTCCCCGCCAAGAAGGAAGTCAGGGCGGCGTAGATGAACGAGGCTAGAAGATTGGCCAGTAAAGTAGCGAAGTCATGGGCGGAGAGGCCGGGTATCAAAGACAGGCCGTAGCGCAAGGCAGTGCCCAGACAGCCGCCCAAAAAGACGGCTGCGTAGAGGGACCAGTCCGTCAAAGGATTGAGCCCTGCCCACGCTCCTGTACCAGTCATGCCTTGCCTCCTGCCACGCAATTATCTTATCCTAGACAGGGGCGTGACTTTGTAAACGTCCTGTGAAAAGCTTGTCTCGACACCCGCCAGGCAGCATATAGACTCTTGAACCATTCCCGTTGAATTCATTCTTGTGATTGTCATGTGCCTTATTTTTGTGATTTATTCTCGTAATTTGCTCCTGAGCCCTATTCCTCTTAAGTTATTCCTGTTGAATTTATTCACCGCTCTCAAGAAAGGGACAGCGGTCGTCGTTATAATGTTGACATGAAAAGTTTCTTTGTACGATGGCTGGCGATGACACTCGCCTGCGGCATCATGTGCTGGCTCCTCCCCGGAGCGCATGTCATTGGCTCCAACAAATTCCTGGCTTATGGGGCGTTCGCCCTCTTCATGGCCTTGATCAACGCCTCCATCAAGCCGATCATCCAGTTCCTGGCCATCCCGGTCACCTTCCTCACCCTGGGCATCGCCTCCATCCTCATCAACGTGGCCATGGTTGCCCTGGCTTCGGCCATGGCGACCGGCGTTTTCGGCGTCGGCGTGGTCTTCGCGAGTTTCTGGTGGGCCTTACTCGGTGCCGTGATCCTGGCCATCCTTTCCGATATCTTGAGTTCCCTTCTGGGATCTTTGAGCTGAATGATCGAATTCCGGCCTTTTACAGTTCTGAGTTTCGGGCGGATGCCTGTCGCTCGCCCCTGAATAAGCAAAGCCCCTGATCGACGAAAGATGGTCAGGGGCCTGATTTATTTGATTGATGAATTCTCCAATTGATGATTGTTCCGAAGTGCGATTGCTCCAGGAATTGGATTGCTGCAATAGATTTGGCGACTGAAACGAGTTGTATAACTGGAACCAGCTTGATCGCTGATTGATTCTTGATTGTTAATTGATTACTTACTGATTGCCGACTGATTGCTGGCGTCAGTTCAATTACCGACAGTAAGTCTGATCGCTGAATTGTCTGCAATCCCTATACCCACACGTCTGCTTACGTAAAGCTAGGTTGTTTTTGTGGTTGTCGGTGTTGTTGGTTGTCGTCTTACGCTGTTGCGAGGG
>ERZ773028.153-NODE-153-length-61738-cov-27.405266_pt1 | contig 61738 bp, 52 predicted proteins | sample MGYA00511123_ERZ773028 | MGnify/ENA primary metagenome ERZ773028 (study PRJEB29015, sample SAMEA2738134) | human oral metagenome | biome: human oral; feature: human-associated habitat; material: saliva | place: China | collected 2206 ... | reverse complement strand
TTATAGCAAGAGGGAAACGCCTGGTTCCATTCCGAACCCAGAAGCTAAGACTCTTTGCGCCGATGGTACTGCACTTTTGTGGGTGTGGGAGAGTAGGTCACCGCGGGTTTTTTATTCAAGAGGGGAAGACCTTATAGGTCTTCCCCTCTTTTTGTGTACCCAAAAACTCTTAGCACGAAAGACACCTAACCCATCAGAGGCGCAGAGGCAGCAGAGAGACAGAGAAGCATGGGCTGCACCCTAGTTAGACAGCGTGACAGCTGGATGCAGGGGTAACGAGATGGGGAGCTCACAAATCCGTCTGAATGACGAAATAGAGGGCGCGGTAGAGAAACTCTTGATACCTTAACAACAAGAGCAGTCCACATCTCTACCTCAACGAGTAGAGAGCAAACAAAGGAGCATCATCATGGCTGATGAGAAGAGCATCTACGAACGCTGGAGCGAAGAGCGCCTCGACCCGCCCATCCCCAAAGAATGGGGACTGGACGAAGAAGACGAAGCCGAGCTGCTTTGGCCCATCTGGCCCCTTCTGTTCATGGGTGAATCTGATACCGAACAGTACGTAGAAACCATCACCGATAATGTGATGGACCTACTCGAGCTGGAATACGATGGGGAGAACGAAGACAGCAAGCTCTGGGAAAAGCGCGTAGAAGACTACGTAGAAGAGCTCATCAAGCGTCGTCGTGCATTTGCAGCAGAGCTGGGCATTACCCCCGAAATGCAGAAGAACTCCAACCTCAACCGCGCCTTCGCAGCGCTGGAAGAAGAAGGAGTTATCGCACGACAGAACTTCACCTGCTGCGGTACCTGCGCCTCCGCAGAGATCTGGGACGAAATGGATGACAGCCGTGAATGGAAGGGATACATCTACTTCCACCAGCAAGACACCGAAAGCCTCGTTGAGAGCGGCGGCACCTACGTTGGTTTCGGCTCCTTCCTCGCCTACCCCAGGGACGAAGACAAGTGGAATGCCCTGAGTGATGCGCAGAAGGAAGAGATTAGGGCCCTGCATGAGAAGCTCTCCGTGCAGTTGCTACGAGAGACGGTTATTCCCGTGCTGGAGAAGCACGGCCTGAGCGTGGAGTGGATGGGTAACTACAACACCCGTCCCTTCATTGGGGGAGTGGAAGTCTACAACATTCCCTAACGGCCGGTGAGCTGAACCGGATGGGTGCCTCGGCGTAGCTTGTGGCAGGGGAAGGAACCTCTCAAAGCTACGAAAGTTTACGAAGAAAATAAGCTGAGAGCGTGAGAATAGACATCACAGTATCTCAGTCAGAGTATTAACTAGCCGATACGGCACCCATTCGGTAGGCTAGACGGGTAGCGCGGTACGTCCACACGAGAGATAAGGCAGAACCTATCCGCGTGATAGGAACTGATCGACATAGCTTTCAGCTGCTATGTACAGCAGGAAGCTAGAGCTCTAGAACACCCTGCAGGGGACAAGAACAACCCCGTGCCGGAAGAGTCAGCTCATCTGAAGCTTTACTCGGATGACGCTCACTCCAACCGGAGTAGGCTAGAAGAAGTAGACGAACCGCCACCCATATTCCCAACCAAAGGAGCAGGCATGTCGACCGACGCCCGCGAAAAAGCCCGCCAGATTGCGGCCCAGCAGGCCAAGAAAAGCCCTAGCCAGGCAAGCCGCCGCTGGCTCCAGCTCGGCGTACTCGCCGTGGTCCTCGTCATCGTAGGTATCATCGGCTTCGTCGTAATCAACGGCAACAAGAACACCAAGGTAGCAGAAAGCGGCCCGGTGCCCTCCAGCGCCAACGAATACGGCGGTATCGTGCTGACCAAGGACGGCATCGTCCAGAACTCCTCCACCCAGGAGACCCGCGACTTCAAGCAGCTCGCAACCTCGACCTCCTCCGTGACCCCCATGGTCAACGGAACCGTAGCAGCCGTCAACACCCTGCCCCCGGGCGTGCAGACCGCTGAAGAGGCAGCCAAGAACGGCCAGCCCGTACGCGTGACCATCTTCCAGGACTACAACTGCCTGCACTGTGCAGAGTTCGAGAAGAAGTACGGTGAAGAAATCCAGAAGCTCGTCGAGGACGGCACCATCACCCTGGAAATCCGCAACCTGACCTTCATGGACCGCTCCTCGCCCACCGCTTACTCCGCACGTAACGCGGCAGCAGCATATTCCGTGGCCAACCAGGTCAGCACCAGCGAATTCCTGAACTACCAGCGTGAGATCTTTACTCACCAGGGCCGCGGCGACATGAACAACCAGCAGATCGCCGACATCGCTTCTAAGCACGGTGCGTCCATCGGCTCCGATATGAACGATGGCAAGTGGCGCCCCTTCGTGGACGTGGTCAACGCTGAATCCGCAAAGAACGGTATTCAGGGTACCCCCACCGTCTTCGTTGATGGTGACCAGTACACCAGCAACGACTTCAGCACCTTCCTGAAGCAGAAGATTGAAGCTAAGAAGAAGTAACCGCTTCGATACGAAAACCCGGTAACCTCGGAGTGAGGCTACCGGGTTTTTCCATACACGGTGATGAGTACGAGGGGTGGGTGAGCAGCGTACAGAAGCGGTGCTCTTAAGAGGTAAAACGAAGGAAACGAACATACCATCACCCCATAATTTAGAAGTATTCTCAACCAAACCCTAAAAGAACAACTAAGCAGACTCAACCAAGAGAATAGGGTACACTGGACAGGTTGCCTCCTTAGCTCAGTTGGCCAGAGCATCTGTCTTGTAAACAGAGGGTCACCGGTTCGAATCCGGTAGGGGGCTCAGAAAAATCCTGGTTCGCACCAGCCTCATAGCAGAGGTGCGGATCAGGATTTTATTGTACGAGTGTCCTGTAGTGTCTAAGGGACTCGCACTAGCACATCGTCCACCCGCCCTGAGGAACCAAGTATGTCTGAAACCTCCGGAACCCCGCAGGCCCCCGCCTCGCAGGGCACCCGTACCGCGGCGCTGCGCACCGTCAAAGCACGCGAAACCAACGACTACCCCCTCGAAGAATTCATCGAATCGCGAGGATTCCGCCCCGAAATCCAGGGCCTGCGTGCCTTCGCCGTGCTCCTCGTGGTGCTCTACCACGTCTGGGTCGGCAAAGTCTCCGGCGGCGTGGACGTCTTCCTCTTCATATCCGCTTTCCTGCTCTCGCTCTCCTTCATGCGCAAGATCAACGAAGGCAAACCCCTCAATCTCTTCAGCTACTGGATGCACGTCTTCCAGCGACTGCTACCCGTAGCCACCGTGGTTATCGCGGGTACCACCATTGCGTCCTTCTTCGTGCTCGCGCCCAGTCGCTGGTCGCAAACCGTAACCGACGCAAGGAGCTCCCTGTTCTACTTCCAGAACTGGAACCTCGCGTTCAGCTCCGTAGACTACTACGCCCAAAACGCCTCCGTGAAGTCACCCTTCCAGCACTTCTGGTCGCTCTCCATCCAGGGGCAGATCTTCATCATCTGGCCCCTGCTCTTCACCGCAGTAGCCTACGTCGTGCACCGATTCCGCGGGAACCTCTTCACCACCGCGGTGTTCATCTTCAACACGGTGTTCGTCGCATCCCTGACCTTCTCCATCGTCGAAACCGACACCAACCAGGGATTCGCCTACTTCGACACCCGCACCCGCCTGTGGGAATTCGCCATCGGCACCCTGCTGGCAATGCTCACCCTCAAGTGGAAGGCACCTGAGAAGGCTCGAGTAATTATGGGCTGGGTCGGCATTATTGGCCTGGTCACCTGTGGCGCCATCCTGCCCGTTGAACGAGCATTCCCCGGCTACCTGGCACTCTGGCCCGTCATCTCCGGTGCGCTCGTCATCATGGCAGGCCGCACCAACAGCCGCTGGGGCATCGACCGACTGCTGGTTTCCGCACCCCTGCAGAACCTCGGCAACATCTCCTACGCCCTGTACCTGGTGCACTGGCCCATCTTGATCCTCTACAGCAGCGCCGTTGGTACCTCCCGCGTGAACTTCATTGAAGGCGCGGTCATCATCCTTGCCTCCATCGGCTTGGCATGGTTGCTCATCCGCTTCGTCGAGAAGCCGCTGCGCTACCGCAAGGACCCCTTCGTACCCTGGCTCATGATGAAGATGCGCTTCAAGACCGTCTTCTCGGTCAAGACCTGGGCAGACCAGCTCGCTTTCATCCTCGCGATCTTCCTGGTCGCCGGTGTGCCCCTGGTCGCCGCACAGACCTGGGTCGGCTACCGCAACGCCCAGTCCGAACAGAACGCCGAACTGAAGGTACAGACCGCCAGCGAAAACTACCCCGGCGCCCGCGCTATCGGCGGTGCCCAGCAGGGACTCATTGACAACCCCATCCCCTCCGGTGGTGACGTCAAAACCCAGTTCGACGGACTGAGCGACCCCTGCGTTGGCGGCTTCGCGCCCTCCGATCCGGCACTCGCCAAGTACTGCAACGTGCAGAAGTATGGCCCCGAGGACGCACCGCTGACCATGGTCATCGGTAACTCCCACGCCGAACAGGCTCTGAGCATCTTCAAGCCCATCGCAGAACAGACCAAAACCAACCTGCAGACCTACCTGCTCGGTGGCTGCCAGTACCCGGTCCGCGCCGTCAACGCCAGCAACGAATGCTCGGAATTCAACACCAAGATGACCGAGGAAATTCTCAAGCGTAAGCCGCAGACCGTGGTGCTCATCGCCACCGTTGCCCAGGCACGATCGAACGACGAACGAGTCGACCCGAGCCTCGACGAGACGGTCCGCCGCCTTACCGAGGCAGGAGTCCAGGTCATCGGCCTGCGCGATAACCCGCGCTTCGAGTACAACATCTACGAGTGCGCTCAGAAGGCCGGCGACGACAAGAGCTCCTGCGCACGACCCGCAAGTGACAAGTACGCCGCCGAAAACCCTGCAAAGGAAATCTTCGACAAGTACCGCAACCAGGGTGCCGTCATGGTGGACCTGAAGGACGTGTACTGCCCGGACGGCATGTGCAGCCCCGTGGTTGGAAACATCTACGTCTACCTCGACGACAACCATGTCTCCAAGACCTACGGCCGCACCATGGCTCAGGAAGTCTTCCAGCGTGCAGCGGAAGGCGGCTGGCTCGTGAGCGGAAAAGTGAACCTCTAAAGGTCGCCAATATAGCGGATCCCCCGTGCTGTTCTACAGAAGTATGAACGGTTCGGGGGATCCGCTATTTTCTGACCCGAAATTAGGATAGGCTAAGTTAGGAGGCTCCCGGGAAAAGCCTTAGAGAAGAAAGGACGCCATGAAAGAAATCACCGAACGCACCCTTAAAGTAGAGAACGTCAGCCTCGGCTACGGCGAAACCACCATCGTCAAAGACCTCTCCCTCGAATTCCCGAAGGGTAAAATCACCGCCATCATCGGTCCCAACGGCTGCGGTAAATCCACCCTGCTCCGTGGTGTCTCCCGACTGCTCAAGCCGCTCAACGGCGACTTCACCCTCGACGGCAAACCCACCCACGAATACTCCATGAAAGGCTTTGCCCGCATGGTCGGGCTCATGCCCCAGCACCCCATCGCCCCCGAAGGCATTACCGTAGCCGACCTGGTCTCCCGAGGACGCTACCCCTACCAGGGACTCTTCAAACGCAATAGCGCCGAAGACGACGAAGCTGTCGCCTGGGCGCTAGAAGCCACCGACACTATGTCCCTCGCCGAACGACAGGTCACCGAACTCTCCGGTGGCCAACGCCAGCGTGTCTGGATTGCCATGGCGCTCGCCCAGGAAACCGACATTCTACTGCTGGATGAGCCGACCACGTACCTCGACCTGGCACACCAGGTGGAGCTACTTGACCTGCTCTCGGAACTCAACGAACAGCGCGGCACCACCATGATTATGGTGCTGCACGAACTGAATCTCGCCGCCCGAGTTGCCGACTATCTCGTCGCGATGAAGGACGGCTCTATCGTTGCCCAAGGCGAAGCACACGACGTGCTCACCCGCGAGAACCTGCACACCATCTTTAGCCTGAAGGCCGAGGTTGCGGACCCGTTTAACGACGGCAGTGTGGTGGTTGTTCCGCATCCCCGGAGTGCGTCCGCCGTTGCCGGTTCAGCTGTCGCATCCTAAGAAACCCCCGCTCATATCTGATGAAGCGCCCGCAACAGTGGGATACTGGAAAGCAGGACGCACCGAAAGCTAAGCGAAGAAGCCGGCATACCCGCGTGGTGTGCCGGCTTCTTCCATAGAAGGGTCATTCTTTACAGAGGCCCGGAAAGAAGAACACAATGACGACCCCGCTCCTAGACTCCAATGGCAAGCTCAACGGTGAATCAGTACGCTACGTGGCAATCGGCGACTCCTTCACCGAAGGTGTGGGCGACGTTGACCGCCGCCGCCCCAACAGTCTGCGTGGCTGGGCAGACCGCGTTGCCGAAGGTCTCGGTGCAGTAGACCCGCAGGCGCAGTACGCAAACCTCGCCATCCGCGGCCGCCTGCTCATTCCCATCCTTGAAGAGCAGCTGCCGGCAGCCCTGGAGTTGAAGCCCAACCTCGTCACCTTCTACGGCGGCGGCAACGACATCATGCGACCCAACGTGGATATCGACCAGCTCATGACCCACGTAGACGAAGCCTTCGCCACCCTGCGCGGTGAAGGAATCGAAGTGCTTACCATAACCGGCCTGGACGTGCAGGGCCAGGGCCCCTTCGCCCGCACCCGCGGCCGCACCGCCACCTACAACGAGCTACTGCGTGGCATCGCCGAAGACCACGGCGTGCACATTATCGACTACTGGCGCTGGAATGACTTCCTTGACTGGCGCCTGTGGGCTGACGATCGCCTGCACATGAACGACCTCGGCCACGAACGCTTCGCATCCCGCGTGCTGGCACAGCTCGGCCTGCCCGGTGTGGTCACCGAACCTGTACTGCCCCCGGAGGTGCAGCTGACCGTTCGCGAGAAGGTCGAGCAGGAGGCGCGCTGGGTTCGTGAGTTTGCCCTGCCGTGGATTGGCCGCCGCCTGAAGGGTACGAGCTCCGGCGATGGTGTGAGCCCCAAGTACCCGCAGTGGGTTCCCGCGGCAAGCCTTAAGAACTAGGTTCATGGAGGCTCACGGTACGGCGTAGAACTGTATGCCGGGGGAGTGCCCTGTGTTGTATCTGTGTTGTATCCGCGCCGTATCTGTACCGTATGTGTGCCCGCATCTACGCCGTAACGGGAACGGTAAATCCGCCGTTACTCGTACCGTTGCGAACCCTTAAACTGCCCTTTAAAACCGGGGCGGAAGCGTTAAAACGAGAGTTAAATGCTCTTTAAACGCGTGTTTAAACCTGTTTAACAGCCCTGCGCACACCGCAAGAGTCGGTGGCGCGGGGCTGTTTACGGCTTAAATCCGGCTTAAGCTGTTAATCTCACAACATGAATTTCACCGGTGTAATTTATCCCCGGTCACATAGAGAATAACCGTTCTTAAAATGGCGCATTAACGCCTGACTAGGGGCGTTAAAGAATTCCTTAAAAACACCTGGACTTGCAAAAACACCCATTTTTGGTAGAATGGATAGGTATGTTTGCCGTTCGAAGGCAGGCGTGCATTCGCGAATCGAGCACTTCGCTTAAACGAGGCGCAATCGGCTCAGAACACCGAGATTCCGCGGATTTTTAAGGCAAAATCCGGCGTGCAGGCTTGCACGAACCCCCGTATTTACCTAGAATTTAACGCTGTTCGTAGTGGTGGAAACGCCTCTCGACACTAATAAGCTTCACCGTTTTTCCCGCGGCGGGGATCGATGCGTGGCCTCTCACCCACGTGACGATCTCAAACACTCTAGCCCGGCGAATAACCCGGTGCTTCTACATTGGTGGCGGGACGCTCACGAGTAACATCGACTGCGTACCGTCATAAAAGTCAATCAATAAAGGAGTGAAACATGGCAGCAGTCTGCCAGGTGACCGGAGCTGTTCCCGGCTTTGGACACAGCATTTCGCACTCGCATCGCCGTAACAAGCGTCGATTCGATCCGAACGTTCAGAAGAAGACCTACTGGGTTCCTTCGCTGCGTCGTAAGGTAACCCTGAACGTGTCCGCTAAGGGCATCAAGGTTATCGATGCTCGTGGCATCGATGCCGTTGTTGCAGAAATCATCGCACGCGGGGAGAAGATCTAGTAAATGGCATCCAAGGCTAAGGACCTCCGTCCTATCATCAAGCTCAAGTCCACTGCTGGCACCGGTTACACCTACGTGACCCGTAAGAACCGCCGCAACAACCCCGACCGCATGGTGCTGAAGAAGTACGACCCCGTCGTCCGCAAGCACGTTGACTTCCGAGAGGAGCGCTAAGAATGGCTAAGAAGTCCAAGATCGCTCGCAATGAGCAGCGCAAGGTCATCGTCGCTCGCTACAACGAGAAGCGTATTGCGCTGAAGAAGACCCTGATCGACGAGAACGCTACCCCCGAGGAGCGCGAAGCAGCACGCGTGGCACTGCAGAAGCTGCCCCGCAACGCTTCCCCCGTTCGCGTGCGTAACCGCGACCAGATCGACGGCCGTCCCCGCGGTACCTTCCAGAAGTTCGGTATCTCCCGCGTGCGCTTCCGCGAGATGGCACACCGTGGCGAGCTGCCCGGTATCACCAAGTCCAGCTGGTAAATCTGGTATTTTAGTTCCTAAACGGTTTTCCGTCGTCACCGACGGTCACTCGCTTTAGACTCAAACCTTAAGTCTCTGGAAGGGGCACCCTAATGGCTAAGAACCGTACCGAACTCGTTGCAGAGGTTGCAGAGAAGTCTGGCAAGAGCCAGGCAACCGTGAATGCAGTCCTCGACGCAGTGTTCCAGGTTTTCGAGTCTTCCGTCTCCAAGGGCGAGAAGATCACCATCCCCGGTTGGATGGCAATCGAGCGCACCGACCGTGCAGCTCGTACCGGCCGTAACCCGCAGACCGGCGAAACCATCCAGATTCCCGCCGGTCACGGCGTGAAGCTGACCGCAGGCTCCAAGCTGAAGGCAGCAGTCGCTAAGAAGTAATTCTTGAGACTTTGAATCTGATAAAAGACCCTCACCTTTACGGTGGGGGTCTTTTATTATGTTCGAATGCTTATCCCTTGGTCTATGGATGTACGTGGTGGGGAAGATGGCGAGGCGGGGGCTGGGGCGGTGCATGTAGTGAGGAGAGTGTGCGAGGTTGGTCTTCAGGACCTTAACCTTCAACTCGAGCTATAAAACACAGAAAGTAGCCCGGTTTCATAGGAGAAGCTATGATGTGCCACAGAAAAATAAAGAAAATTTATACATGTGAGTAGAAAGCTATGCATAAGCTGAGCGAAAACCGCGAATATGAAACCCCGCTGAGAAAAATACTTATACATTGCCGCCCGAACACAGCTTAAACACAGCAAACTAAAGCTCAATCTTAGACTCACACCCTAAGCTGGAGTCACCGGCGCAGGAAAAGCCACACACTATACGCAACGGCTCCACCCTCCCAACCGGGAAAACAACCATACAAACCCCGGACGATTGACCTTCCGGGACTCACTAGGAGAACCACCTCATGGCACGCCATGCTCAGCGTACTTCCGCACCGCCCACCAACCACCGCCTCCGCACCGGCGCAGCCGCACTGTCCATCGCGGCAATCGCAGCACTGGGCCTGAGCGCCTGCGGTGCACAGAACACCTCCAACCCGGCGCCCACCGCAACTGCAACCGCTAAGGCATCCTCCACCGCCGACGCAGCAGTCAACGCAGGTAACGGCAAGGTCACCGTCAAGGCAAGCGACGCAGCCTCCCCGAGCGCCACCGCAAGCAGCTCCCCGGGCACCGTCACCGTCACCGAAGACGGCGTGACCGTCAACGGTGCAAACGGTACCGGCGTCACCGCAGACGCTAGCGGCAACGCAACCGTCAACGGCGGCTCGGCAGCTAACGGCTCGGTATCCAACACCTCCGGCTCCTCCGCAAAGGTCGACGAGAAGGCAGGGGAGAGCGCCGGCTCCAAGAACAACTCGAACGGTACCTCCGGTAGCGTCACCGCCAGCACCGCCAACGGCTACACCGTGATTCAGCTCGACGCTGACGGCGGCTGGTCCTACCACACCCCCAACGGTGACATCGTTGATGTGGAAGCTGACGGCTCTTGGGAACGCGTTGGTCCCAGCGGCAATGTAGAGGTGAACGCAGACGGTTCCTGGGAGCTCGTCGGAACCTCCGGTGTTGTCGAAGTGAAGGCTGATGGCTCCTGGGAGCGGACCGGTCATGGCGACTTCCAGGTACCTGCCGTACCCGTCAAGCCCGCCGGTGCTGGCGCTGACCCCGTCAAGCCCGTCACTCCCCGCCGCTAAGAAGCTGGCTGACAAGCTGGGTGAAAACGTAGGCTATCCCACTCGCTAGAATGCGGATAAACGCCCACACGCCCGGATAATCACACCCAAACTCGATAGAATTAACGCGGTTGGTTACACCGATAATCGTTATGGAACCCCACAAGGATTCTGCGCACGACGCGAATACGTCGTCAACTAGCCGCACCATACTAACAACCACAAGGAGAAACAATGGCAATCGCCCCCGCAATGAAGAAGACCACCGCTGTTCTGTCTATCGCTTTCGCAGGCGCACTGGGCCTGAGCGCATGCGGCTCCCAGTCCTCTTCCACCACCGCGACTGCATCCGCATCCGCTTCGGCAACTGCGTCCGCAAGCGCATCGGCTAAGGCATCCTCGGCGGCAACCACCTCTGCAGCTTCCGCTTCCGCTACTGCAGACGTGAAGGTTGACAAGGACGGCAACGTCACCGTCAAGGCTAACGACGGCGAAGGCAACTCCGCAGACGTGAAGGTCGGCGCAGACGGCAAGGCATCCGTAAACGCTAAGGACTCCGAGGGTAACTCCTCCAAGGTAGAGTCCGACGAAAAGGGCACCAAGGTTGAGTCCAAGGACTCCGAGGGTAACTCCTCTTCCACCGTTGAGGGCGACGTTGTTGTCTCTGAGGACGGCGGCTGGTCCATTCAGGGCGACGAGGGTCAGGTAGCTGTACAGGCTGACGGCTCCTGGAGCCGCCAGGACGCAAACGGCCAGGTCGCAGTGAAGGCTGACGGCTCCTGGACCATCCAGTCCAACACCGGCCTGCAGGCAACCGTGGACGCATCCGGTGAAGTGACCTCCATCGTTGGCGGCGAGAAGGCAGACCTGAAGGCTCCGAAGGTCCCCGCAAAGCCCGCACAGGCTAAGGTTACCCCCGTCAAGCCCGCACAGCCCAAGTAAGCTGTCAAGAGCTAACAACGGCCAGTGACGCTCCCAGAGCGTAACAGTCCGTGACGTATGAAGACGCCCCGTGCGTATCCGACCGTGATGCGTGCGGGGCGTTTTTGGGTCTTCAAGCTGCACTGAGAAGACCAGTAGAGCTGAGAAGACCAGCGAAAGTAGCGGGGGAGGGGACACCGTAACAACTCAGGGAGCTTCCAGGTCGCGGTGCTAGCATGAAGGCGTACACCGGGCATACCGGAGTACAGGTCAACCACACTACGCACTGCGCCGTTGCAGAGCGGCGCATACAGAAAAGAGAAACTACAGTGAAGAAGTCTATTGCTGTTCTGTCCCTGACCATTGCTGGCGCCCTCGGCCTCGCAGCCTGCGGCGGCAACTCCGGCGGATCCACCTCCAGCCCCTCCGCATCGGCAAGCGCGTCTGCTTCCGCAACTGCCTCGGCACCCGCAAGCACCTCCGCAGCAGCAATCAGCAAGAGCACCACCTCCGCAGCAGCTGAAACCACCAAGGCAGAAACCAAGACCACCCAGGGCACCATCAGCGCCCCCAGCGGTCTGCCCAGCGAAGCAACCGAAGCACTCAAGAAGGGCCAGGAATCCGCCGAGCAGGCAACCTCCGCAGGCTACACTGCCAGCAAGAAAGCCCTGGAGCAGCTCAAGGACGAGTCCGGCGTGAAGAAGGTGCAGACCAGCGACGGCACCGTCTACTACACCGATAAATTCGCTGCATTCGAATCCAAGGACGGTGCTATCGTCAGCATCCAGAATAACGGTGTATGGACCAGCATCGACTCCAACGGTACGACCATCGTCGTGAGCGAGGACGGCTCCTGGATCAAGACCAACCCCAAGGACAACCTCTACACCGTCGTCAAGGCAGACGGCACCGCATCCGTGCTGAACACCAAGACCTTCGAGAAGGCGACCGACGTCTCCAGCATCGAGACCCCGAAGGCCCCCGGCCGCATCGACGGCTTTAGCGGTACCGCTAAGACCCCGGTTAAGCCCACCAAGATTGGTGACCTCTCCGAGGTTGCAGGCGCCAAGTAAAAACTAGCTCCTGCCCCGGGCCGAACAGCCCGACAGAACAAGGACACCAGCGCCCCGTGCGCATCCGAACGTGATGCGTGCGGGGCGCTTTTGCGTCTTCAAACTGTACCGAACTCATACAGAAAATAGGAAGCTTCGCATGATTGTTGTTAGGATTAGGGAGGCGCTCAGATTCTAACTCTTACTCAACTCTCACTCAACGAACAACCACACTATAGGTCTCCCCGGCATAGCACGGGGATCTACCAGAAAAGAGAACACAGTGAAGAAGTCTATTGCTGTTCTATCCCTGAGCCTCGCCGCAACCTTCGGTCTTGCCGCCTGCAGCTCCAACGCCAAGGCACCCGCCGAAAGCCAGAGCACCTCCTCCAGCGCGTCTGCTTCTGCAACCGCAGGTAGCTCGAGCGCCTCCTCCAGCGCGTCTGCCTCGGCGAGCGCATCGGCTACCGCTTCCGCAACCGCAGGTAGCTCGAGCGCCTCCGCTAAGGAATCCGAAAGCCAGAAGAGTGGACTGTCGGGTGCTTCCGCCATGCCTACGGACCCCACCGATAGCAACTACGGTCCGCAGCTATACGCGCATTACAAGGAAGCCGTCGAAGAGGCTAAGAAAGACCGCTCCGCCAAGAAGACTACGAACACTGAAGGTAACGTGTACACTGCCTCTGACGGAAGCATCGCTGTTGTCGAAGCTAAGAACGGTAACTACATCAGCATTGAGAATGACGGTAGCTGGGTACGTGTGACCCCTGAAGGTGAGGTTGCCGCCGTGACTGATAAGGGCGGCTGGGTTGCCGTCAAGCCTAACGGTGAAGTAATTAGCGTTGATGAGAATGGTGCGGCTTCCATTATGAACGTTAAGACCTCGGAGGTTTCGGGCGACTACCAGTCCCTGGAGTTGCCCAAGCCCCCGGCTCCGGTGGGAGACCTGCCTGCCCCGAAGAATCCCGTTAAGCCGACCAGCCTGGCTACGAACTAAACGTATCCACCACATAGCTGGCGACTAGCTAGACCTGTTCGCCCCGTGCGCATCCGACCGTGATGCGTGCGGGGCGCTTTTATGCACCCACACGCCACCCGGAATGTGACTTAATATGACAGGTCGTTAAGGCCCCAAGTCACAAAGCTCAACTCCCAGCGAACCACCCACCCCACGCTGGCATAATGGGGACAGCAAACCAACGCGCCCACACGCGGCGCACCCAACAGGAGAGAAAACCATGAGCGAGAACACCACCCGCAGCGTACGCGTACGCGCCAGCGAACTTGAAGGCCGAGCCTGGCTCAACACCGGCGACAAAAACCTCACCCTGGCCGACCTTCGCGGCAAAATCGTTATTCTCGATTTCTGGACCCTCTGCTGCATCAACTGCCTGCACGTGCTCGACGAACTACGCCCCCTCGAAGAAGAATTCTCCGACGTACTCGTCACCGTCGGCGTCCACAGCCCCAAATTCGAACACGAAGCAGACCCCGTAGCGCTCGCCGCAGCCGTCGACCGCTACCACATCACCCACCCCGTGCTCGACGACCCCGAGCTGACCACCTGGCAGGCATACACCGCCCGCGCATGGCCCACCCTCGTCGTCGTCGACCCCGAAGGCTACATCGTCGCACACCTCTCCGGCGAAGGCCACGTACAGGGCCTCACCTCCCTCGTACGCGAACTCGTCGCAGAACACGAAGCGAAAGGCACCCTGCACCGCGGCGACGGCCCCTACGTGCCCCGCCCCAAGGCAGCCGGCACCTACGCCTTCCCCGGCAAAGCCATCGAACTGCCCGCCGAATTCGGCCCCGCAAACCTCTTTGGTAACCGCGAACGCACCTACCTCGTTGCAGACAGCGCACGCCACCGCATCCTGCAGGTAGCAGCCGACCTCAACACCGTCATCAACACCTACGGCGGTGGCGACGACCCCATCAACCACCCCGTCAAGGGCCACGTCGATGGCACCGGCACCGAAGCACGCTTCAACGAACCCGCCGGCCTCGCCCTCGTACCCGAAAACCTGCGCGAACAGCTCGGCTACGACGTGCTGGTCGCCGACACCGTCAACCACCGCCTGCGCTCCCTCAACCTGAGCACCGGCGAAGTACGCACCCTCGCAGGTAACGGCGTGCAGCGCGTCATCGACGGCGACAACGCCATCACCGGCGACCCCAACCACATCCCCGCTGGCGTACCCGCCACCGAAATCGCGCTCTCCTCACCCTGGGACGCCGTCTACTCCCGCGAAGCCGGCCAGTTCATCATCGCCATGGCAGGCACCCACCAGCTCTTCGGCTACGAACCCGTCAACGGCACCGTCAGCATCTTCGCAGGCTCCGGCGTCGAAGGCCTCGCCGACGGCCCCGCCGCCGACGCCTGGTTCGCCCAGCCCTCCGGCATCATCGAAGCACGCGACGGCAGCCTCTGGGTCGCATGCTCCGAAACCAGCGGCCTGCGCCACGTCACCTTCACCGAAGACGGCGTACAGGTCACCTCCGCGGTCGGCAAGGGCCTCTTCGACTTCGGCTTCGTCGACGGCGACTCCGAAACCGCCCGCATGCAGCACCCCCTCGGCCTGACCGAACTGCCCGACGGATCCATCGCAGTCGCCGACACCTACAACGGCGCCATCCGCCGCTGGGACCCCGCAACCGGCACCCTCGGCACCCTCGAACGCGGCCTCGACGAACCCTCCGACCTGCTCGTCGAAGAAGTACCCGGCGAAGAACCGCGCCTCATCATCGTGGAAACCAACGCCCACCAGCTCGTACGCGCCTCCATCCCCGCCAAGGCACAGCACGTCGACGAAGGCGCCATCACCACCGCGCGCCCCTCCACCAAGCTCACCGGCGGCACCCTCGAATTCACCTCACGATTCACCGTGCCCACCGGCCAGAAGCTCGACACCCGCTGGGGCGACCCCACCCAGCTGAAGATCTCATCCACCCCCGAGAACTTCATCCTGGAAGGCGCCGGCACCTCCACCGGACTGACCCGCACCCTCGTGCTCAACCCCGATGTGACCGAGGCAGTCCTGCACATCACCGCCCGCGCCGCCGCCTGCGACGGCACCCCCGACGGTGACATCCCCGAGCACGCAGCATGCCACCTCTACCAGCAGGACTGGGGTATTCCCGTCGTCGTGACCGGTGACGAGGCAGACGAAAGCGAACTCGTCCTGGACCTGCGCGGTATCAACTAATCACCTAAATACATAAAACAGGAACCGGTACATATCCTCGCTCCTACAGGGGAACCCGCCCTCGCTTCGCTCGGGCACCCTGATGTCGCTACGGATAGTACCGGTTCCTTGTTGTCTTCAGAATGTTTGTGGTTTCAGAACGGCTGGTATGTGAAAGGGCCGGGTCATCCTCGCTCCTACAGGGGCACCCGTCCTCGCTTCGCTCGGACACCCTGATGTTGCTTCAGAGCATACTGGCTCTCGCGCAGCTCAGCGGCTTTAGAAAGAGACTCGGACCGCCTTCGCATCCGCCTCCACCGACGCCTTCAACGTAAACGGAATCTCCTTCTGCACCTGCGAACGCGCACCCGTATACAAATCCAACTGAGTAAACGACACCTTCGCCGTACCCGACATCGGCTTCAACGACCACACACCCGCCGAACTCACACTCACCTGCGGATCCGCAACCTTCACCACAGACCACTTCACCTCAGAATCCACACGACCCGTAAACGCATACTCAAAAGGGCACCCACCAGGATAAAGAGTGCTCTGCTGCGTACACTTCTTCAAATGATCCTGCACCTGCTCCTTCACCGACGACAACGCATTATCACTCGGCTTCAACTCCATACGCACCGCATGATTTGCATCCTGCGCAGTCACCACCTCATTCACCTTCTGCGCCGTATAAACTGTCGAATCATACGACACCGCATACACACCCGGATAAAACACCGGGAACGACGCCGCACCATCATCCACCGCAACCTTACGGTTATTAATCGTCGCAGCCTCCACACCCTGAATATTCACCTTCACCGACGGCAAAGACGCCTCATCAATAGCCCACTTATCAAAAAAGCCCCAATGCGTGCCCGAACGATGCAAACGAAAATCCGTATGCTGCTGCGAACCCTCCAACGTATAGGACGCACGCACCGTCGCATGCTCACCATCCGCGCTAGTCTCCACCACCTCATACGACACCTCACCCAACGAAGACACCGAACGCATCAAAGCATCCCCATCCAGCAGCGACGCGTCACCCTCAGGAATCTGCGCACCCAACAGGCCACGCGCATACGAACCATTACCCGTACGCAACGCATGAAAATACTCCCGCACCTGACCCGTCGGACCATACACCAGCTTATTCGTCATAACCAGCGCCGCAGCAGCCACAGAAACCGCCACCACAACACCGACCATCCACATTGCCAGAACCCGCTCCACGGGAGAAAAATTACGCATAGAACCAGAGTAACGCAGGTAGTCCGCTAGGTTTCACGCACCGCACACACTAAAGTTGTGTATATGGCAGAACGCGCTCACGAAGTCCCCGCCAAATACGGCGAAGTCAACGAACTATTCCACCCCCGCATGCGCTCCTACGGCAGGCGCATCGAAGCGGCGCTCCCCGGCACCATCGTGCTCCTCGCCGCGCTCGCCTTCATCCTCTACAAGCGACCCGCCCTGCCGTACACCCTCCTCGTACTGCTCATCGGCACCATCGCAGGCGTAAACCTCTACTCAGTCCTCAAACCCACCATCATCGTCATCACCAAAACCCACGTGCTCCGCGCACGCACCTTCGGCTGGTTCGCCGTACCCCTCGAAAACATTGACCACACCATCTTCGTCGAAAAGCTCTACCCCAAAAAAGCCTACGGCCAGAAACTCAAAACCGTCGCCGGCCGCCTACGCTACCGCAGCTTCCCCGCCATGTGGGCCGTTGACAAAGACGGCAAACAGCTCATGCGCATCGACGGTCGTGTTTGGGACGGCAAAACCATGCGAGAAGTCTCCTCCAAACTCTCCGCCCAGACCACCATCTACAAGCAGATCAACGTGGTCAACATGGACAAAGAACACAAGGGACTCATCACCTTCAACGAACTGCACCCCGGCTGGCGCTCCAGCCTCATGACCGCACTCGCCGTCATCATCGTGGCAATCCTCTTCGCAGCATCCTTCATGCCCGAAGAACTCGCCCGCACCATCTACCTCATCCACTAGAACCCCCACCCTTCACCGGTGCTTCATCTGGATGCGCAAAGGCCCGGCACCCACCCCACACGGGGCAGGCGCCGGGCCTTTTGCACGCCTAGCTCAAGACGCATTGCGGGCGAGCTTGAGAAGCAAACCTAGCTCGCCGGGCGCGACAGAACCGCCACCAAAAACTCCGAAGAGCCCTCCACAAACGGGTGCAACTGCCACGACGAGTACGTGTTATCCACGTTCAAGCCAACCTCGCGGGCATCAGCGAGGAACTGCTCAAACGCATAATCACGGCCCGGACCCGAACCATAACCAACCACCGCACGGCCACCCGGCGCCAACACGCGACGGAAATTCTCAACCACCGGCTTACGAGTCGAACGGGCCAAGAAACCCATCACATTACCCGCACACACCAGCAGCTCAAAACCATTCTCCGCCGTAGCGTCACCCTCAATGCCCAGCACCTCCGGCAAATCCACCAAATCGGCAGTAATCCACGTAGCGTCCGGGCAGACGCGGCGCGCCTCCTCAATCAGCTCAGGATCAATATCCACACCCGTCACACGGTGACCCAGCGCGTGCAGCTGCTTACCCACACGACCGGGACCGGAACCCGCATCAAGAATCTTCGCACCGCGAGAAGCCATAGCATCCAACAGACGAGACTCACCGGCCATATCGTTACCCTCAGCCTCCATCGCCTTAAAACGGTCAATATACCACTGAGAATGATTCGGGTTGCTCTCCTTACGGACCAACCACAGCGACTTCTCACGCTCAGCCGGAGCGTTGAAACTCATCATTGCCATAAAAACTCCTTAGACAGGGTTGAGGATGCGCCAACCGCCACCAGGCAAGGTGACCGCGGCATATAAGCGGTGTGTGCGCTACGTACTAGCATAGCCCCACCCGGCACCTGCCGGTAAGGGCAGCAAGAGCCGGACGGGGCTATCGGAAGCGCTACAGAGGCGCTACAGGGGCTGGACGATAGGAGCGTGTTTAGAGGTGGTCGCCCTCAACATTCGACGGACCCGCTGCAAACGCCTTACGCATCTGCTCCTCACGTTCCTCCTCAGCCAAACGAGCAGCCTCAGCGAACTGCGCCTCAATATCGGCAAGCAGCGCCTCAACCTCTTCCTTACCAGCCACCGGGCCGCCAGCAATCAGACCATCAGCGCCCAAAACCACAGCCAACGGCACACCATTACCAAAATTCGCGCGCGCACCAGCCTCACGGTCAATCAACGGAGTCAAACCCTCCGGCAACGTACCCGCATTACGCGAGGTCTGCAACGACTCCAGGCTCGAATACACCGGATGCAACGCCACCTGCGGCAGACGCTCCTGCCACGAAGCCATCGTCTTCAAAAACTTCACACAACCAGCGCAGGTCGCCGACACAAACACCAGCACACGCGCCTGATTCTTAGCCAACGCACGCAAATTCGTGTGGCGACCATTCTCCAGATACAGCGCAGCATGAGGAATAGGCATGCGAACATACTGCTCCTCGCCATTCTCGTCATACACCGGCTCCGGCAAAATCACCTCAGCCTGCGGCTCCGGCTGCGCAAGAGCATCACCACGGCGAACAGCCTCCAACGTCAGCGCAATCAACGCCGCACCAAAAACCCAAGTCCAGCCGCTATTACCCAGACCCAGCAGAGTCGACACAACACCCGTGCCGCCCCTCAACGCGCTCGCATGCGCGCCAGCCGCCGCCAACAACAACGCAACATTACGGACCAGCGTGTAACGGCTCACCGGCGCATTCGACTCAGAACCAAAACAATTACAACCCGCAGTACGACCCGTCGCCAGCGCGCGCGCAATCACCACCGTATAGAACAGCATCAGAATCAGCGCCAAACCCGACGCAATCACCGCAGGTAAACGCACCGGCGACAGCAGCAGAACGGCGGCTAGGGCGATTTCAAACCACGGCAAAATCAGCGACACCGCACGGGTCGGCGCGATCTTCTCCAAACCAAGATTCTGAATACCGGTCACGGTACTCTGCGGGTCCTTCGCCTTAGCAATACCGCTAATCAACAAAGTCAACGCAACAAGTGCCGTACACAAAACAAGCGGCACAGTAGAGACGGTGAGCATAAAACTCCTAGAGTGAGTGTGCGAAAACAGGAGGCGGCAGCGGCAGTTTTTAGGCAGAACAAACCGCGCGACGAGCCGCCGTGTTATACACGATTTTACGCCCTGCACATGGGGAATTGTCCCTACGAGTTAAGCGGAAAGCGGTATACGCCCTCGTTCCTACAGGGGCACCCGCCCTCGCTTCGCATCGGGCACCCTGATGTCACTACGGGCGATACCGCTTTCCTTAGGGCTTGGCACGCTATGCCCTTCCTCCGCTCCTGCAGGGGACCCGCCCTCGCTTCGCTTCGGACACCCTGATGTCGCTTCCAGAAGGGATAGCTACGCCTGGGCGGCTACGCCTTGTACACGCTTAGATAGCCGTGAGGCGCACCCCGTACTCACCCGCCAGCTCCGCGTACGCCTGCACAAAGCGCTGCGCTCGCGCACCCGAGGCACAGAAAACGCCCACACGCTGATCACGCACCGACTCAAACAGGCTCAGCAGCTCCGCGGGCACGTCGGTTGCCGGCAGCAGCGACCCCTCCGCGTCACTCAGCTGCGACAGTGGCACATGCAGCGAACCCTCATGCTTCACCGACTGCTCACGCTCGGGCACCTCACGCACATCCAGCAGAACCTGCGGAACCTCATGCGCCGACAAATCCACCGGCACCACACGCGCCGGATCCGGCACCGCCCCAAACGACGTACACGTACCCGACAAGGCATCATACGTCAGCAGAGTACCCGCCGCCGTCGGCAAACCACTCACAAACTTGAGCACCTCCGTCGCCATCAGCGAACCAACCACAGCCGTCGTCGCACCCAACACCCCGGCAAGCGCACACGACTCCACCGTCTGCGGAATCGTCGGAAAAATATCACGCAAATGCGCGCCATCCGGCTCAAAAAGACTCACCGACCCACCAAAACGCAAAACCGTGCCCCACACCAGCGGCAAACCCGCAACCTGCGCAGCATCCGCAATCAGATACTTCGACGCAAACGTATCCGTACAATCCACCACACAATCCGGTGCCGACGCGGCGAAAAGATCCAAAATCCAGGACGCATCCACATGCCGAATCGTTGTCTCAACCGTCAACGACGGGCACAACTCCAGGGCACGGCGCGCCGCAACCTCCGCCTTCGGCTCACCCACATCAGGCACACCAAAAAGCGGCTGACGCTGAATATTCGACAGCTCCACCGAATCAGAATCCACAATATGCAGATACCCCACACCAGCCGCCGCCAACGCCTGCACCACCGGACAACCCAAACCACCAGCACCAATCACCAACACGCGGGTAGCCGCCACCGCATCCTGATCAAAGCCCGGCAGGCGACGCTGACGGTCCGTGCGCTCGCGATCCAGACGCGCATGCTCCGGATTCACCGGGGTAGGGGAAAGGTTTACATCCACGAGACAAAACCCTCCGACGGCGACGACGCCTTCGCGTGCTCACGCACCGGAATACGGCCAGCCTCACGCGCCAACGCGCCCGCCTGCACCGCAAACTTCATCGCCTGAGCCATCGCCACCGGATCCTCAGCACGATTCACCGCCGACGCCAACAACACCGCATCACAACCCAGCTCCATCGCCAGTGCCGCGTCGGAGGCGGTACCCACACCAGCATCCAGAACCACCGGAACCTGCGCGCGAGAAGCAATCAGCTCAATATTGTGCGGGTTCAAAATGCCTAGACCGGTACCAATCGGCGCGCCCAACGGCATCACCGCGGCAACGCCCGCATCCTCCAGGCGAGCGGCAGCCACCGGGTCGTCAGAGGTGTACGCGAGCACCGTGAAATCCTCGGCGACCAGCTGCTCGCAAGCGTTCAACAGCTCCACGGTGTCCGGCAGTAGGGTGTCTTCGTCGTGGATGATCTCGACCTTCACCCAGGAAGTGCCCAGCGCCTCGCGGGCGAGCATCGCGGTCATCACCGCATCGGCTGCGGTGCGGCACCCTGCGGTATTGGGCAGCGGCGCAATATTGAGCTTCTGCAGAAGCGGAAAAATGGGGGTGCCTGCGGCGTGACGGCGCATGGCAACGGTCGTCATTTCGGTGCCGGAGGCGATGAGCGCCTGCTCGAGCAGGTCCATGCTGGTTGCGCCTCCGGAACCCATGATGAGGCGGGATGTGAAGGTGCGGTCGCCGATGGTGAGCGGTGTGAGGCTCATGAGTTCTCCTCTGTGGGAACGTCTAGATAACGGGGTTTGCTGGTTGGTGCGGCTGGTTGGTGCGGGGCGCTACGGTGCGCCCGGTTCAGGGAACAAAAACCGAGAATATCTGTTCTTTTTACCGGGGGTATTTGCCGGTACAGGCGGGAAGATTAGCCGCCCTGAACGGCGGTGAGGGCATCCACCCTATCGCCCTCGTTCAGCGGCACATCCAGCCACGTGGAACGCGGCACGATACTGCGGTTGAGCGCCACAGCCACGCCATTTTCGGTACCGAACTGGTCCAGGACAAGGTCAAATACGGTGCGGGCATTCGTGGTTAGCGGCTCGCCGTTGTAGGTGATGATCATGCGAAATCCTTTCGTGAAGGTGCCGGGTGCATCCGGCGGGGACTGTGTTTAGTGGGTGAATCGTGCCGGGTCGCACGCCTGCATGATGGGCGGAATCTCAGCCCCGCAGGCGACCTCCGCACCAACCTTGCCGGCGAGCGCGGCAAGCAGAATACCGTGGCGGAAATAGCCCGTGGACATGAGCTGGCGGGTTCCGTCGGCGCGAGTGCGGTACCCGAAGATGGGTAGGTCGTCCGGGGTGCCGGGGCGGGCGCCGACGTTCGCCTCCAGAAGCTCGCACTCTTCAACGGCAGGCACCAGGCGGATTGCGTCACGCAGCAGCTGGTGTACGCCGTCAATGGCGGGCAGTGTGCGGTGGTCTTCGCGGCTGGTCGCACCGATGCACAGCTCTCCGTCGGGGCGGGGGATGAGGTAGACGGGGCGGGAGTTCACGTAGCCGCGCACTACATGCTTGAGGATGGGCCGCGGGGTGCGCAGGCGCAGAATGTCCCCGTAGACGGGGCGTAGCGGGTAGTCCCCGTGCAGTGTTGCCCCTAGTCCAGTGCAGATAATGTCGCCCGCGTCCGGGTCGGTGACCCGTTCGGTGCTGAAGGTGACGCCGCGGCGGGTGAGGGCGTCTTTGAGGGCGCGCCTCATGAGCCGCGGGTGTAGCTGATGGTCGCTGGGGATGCTCACGGCGCCGGCGATACGCGGCGCCAGGAGCGGTTCGAGGGTGCGTGCCTGCGTGGGGGTGACGGGGTCTGCGGGGCGGTTCATGTCCCGGTAGTAGGCGCGGGTGCGTTGCAGGTGCTCGGCGTCGGCGCGGTCGGCTGCGATGATGAGCGTGCCGGTGGTGTCGTAGCCGGTGGGCAGGTCGGTGGCGCGGCTGAGCCTCTCCATGAGGGAGGGGTAGGCGTCGGCGCTGGCGGTCATGAGCGGGAAGAGCGCGTCCTGCTGGAATTGCACTTCTGCGATGGGCGCGAGCATGCCGCCGGCGTAGTGGCTGGCGGCGGGGTAGAATGCCGTACCGTCGTCGGTGGTGCCGTAGTCGCTGGTTTCGGCGTCGATGAGGTGCACGTTCTCACCGCGTTCGGTGAGCTCAAACGCGGTGGTGAGGCCAATGATTCCGCCGCCAATGATGGTGATGGTCATGGCTATGCCTGCAGCGCGGGGGTGTCGACGAAGGCGCGGACCATGGCGATTCCGGCAACTCCGGTGGTGCGGATGGCGGGGCAGTCTTCAGGGGTGATGTCGCCGATAGCTACGGTGGGTACGGCGGACAGCTCGGCAAGTTCGCGGAGCCCATCAATGCCGAGGGGCGGGCGGTTGGATTGCTTGGTGGGGCTGGGGCGGAACGGCCCGGTGCCAATGTAGTCGATCAGGTGCGCGATCTTGTTGGACTCTTCGACGAGCTGCCGGGTGCCGGTGGTCAGGCCGATGATCGCGTCGGCGCCGAGGAGGGCGCGGGCGTCGGCTACGGGCAGGTCGTCTTGACCGATGTGCACGCCGTCAACGCGCACGCCGCGGGCACGCAACGCGAGGGCGACGTCTACACGGTCGTCGATGAGGAGGGTCTGGTGCGGCTGGATGATGCCGGCGATAGCTTCGGTGAGCTGGTAGAGCTCGCGCGCACTGATGGGTTTGGACCTGACTTGGATGCAGGTGGCGTGTTTGGCTGCCCGGACGGTTTCGAGGGGGTGCTCGCCTGTGACGAGGTAGAGGTTCAGGTCGAGGGGGCGTGCGGGGGTGGTGTAGGGGTGCGTTTCGCGGGTCATGCGGGTCTACGATTCGTCGTCGAGTAGATGTTTTTGAGAAATTCTCTCGTTGAATTTCTGTGGTTAGGTTAGCACAACTGGTGTGGTGAGTTGAACATCCTTCAAGCGTTGTGAGGTGTGTGCGCGAATGGTTGCGCTGAAACCTTCTTGCTCCGAGCCCGCAGGTAGGTGCCTTGACCTCTCATACGGAGTCACCGTAATGCCCTGAACCCAACATTCATTCCCGGCGAGCTGTCTGCGGTACCTCACCCGAGTATTCCTTCCCCGCCTCCACGCACACTCTTCCCAAGCCGAGCGCCCGCGGTTCGTTCCCAGCCGCACAGCCGCACCCTACCTCGTATCACAGGGAGGAGGGAGAGGGAAGTAGGGGAGAGGCCGGTATGTTCTGTCGCGACATCAGGGTGTCCGAAGCGAAGCGAGGACGGGTTCCCTGCAGGAGCAAGGAACATACCGCCTCGACCCGCTCAACCTAACTCAAAACAAAAAGCCTCCTACCGCGAAGTAGGAGGCGTGAGAAGAGCGGCTGACGGGAATCGAACCCGCGTATCAGGCTTGGGAAGCGTGCGCTCTACCATTGAGCTACAGCCGCATCTTTTTCAGTGTATCGCGCTTGCTTGTCGGGGGTGAAATGTGTCGCGGCTGTTTGTGTGCGGGGCGGCGCGGTTGAAATGTGATGTAGGCCTGTGTGCTGGGGCTGGTGGATGCCTGCACGTGGGTGGTGTTTGCCAGGTATCCTTTAAGCGTGCTTATTTCAGATCGCGATATTCGTCAAGAGATTGCTGATGGGCGCATCGTTCTTGATCCGTTCGATGAGTCGATGATTCAGCCTGCAAGTGTGGACGTGAGGATTGATCGTTTCTTCCGTCTGTTCGATAACCATAAGTACCCGCATATTGATCCTGCTCAGCCGCAGGAGGATTTGACGCGCCTGGTGGAGGTGGCTCCTGATGAGCCGTTTATTCTGCATCCGGGTGAGTTTGTGTTGGGTTCTACGTATGAGAAGGTGACTCTGCCTGATGATGTGGCTGCCCGCCTGGAGGGTAAGTCGTCGTTGGGTCGTCTGGGTCTTCTGACTCACTCTACGGCTGGTTTTATTGATCCTGGTTTTTCGGGGCATGTGACGCTTGAGTTGTCGAATATGGCGACTTTGCCGATTATGCTGTGGCCGGGTTCTAAGGTTGGTCAGTTGTGTTTCTTCCGTTTGAGTAGCCCGACTGAGCATCCGTATGGTTCTGGTGCGTATGGTAACCGTTACCAGGGTCAGCGTGGCCCGACTGCTTCGCGTAGTTATTTGAATTTTCATCAGACGATGATTCCTGCGGATGGTTCTGTGGAGTCTTAGTCTTTCCCGCTTTGGGGTGCGGGCGTGCAGGCTGTGTGTTTGTGCGCCCGCGTTGGGTGGTTTTTTCGCCTGTTGTGCTCGTGCGTTCACTCGCGTGCGGGTTTTTATCTCTCACTCTCTAAGGATTTTTTGATGAATCTGAAGCCTGTTGTTCTGCGTGTTGCTGGCGCGGAAGTTTCTTTGTATCTGATTGATATGTCGGACTCTTTTGTGGAGCGTTTTAAGAAGGCGTGGGAGCCTCTTGCTCCGGAGTTTTTTGATACTCCTGATGAGGCGTATGCTTCGTTGTCTCGTTTTGATCAGGTGATGCTGGTTCATGCGCCGACTGATGAGTCGGTGATGGATTTGGCGAATCCGTTGATGGGTTCGTTTGATAAGGTTTCGACGCTGCGTGTGGCTGATGATGATTCGGGTATGCAGGATCTGACGAGCCGTATTACGTTGGCGATGATTGAGCAGCTGGTTGGTCGCGGTGTGATGCTGCATGCGGCTGTTATTGGTGACCCTGAGTCGAAGCGTGCTGTGGCGCTGGTGGGTGTTTCTGGTAGCGGTAAGACGACTGCGTCGCGTTTCTTGGGTTCGAAGTTTGCGTACTTGACTGATGAGACTGCGATTATTTCGGATGAGGGTGTTGTGTCGCCGTACCCGAAGCCGTTGTCTGTGATTGTTGACCCGAATGCGCCGAAGGATCAGCAGAACCCGGTGGATTTGGGCCTGAACGTGGTTGATCGTGATGACCTCAGCTATGAGCTGTCGCGTATTGTGTTCATTTCTCGTGATGAGTCGGCTTCGGAGCCGTATTTTGAGCGTGTTCCGCTGCATGAGGCTCTGGTGTTCTTGAGTGAGCAGAGCTCGGGTCTGGCGCGTCACCCTGAGGGTGTTGTGTCGCTGGCTAAGCTGGTGGAGCGTTGCGGTGGCGTGTGGCGCCTGGTGTACTCGGAGGTTGAGGATACTTTGCCGCTGGTTCAGGATCTGCTGAATGGTGGTGAGCTGCCGAATGCTGATGAGGTTGAGAGCCTGGAGAAGTACACGGTTGAGGATCACCTGCCGGGTGTGTTCTTGAACGGTACGATTGCGGTGTCTCGCATGCCGGGTACTTCGGGTGTGCGTGTGGGCGAGGACGGCCCGTTCTTGCTGCTGTGCGACACTGAGCTGAATGAGCTGTCTGATTTTGCGGCTGAGTGCTGGCTGCAGGCTGAGGGCGACATTTCGTACGATGACCTGTTTGCGCGTCTGGCTGAGATCTTTGAGGGTCTGCCTGCGGAGGCGTATGACGAGAACCTGAGCGCTCTGGCAGCTGGTTCGATGCTGTGGGTTCGTGTGATTGATGATCCGCTGATTGATGACGCGACCTGGGCTCAGATGACCAGCGATGAGGTTCTGGATGAGGAGGAGCAGCAGATTGCGCTGGATTCCTCCGAGGATGCTGTCTCTGACGATGAGGATGACGTGGTGGAGGACTAGCCACCGCGGCTTACTGAGCTCCGCTTGATAGGCACTGCTTAAGCACAAGGGAGGGGCGGGTAGAAGATGATTCTTCTACCCGCCCCTCCCTGTGTGTTTACGAGGTTGTATTTGCGGGGTTTGCAAGGATGCTTAGCCCCGCGACGCTTTACTGGGCTGCCTTGTTGCGGCGCTTCTGTTCACGCTTCTGCTCGCGGCGAGCCGCACGCACACGCAACGGACCGGGCGCCTTCACCGGCAGCAGCAGGAGCAGACCCGCCACCACAACGATCAGAATACCGAGCACACCCCAAATCTGTGCGCCCATGATGCTCACACACAGGCCGAACAGCATCGGCGCCAGGAAGCTGGTGGCACGACCGGTGGTCGAGTACAGGCCGAACAGCTCACCCTCAGTGCCGGGTTCAGCCAGGCGAGCCAGGAAGGTGCGGGACGCCGACTGCGCCGGGCCCACGAACAGGCACAGCAGCAGGGCACATACCCAGAACACGCCCGGCTCGGGGAAGAACATCAGTGGGGTAGCCGCCAAGATAATGCCGACCAGCGAGATAACAATAATCGCCTTCGGGCCCAGGTAGTCATCCAGGTAGCCGCCCAGGATTGCGCCAGCCGCCGCGACAGCGCTACCGGCAATACCGAACAGAATCACCTCGGAAGTGCTGAAACCGAACGTGCCCGCCGCAAGAATACCGCCGAACGTAAAAATACCGGACAGACCATCACGGAACACCGCCGAAGCAATCAGGAACCACAGGGTCTGAGGGGACGTCATCTTCAGCCGCTTAATCGTGCGCCACAGCGCCTTGTAGGAGGCGAGCAGACCGCCCTGACGAGCCGGGGAGAGACGCTCCATACCGAGCTCCAGGAAACGCAGCTCGCGGGTGGGCAACACCTCCGGCAGGAAGCGCTCGCGGGTGCGCATACGCACCAGCAGGGGCACACAGAAGATGAGGCACCATGCGGCGGCGAACAGTGCGACCGCACGGATATTCAGGGCGTTATCGGTGGTCAGGCCGAGCACTTCGGGGGTAAGCACAAAACCCCACAGCACCACAGCCAGCGCCAGGATACCGCCAATGTAGCCGGCAGCCCATCCGGCGCCCGAAATCTTACCGATATTCTCCGGGTGGGAGATGCGCGGTAGCACGGCGTTGTAGTTCACGTACGCGAACTCGCTGAACACGCTCGCCGCAGAAATTAGGGTGACACCCAGCCACAGGTACTGCGGGGTGGGGCCCACGAAGAAGCACGCCGCCATCGAACCGACCAGTAGCATGGTGTTCACACCGAGCCAGAAGATGCCCTTGCCGGACTTGTCGTTACGCTGACCGGTGACCGGCGCCAGGATAGCAATCAGGAAACCGGCAATGGTCAGACCCAAAGACAGCGCCGAAGAAGTCTCTTCGGGCGTGCCGAAGTAGCTGCTGGTCAGGTACACGGTGAAGATGAAGGTCGTCATAATCGAGTCGAAGCTCGACGAGCCAACATCCCACATGACCCAGGACGCGATCGAGCGGCGGCTATTCGCGTGGTCGACGGCAGGGCGCGGAGCCTTCGTCTTACGGCGGGGAGAAGAAATAGTCATAGTTGTGCTTTCGGATGCCGAGGTGGCGCTTCAGCATAGCGGCGGCATGAAACCGGCTGAAGTAGAGCGGGCGTGCTGAAGAAGGAACACCAGGCGGTACGTACCGAGTGGAGATACGTACCGCCTAGTTCATGAACATTCGCGCGGAAGGCGCAAAGTCTTAGTTGAAGAAACGACGCTGCAGGCGAGCAATACCGAAGCTCACCACAGCACCCACGACGGAGGTCAGAACGGTCCAGAGGATGACCTGACGCAGGGTGTCTTCAGACTCGTGGGAAATGGCGGGAGGCTGGTTACCGGTAGCCTTGGTCCAGGCTGCGCCCAGGCCCTTACCAACCAGGGCAGCAGCGCCCATGTTGATACCCGCAATAGCAAGCTTAGCGACGGGGTTCATGTGTATCTCCTTAGCTGTATACGATGCGGCGTCCTGCCCGTGAACCCCTTCGGGGTTGGGTAAGAAAAGAGCGCCACTCCCTAGCGTATAGGGTTTAAGGCGTTCGTGCCGCCTTGGAGCCTCTCCGTCCCAAAATTGTACACCGTGCAATTCTGTAATGTGGGCAGAAGAACGAAACAAAAAGCGGCAAATTGGCACGAACAGCCAGACAAGCCTACAATCGAACCTGGGTTCCCACCCGCACCACAACGGTACGGACAAGGAACCCCAAACGACAGGGGAGCGCCACCGAGGCGCTGAGAGTGCTAAGCAGACCCTCGAACCTGATCCGGTTAGTACCGGCGTAGGGAGTCGAATTTCTTCTCAATGCCCTCGTCCGTTAAGAGGGCGAGGACATTCCCCTTCCAACGACGGAAGGACCACCAATGTCACAGAACGCAACCCCCGCCTCCCAGGCATCTACCCAGGCAGAAGCGAAGAAGCCGAACCTGCGCTGGCGAGTCAACGAAATCGTCATCGCCGCAGTTATCGCAGTAGCCTGCGCCGTCATCTTCTGGATCTGGGACATCGCAGTCGGCCCCGCCGCCAAAACCGCACTCGTAGCAGCACCCGAATTCCGCCCCATCGTCGCCGGCGCATGGCTGCTCGGCGGTACCCTCGGCGGCCTGCTCATCCGCAAGCCCGGTGCCGCACTCTTCGGCGAAATCGTCGCAGCATTCATCTCCGTACTCTTCACCGGCGGCGCGTGGAGCGGCGAAATCCTGATCGCGGGCTTCTTCCAGGGCGTCGGCGCTGAAATCGCCTTCGCAATCTTCCGCTACCGCCGCTGGAACGCAACTATCGCCATCTTCGCCGGTGCGCTCAGCGGCCTGTTCATGGGTGTTAACGAAATCTTCATCTACTACCCCGACATGGAACCGCTCAAGGCAATCATCTACGTAGCGTGCGCCGTCATCTCCGGCGCAGTCATCGCAGGCTTCCTCGCATGGATTCTCGTGCAGAACCTCGCCAAGACCGGTGTGCTCTCCTCGCTGGCATCCGGCAAGACCCGCCGCTAACCACCAGCAACTAGCCACCAACTAGTCACTCACAACGAGTCACCACTCGGCACACTCAGCAGCCACACAAAAGGCTAAGGAACCATCATGGAAGCAACACCGCGCGGGGCGCGCATCGAGCTCAACAACTTCAGCTGGCACCACCCCGGACGCCCAGAACCCGTCATCAGCGGACTCAACCTCACCATCAACCCCGGTGAAAAAGTCCTGCTACTGGGCACCTCCGGCGCCGGCAAATCGACGCTCCTGCACGCCATCGCCGGTGTGCTCCACGATGACGACGGCGAATCCGCCGGCGGCACCATCACCATCAACGGGCAAGCCCCCGCCGAAGCGCGCGGCACCGCAGGCATGATGCAGCAGGACCCCGAATCCTCCATCGTCATGGCAACCGTCGGCAACGACGTAGCCTTCGGCCCCGAAAACCTGCGCGTACCCCGCGAAGAAATCTGGGGACGCGTCACCGAAGCCCTCACCGCCGTAGGGCTCAACCACCTTGCCCTCGACCACCCCAGCAGTGCGCTGTCCGGCGGTCAGAAGCAGCGCCTCGGCCTGGCGGGCATCCTCTCGATGCACCCCGGCGCCATGATTCTCGACGAACCCACCGCCAACCTCGACCCCTCCGGCGTGCAGGAAGTACGCGACAGCATCCTTGCCGCCGCGCAAGCCACCGGCGCGACCCTGCTCGTCGTGGAGCACCGCGTGAGCATCTGGGCGCCGCACATGGACCGCATTATCGTGCTCGGCGAAGGCGGCACCATCACCCACGACGGTGCACCCGACACCGTACTCACCGAAGCCCGCCAAGAACTTATCGACGCGGGCGTGTGGGTACCCAACTACGTGCCGCGTGCACCGCAGAGCGCTGCCGGTAATGCTGCGGGCGATAGCGAACACGGCGAGGCGCTACTGCGCGCCGAAAACCTCAGCATCACCCGCGCACAACCCACCCCCAAACAACGACGCGCACGCCGACGCACCATCAAACGCCTCGGCGACACCCCCGCACCCGCACCCACCGACCTGCCCGTACTCCGCAGCGGCATCAACCTCACCCTGCACGCCGGCGAACACCTCAGCGTGCTCGGACCCAACGGCGCCGGCAAATCAACCCTAGCCCTCACCCTCGCAGGGCTCCTCACCGCACCCAACGGCACCCTCACCGCCACCGACGCGCTCCGTAATTACGACGGTAACCACGGTGGCAACCACGGCGGCGAGCGCGCCCACTGGGACATCCCCACCTGGACCCCCGCCCAAATGCTCAGCCGCATCGGCTACGTCTTCCAAGAACCCGAATACCAATTCATCCGCGGAACCGTACGCGAAGAACTCGAACTCGGCCCCCGCCGACTCGCCGCACTCACCCGCAACCCCCTCGACGAAGACGACCTCACCGCCCGCACCAACGAACTCGCAACCCGCCTACGCCTCACCCACCTACTTGACGCGAACCCCTTCACCCTCTCCGGCGGCGAAAAACGCAGGCTCTCCGTCGCCTCCGCACTCGCCACCGCACCCAAAATCCTCATCCTCGACGAACCCACCTTCGGCCAAGACGCACGAACCTGGGCAGAACTCGTCGACCTCATCCGCGAACTACTCGCAGGCGGCACCGCCGTCATCTCCATCACCCACGACGAAGACTACACCGCCGCACTCGGCGGCAACCACATCACCCTCGAAGCCACCGCAACCCCCGGAAAGGAGAACGCATGAACACCGACTTCTTCGGCAGCATCGACCGAACCAGCTACTTCAGCAACCTCAACGCCGGCGTAAAACTCATCGTCTCCTTCACCCTCATCATCGCCGCACTCATCGTGCGCGACCCCCTCACCTCCGGAATCCTCTTCGCCCTCGAACTGCTCGGATTCATCCTCGTCGGATTCCGGCCCGTCAACGTCCTCGCCCGCTTCTGGCCCATCCTCATCGCCGTCATCACCACCGGCTGGTCCGTCGCCATGCTCAGCGCCAAAAGCGGCCCCACCATCCTCGACCTCGGCTTCAACACCATCACCACCGACTCCGCCGCCGTCGGCGCAGCCATGATGATTCGCTCCCTCGCCATGGTCCTACCCACCCTCGCATTCGTACTCACCACCGACCCGACCGACCTGGGCGACTCCCTCGCACAAACCTTCAAACTACCCTCCCGGTTCGTGCTCGCCACCGTCGCGGCCCTGCGCCTCGTCGGCATTCTCTTCGCCGAATGGAACGCCCTCGGCCAGGCACGACGCGCCCGCGGACTCGGTGCAGGACAATCCCTCATTGGGCGTGCACAAACCTTCGGCGGGCAAAGCTTCGCCCTGCTCGTGCAGGCTATCCGCCGCGGCTCCCGCCTCGCCATCACCATGGAGGCGCGCGGCTTCGGCGCAGGCGAACGCACCTGGGCTCGTGTGCCGTCCTATTCGCCCCGTGATGTGCACGTGAGCATTGCAGCCGCCGTCATTATCGCTGTTGCGTACGGTGCGTCTATTGCGGCGGGTATGATCCAGTTCCTCTGGGCCTAGACCGTTCCGTTTCTGGTTCCGCTTTCGTAGCTCCGCTTGGGAAGCGGTATTCGTCCTCGTTCCTACAGGGAACCCGCCCTCGCTTCGCTTCGGGCACCCTGATGTCACTACGGGCGATACCGTCTTCCCGCGCTGGGACACGGGTAGGGAGGCGCCCGCACTCTTCCTTCGCTTCTGCAGGGGGAGGCGGGGTGCCGCATGTTTCCTCCGCGCCTACGCAGGGGCACCCGTCACCCGGACGCTCCGCCCCTCCTTGCTTCGCTGCGGAGAGCGTCCGGGCTGACACCCTGAGGGCGCTTCCGGAAAACGCGGCTACACCCGCTATGACCGAACAGGAAGGTACAGGCACCTCCGCACTCAGTCTGCAGACAGCGCAAAGGGACGGCATTATCCTCGCTCGGATAATGCCGTCCCTTCTCGTATGCGTTTAGCTCTGCTGCGCCAGGTAGTTCAGCAGCGTAGCGGTCAGCTCCGGGTCATGCGCCAGCGCCGTACCGTTCAGATGAGTCACCGGCGCAATCAGACGCACCGACGACGCCAACCACACGCCGTCCGACTCGAACAAATCCTGCGGGTAAAGCGGGCCGAAACCCAGCTCCCAACCAGCCTGGCGTGCCGCCTCGAACACCGCGCCCTGCGTAGTGCCGGGAAGGATACCGTGGCTCGGCTCGGGCGTATACAGCACCTTCTTGCCGTCCTCAATCTTCGCAACCAGCACCGAAGAAGTGGCGCCCTCCAGCACGCGACGCTCATCAGTAATGAAGATAGCGTCATCCGCGCCGCGCTCCTGCACATACCGCAGAACCGCCATGTTCACCGCGTAGGAGAGGGTCTTCGCGCCCGCCAGCAGCCACGGGTAGGCGCTGTTATCCATCGGCTCGTGGCCACGCGGCAGCAGCATCGCCTTCACACCCTCGGTGCGGCGCTTCACAATGGAGGCGGGCACCGGCGACGCCATAATCAGCGTGTACGGGCCCGGCTGCATAGAAGTCACCGCCTGGGTGGGGCCGCGCGAAATAATAATCTTCACGATGTGCTCTTCACCCAGCGCAGTCTCGGCACCGACGGTCGCCTCACGCATGAGACGCTCCACCGCCGAACGCAGAATTTCCGGTTCAGGGTCGGGCAAATCTAGCATGCGCGCCGACGATTCGAGGCGGGACAGGTGCATGCCGAGCTTACGCACGCGACGGTTGACGGACAGCATGGTCTCGAAGACGCCGTCGCCGCGGGTGAAGCCCTGATCATCAACGCTGATGAGGGGCACGGACGGGTCAACGAAGATGCCCTGCGGGTTCTGCTCGTTCAGAAGAATTACGGTACTAGACATAGTTTTATTGTACGTTCGCATCCCTAACCGGCGAGGGAAGATACGCAGAAGGGACGGTGTTATCCACGCTCCTACAGGGGCACCCGTCCTCGCTTCGCTTCGGACACCCTGATGTCGCTTACGGATAACACCGCCCCTCCTGGGCATGCGTACAGATATGTACTTGTGAACGGCTAGTGGCCCGCCGCCGGAGCTTCGTGGCTCAGACCGTCCGCCGAGTAGTCCGAATCCTTACGCGGGGTCGTCCACAGCACCAGCGCCGTCAGGACCGCGAAACCAAAAATGGAGAAGCCCATCGGCAGGTACTCATGCTCACCAGCAAACGACACCAGCGGCGCCGCCAACGCACCCAGCATCGCCTGAACCGTACCCATCACCGCCGACGCACTACCCGCCATGTGGCGCGCCTCGTTCAACGCCAACGCCGAAGCATTACCAAAAATCAGGCCGCACGAGCTGGTCAGCAGGAACAGCAGAACCAGCGTCGGCACCAGCGAAATACCGACAAGGAAGCTAACCACCAGCAGCGAAGACACCACCAGCAGGCTAACCACGCCGACATTCACAATACGGCGCTGCGCCACACGACCCACCAGCTTCGTCGCAATCGCACTGAACAGCACAATACCAATCGAGTTCACACCGAACACGATCGTGAACTCAGTCTCGGACAAGCCCAGAATCTTCTGCAACACAAACGTCGAACCGGAAATGTACGAGAACAGCGCACCAAACGCGAAGCACATCGTCAGCATGAAACCCAGGTAGCGGCGAATCTTGAAGACCTTCGGCAGCTCCGAGTACACGCTCAGGGCGGTACCCTGGTAGCGTTCCTCCACCGGCAGGGTCTCCTTAATCACGAAGATCACGCCGAGCATCATGACCGCGGTAATCACGCCCAGCACATGGAAAATATCGCGCCAGTTACCCCACGACAGCACCCAACCACCAAACAGCGGCGCGAGCACCGGCGCGAAACCGTTAATCATCATCATGACGCCCATGAGCTTAGCCGTCGCCAGACCCTCAGTCGTATCAGCCACGATAGAACGCGCCAGCACCGCACCAATCGAACCGGTGAAACCCATCATGAAACGCGCAAAAATCAACAGCTCAATATTCGGCGCGAAACCACACGCCACCGTCGCAATAAAGCAGATGACCGCACCGATCAGTAGCGGCTTGCGGCGGCCCGTCTTATCCGACAGCGGGCCCACGACCAGCTGGCCGAGCGCCATACCCACCATGAACCCGCTCAACGTCAGGGACGCGTTCGTGCTGGTGGTGTTCAGATTCTCAGCGACCTCCGGTAGCGCCGCCAGGTACATGTCCGTAGCGAGCGGCGCGATAGCGGTCAGCAGCGCCAGAACAACAATGAAAAGGGGCGATAGCCCGAAAGAGGTCTTAGTCGACTTCGAAGACATTAGTCCTTAGTTTTTCTTTCTACGTGATGCGCGTGCAACGGCGCCTGCGGCTCTACAAGATATGGAGGCGGCGGTACCGCCCCGGGGGATGAGCTTGCGCAGGCTAGAAGCACAACTTGTTCACGGTAGCAGAATTGGGCGTGGCTTCGTAAGTTAAATGTTTGACTTTTTTTGAGCCGGGTTGGGAGGAGTCCGCTTGGTTGGTTTGGAAGGTGGCGCTTGTCTTCATTTCTACAGGGATAGACAGGGGAGGGCACACCACATATTTCCTCCGCGCCTACGCAGGGGCACCCGTCGCACAGACGCTCCGCCCCTCCTCGCTTCGCTGCGGAGAGCGTCTGTGCGACACCCTGAGGGCGCTTCCGGAAAACGTGGCTGCGCCCTACGCATACCGGGTACAGCAAAGGGACGGTGTTATCCAACCCTCCATTGGAGAGATAACACCGCCCCTTGAGCGGTTTGTTTTAGTCTGCCGCTCAGCCTCAGCGCGTGCAGAAATATTTGAGAAATATTCTTGAGAAGCATTGCTCGGGGCGGCCGCATAACTTACGTTGGTCATACCACGCGATACGACCGGAGGGCCCCTCAGATGCGCAACCACTATTACAAATATTTGCTATGCATCCTGCTGCTTATAGTTTGTGTCTTGCTCATAATCTTTGCCGTGCTTTCTAACAACAACCCGGGTAGCGAAAAGGACGGCACTGCCTCCACGCATGCGCCGAGCAATACCTCAACCTACTGGGATAAAGACCGCATGGAATCCGCTAGCCCGGCTCCCATGCCCGAATAAAACAGCGCCTGAATAAAACTGCCTCTGAATAGCTGTAGGGCCCAATGCTTCGAGATACACAAAGCATTAGGCCCTACTGTTTTGTAGGCGGCTGCTACTGCGCCGCGCTGTCGTAGATGAAGTCCACGGTCGCGTAGTCCTCCGGGATTTCGGCGAGCAGCGCCTCCTCCTGTGCCGCCCAGCGTTCCCAGTGCGGGCGGAACGCGTCACCGTCACGAGCCATGGCGCGTTCGTGGCGCACCTCGTCCGGGGCGGTGACGAGGATACGCACCTCGCAGGCGCCCGCAATCGCGCCGACACCCTCACAGATGATGACCTGCGTAGCCGCCGGGTCGACGGTGCGCACCTCACCGGGGGCGCCCGCCTCCCAATCCCACGGGGTGTAGGTCCCGGCAATACCTTCGGTCAGCTGCACGGAGAGTGCGTCCCACGCCTCCACGCCGTCGAAGAGGCCGTCCCAGCCGGGGTAGAAATCGTCCAGGTGCAGCACGTGCACGCTGTGCCCGGCGGCGGTGAGCTCCTGCTCAAGCTGCGCGGCGAGGCTGGTTTTGCCGGTGCCGCTGCGGCCGTCAATGCCGATGATCAGCGGGATCTGCGCGAAGTCGGCAAGGAACTGCGCACGGAATTCGGTGAATTCGGCGGTGTCCATGTCAAAGTCGTTGCCGATGCCGTGCTCCAGACGCAGCATGTCTTTGCAGAGTTCCAGGATTTCGGTGGTGCCGGTGACGCGGCGGTTCTGGTTCAGGGGGATACGCTGACTCACTGCGCGTCGCCTTCTTGCTTGAGGTGGTTGATGAGGCCACGTGCGGCGGCGTCAATGAGTTCGGTGGTGTACACGAAGTCGCGTTCGCTACCGTACCAGGGGTCGTAGATGCCGAGCTGGTCCAGGTGGGTGGTGGTGACCTTCGGGTCGAAGCTGCGCATCATGCGGATTTTGGCTTTGTCGTCGTCGTTGCGGGCGAGGGCTTTGAGGCGCAGGTAGTGGGGTGCGTCCATGGCGAGGATGAGGTCGTTGCGGTCGAAGTCCTCGATGGTGAAGACGCTGGCGCGGTGCGCGGACGGGTCGATACCGCGGGTGGTGAGCTGCGCGGCGGCGCGCGGGTCGATGCGGTTGCCTTCTTCTTCGTTGCTGATGCCGCTGGAGGTGACGGTGACGGGCACGCCGGCTTCTTGGGCGTGCTGGCGGATGAGGTATTCGCCGACGGGGGAGCGGCAGATGTTGCCGGTGCAGACAGTCATGATTCGGTACATGGTTCTAGTGTATCGGTGGGGTAGAGGGGGTTGGGCGCGGTGGGTGATTGGGAGGGCTTTGCGGGCGGTGCTGTGGCGGGCGGATGCGCTCGCCGCCGGGGCCGTCGCTACCAGAACCGGGCGCGAAAAGGCCCCGCCGACACGTACTGGCGGGGCCTAAAATATGAGCCTTATTCAGCGGGCTTTTCTTTTTCGCTGTCATTAGATTTATCTAACGGCTTTGCTGGCTCACTGGTTTCTCCCGAACGGGGGTCGAAGAGTACCGTTCCCACAGGGATGCGGTATTTTACGCCGTCCAGCTCAGCCTCTCCCCGATGAATGGGTTGGCTATCTTCATGTACTGCGAAGTTATGTGCTTGTTGTTTTTTGGGCAGAGTAGCGAATCGTGCCCTGAACGTCAACTCTAAGACTTTAGAAATTTCCACATACTTTACTTCAACAGTTTCCACAAACTTTGGTGAACTTGCGCTAAAGGTCGCCTCACTGAAGTTCACGGTTTGGGTGAAGGTCGCCAGGCTGAAGTCTGCGGTTTGGGTGAAGGTCGCCTGACTGAAGTTCGCGGTTTGGGTGAAGGTCGCCCACCTGAAGTTCGCGGTTTGGGTGAAGGCCGCCTCACTGAAGTTCGCAGTTTGGGTGAAGGTCGCCTGACTGAAGTCTGCGGTTTGGGTGAAGGTCGCCTGACTGAAGTTCGCGGTTTGGAAGAATTTCGTTACCCTGAAGTCCGCGGTTTGGGTGAAGGTCGCCTGACTGAAGTTCGCGGTTCGGGTGAATTTCACCCCGCCAAAGTCTGCGTTGCTGTAGAACTTGGCAGAAGAAAAATTACCTTTCTCAATCGTGAGGCTACTGAGAGGATAGAAAATGGGAGCTCGGCTGAAATCGAAATTAAAGTCACTCCAGATCTCTGGAACGGTTTCGATTATTTCACCCTTATCATTCTTGGTGAAGGTACTACTGCGCTTGCTCATCTCGACGAAGATAGTGCGGCGTACGTCCTGTTCTTCGTGGAACTTTGCATAGTCTGTGGTGATGTCTTTAGGCTTTTCGTATTCATCAGAATCTTCGAAACGCTTAATCAGAATCTGGAGCCATGAAGACTCTTCTTCGCTGAGCTTCCAGGATTCTGATTTCTGGAGTTTCTCTAGTTCCTTGCGGGCTTCGTATTCTTCAATTTTTGCCGCCAGCGGGAAGGGTGAACGAATGTAGGAACAGAGGTTATTGATAATAACCTGTCCCTCTTCTCTCTGTTTGTCTTTGGTGAGGCTCTCATCCGCAAGCCATTCATCAACAAGGCCCACAAGCGTATAGATACCACCGAGGCGAACGGCTGCATTCTCGTTAGCCAGCTGTTCCACAGCCTTGGTGTAGCGACTGCGGCGCTCTGCGTGGATCTGTCGAATGCGCTCCTGGTGGCTTCTGTAGGCTTCTTGTTTTGTTTTCTTATTGAACTGTCTCTTTTGTTCTTTCATTTGAGAATCTTGCATTTCTATGTCTTTCAATCGATCTTCCTTCTGTTGTTCATATTTTTCTCTGTCAAGCTGCAAGGAAATCTCATCATTTTGGTTTTTTTGATGGGTTTTAATCAGCGTGAAAACAGCAATAACTCCACCCGTTGAAGCAAGTAGAGCAGTAGTAAGTTTGTCGGTTTCTCCAATAAATTTAGATATGTTCAGGATTAAGGGTAGGAAAAAAGCAGCTGTTGCCCCGCAGGCGATTATCAAAATAAAAAGCTGGAGGGGATGGTTTTTGAAGAAAATAGTAATTAGTTCTTTGGATTTATAGCCACTTACCACTTTACAGGCAATGAAAATCACTGAAATTAGTGCAGTAATGAGCCTAGTGAAATCAATTATTGGTTGTGCAATGTTGAGGACGGTAAAAAAATAATGATTAATTAGGCATGAAATTAAGATTGCTGTTAGTACCCAATCTCCCCAGTCCATTCTAAATATAGTTCGTAGCAAAGTGTCCACTGTATCGATTTTTGGATTTTTGTTTGAGGTAGTGGGGAAGCCTGGCTGCACTGAATGAGGCTGAGACGTTGGTGAATCATCGTTCGATGACATAGGAAGCTCCTGTCTTCTCTGAGAGGAATGGTCACCTTTCAGCATAGTGTACAAAGTACCTGCTGTGAGCTACCTATGGTTAAAATTGAAGGCCCGCCGACAAGAGATCGGCAGGGCCTTCTAGAGATAAGTCCTATTCGGGGTTGTCATCTTTGCCGTTGTTGGAGTTATCTAGCGGCTTTGCTGGCTCGCTGGTTCTGCTGTTCTTACCTCTCGAACTGGGGCCGAAGAGTACCGTTCCAAGGGGGATTATGAATGACTTGCCGAGAAGTGTAGCCGTTCCACATTTGATAGCTTTGCTACCTTCACGGACTGTGAAAACGTAGTCCTGCGGATCCACCTGTGCAGAGAACCTGGCAGCGCCAGAGATGCCTGCAAATGTGGGCGCATACTGTCCGAAATACGAGCCATTGAAGCCTACGTATCCGGTGAACTTTGCGTTCCCGAAATTTGCGTTTCCGGTGAATTTCGCATCCAGGAAGTATGCGTCTCCGGTGAACTTCGTGTTCCCGAAATTTGCGTTTCCGGTGAATTTCGCACCCAGGAAATGCGCGTTTCCGGTGAACTTCGTGTTCCCGAATCCTGCGTTTCCGGTGAACTTCGTGTTCCCGAATCCTGCGTTTCCGGTGAATTTCGCACCCAGGAAATGCGCGTTTCCGCTGAACCTCGCACCCAGGAAATGCGCGTTTCCGGTGAACTCCGCTTCCCAGAAGTCTGTGTCTCCGGTGAACTCCGCTTCCCAGAAGTCTGCATTTCTGGTGAACTTCGCGTACTGGAAGTCTGCATTTCTGGTGAACTTCGCCTTCCCGAAGTCTGCATCTCTGGAGAATTTCACGTTCCCGAAGTCTGCATCTCTGGAGAATTTCACGTTCCCGAAGTCTGCGTCTCCGACGAACTTCACGTTCCCGAGGTATACGTCTCCGAAGTGTGCGTTACCGGTGAACTCCGCACCCCTGAAGCTTATATTGCCGGTGAACTCCGCGCCGCCGAAGTATGCGTTGCCGGTGAGCTCCGCGCCGCCGAAGCTTATGTTGCCGGTGAACTTCGCCTTCCTGAAGCCAGCGTCTTCGAGGAACTCCGCGTACTGGAAGTCAGCGTTTCCGGTGAACTCCGCACCCCAGAAGTCTGCGTCTTTGGTGAATTTCGCGTTCCTGAAGTCTGCGTCTCTGACGAACTTCGCATCCACAAAATCTGCTTTACCGTAGAAGCGGGTGGATGCAAAATTGCCTTGTTCAATGTTGAGGTTGTTCAAGGGGTAGAAAATGGGCGCTCGGCTGAAATCAAAATCAAAGTCACTCCAGGGGCCTGGAACGGTTTCGACTACCTCGCCTTCCTCTTCGATAGTGCCGCTACTGCGCTTGCCCATTTCAACGAAGATAGCGCGGCGTATATCCTGTTCTTCGCGAAATGCCGCCTGATCTTTGGAGAAATCTCCTTCATAGTTATCAGGCTCTGAATCGCCCTCAATCATCTCTGCTTTTAATGCCAGAGGGAAGGGCGAACGAATATAGGAACAGAGGCTATTGACAATAACCTGCCCTTCCTTGTGTCGGTCGCTTTCTTCCTTGAAGCTATCATCCGCAAGCCATTCATCGACTAGACCGACAAGGGTATAGATGCCGCCCAGACGGACGGCTGCTTTCTCATCAGCTAGCTGCTCGATAGCCTTGGTGTAGCGGCTACGGCGCTCTGCATACACCTGACGGGTATGGTCGTTCTCGTTTTTCTCTTTTTCTTGATTGTTCTTACGGTGACTCTCGCCAAGGGTGATAACACCTAGAACGCCACCGGTGGTGTAGAGGATGAGCTGCCTGAGAACCCGACCGTCATCGTCCTTTCCAAAACCGGAGTTGAGCGCGATGGGTAGGAGAAAAGCTAATGCTCCGCCGAAGATGGCGATTGCCCCAATCCAAGCGTAGAACAGGGGTACCTTCACCTTTAGCTTGGTGAAATGTACAGCGAGTAAGAAAGCGACGGTCAATGCAGTGCATAGGCTGAGTAGCTGCCAGGCTTCCGTTGGCCCTAAGAACATGTATCTGGTTCTCCTGTCCTCTCTGGTAGGAACGTTCACCCTCCAGCATAGGGTAAAGCTACCTGTCCTGAGTTGCGCCCGGTCATCAACGAGGGATTCGCCTGTATGAGATGCACAGACCATGCTTCTGCAATCTACAGCAGGCGAGGTAGGGGCCGAAATTCTCAAAATAGGCGGTATCGTCCCTCACAGTGGGGGCAATGGCTAAGTAATTAATATTGTCGTGTTGTTATGTCTTAAGAAATGCGCTACATTATTAGGTATATGGTCGCGTGTGTAGGGCTTGTCCTTATATACAATAACCATAAAATAAAAGTGGAGCTACCAGCGATGGGGGAACATCGCCAGTAGCCCCACGAAAGAATGGTCTAGAAGAGACACGAAGACACAAAATCGAGCATCTCTACGAGACCGACGAACAAGGTAGCCACATGGCTCCCGCGTTCAATCAATAACCAAAAACGCTTTTTGGTCATATGATTCACCTCCTCTCTATGTAATTAGAGACAACGCGGAATTGCGTTGTCACTGCTGATTTTAGCAGATGACACACATTCCGCGGATTTTTGCTACCTAATTTATGTTTTATTTATTGTGGACATAGCGTAATGCCGCTGGAAAGCGATAAACGAACCAGGGTAGATAAGATTCGAAAAACCCCGCTGAGCCTGTAGGCTCTAGCGGGGTTTTTCGCACCGTTTTTATTTTTCGACGCAGCTACTCGGCGGTGTCCACCGAGCACGCAAAGGCCCCACCACTTCGAAGATGTGGCGGGGGCCTTCGGGATATTACTGCGCGGGCTCACTCAGGCGCATGTATTCTTTCCTGTGTTCATCCCAGGAAGACGGATCGAAGAGCACCGTACCGACCGGGATACGGTACTCTACGCCGTTCAGACCGGCTGTACCCAGATGAATAGGCTGACTGTCCTCGTACACCGTGAAGTTATGCGCCTCCTGACCAGCAGACAGCGCAGCGAATCGCGCCCGGCGCATCTCGCCCGAGTCAGCATCCTCAGCCACGAAGACCGGCGGGCTCTTCACGAAAGACACATCGCAGAAATCAGCAGTCTCCACAAAGGACGCGCCATAAAACTCCGCGTCAGCCTCAAAAGTAGCCTCACTGAAATCTTCACCTTGGATAAAAGCCGCCTCGCTAAAGTCTGCGGTTTGCGTGAAAGTCGCCCATTTGAAGCGTGCGACCTGCGCGAAAGCCGTCTCACTGAAGCGGGCATCTTGGGTAAAAGTTGCCCCATTGAAGTCTGCAATCTGACTGAAAACGGCCCCGACGAAGTGCGCGTTTTGAGCGAACACAGCCCAGCTGAAGTCTGCGTTCCGGGCAAAATTTACCCCGCCAAAACTAGCATTTTGGTTGAAGGCCGCCCCACTGAAGTTCGTATCTTGGGTGAATTTCACCCCGCCAAAATGCGCCTTCTGCATGAACTTCACCCCGTCGAACTGGGCGTTCTGAATGAAGGACGCTCCCCCGAAGTTAGCGCTCCGTGTGAAGGTTGCGTGGCTGAAGTTCCCCTCGCCAGCGAAGGTCGCGTCACCGAACCCCGCGATCCCTCCGAAGGTTGCGCGGCTGAAATCCACGGTTCCTACAAAAGCTGCCCCGCTGAAATCTGAACCGTTGCAGAACCTCGCCGCAGAGAAATCGGCGTTCTTAATAGTCAGACCGTCGAGAGGGTAGAAGACGACCGCCCGGCTGAAATCGAACTCAAAGCCGCTCCACGCGCCGGGGACAACAGCCACCTCACCCTTCTCATTTTCGGAAAGGGTGCTACTGCGCTTGCTCATCTCAACGAAGACGCTGCGGCGAACATCCTGCTCACCACGGAAAGCCGCCAGATCCGTAGCGAAATCACCCGCATAGTTAGCGGGCGGCGTATCGGATTCAAAAGCTTCTGCCTTGAATGCCCGCGCGAACGGCGAACGCACATAAGCGCAGAGGGCATTGACGATGACCTGCCCCTCCTTCTGTCGCGCCTCAACGCTGAGCTGCTCGTCAGCGAGCCACTCATCAACCAGACCCGCAAGCGTGCTGATGGCGCTCGCACGGACTGCCGGGTTCGGATACGCCAGCTGCTCAACTGCCTTGCTGTAACGGGTATGGCGCTCGGCGTACACCCGCTGGGGGTGTTTCAGCTTTTTCTGGGTGTTCATGCGGTGGAACTCCCCAAGAAAGAGAACACCCAGCAGGGTGCCGGTGATGAAGAAAATGAACGGCTGAACCTCAAAATTGGCGATGTCAGTGCCAAAGGTGAAAGGTATAAAACCCGCCGCGACAATGCCCAAGAGAGCGATAGCCCAAACCCAGGTGCGGAAGCTCGACAGCTTCCCCTTGAGGTTGCCGAACTGCGCGGCGAGCGGGAAAAACAGAATGACGACTGCGCAAGCTATCAGCCAAACCCACGCGGTGCTGGGTGCCAGATGCATGTGGTTCTCCTGTCATCGTTGAAAGGGGCGGGTCATACTCAGCATAAGGTAAAGCTGCTGGGCTTGGGTGGTTGTGGGTCAAAAGCAAGAACCCCGCCAGCGCTGGATGCACGGGCGGGGCCTGTGTGTGGGAGCTTCCCCGGGGGGGGGGGGGCTTCCCCGCTGGTAGGGGAGTGCTAGGTTTTACTGCGCGGGCTCACTGATGCGGGTGTACTCCTGGGCCTCTTCGTCCCAGGAATCCGGGTCGTACAGCACCGCACCAACAGGGAGAATGAACGTTCTATTAAGAAGGTTCGCCGTGCCGCAACTGAAACCGTGGGCGCTCTCTGGGCGCGCCTCGAACAGGTAATCCTGCGGATCCGCCTGTGCCGAGAACCGTGCCCTCTGCAGCCGCCTCTCCAAAGCCTCAAAGGACGGCTTAACATACATGAAGCTAGTCTGCCTGAAATCAGCCTTCTGACTGAACGTCGCATCCGCGAAGTAGGCGCCCTCAAAGCTCGCCCCGTTGAAGCTCACCTCCCGCGCGAACGTCGCCTTGTAGAAGCCGACATGCGCCGTGAACGTCGCCTTACTAAAGTCGGCATCCTGAGCGAAGGTCGCGTTACCGAAGTTCGCTCCCTGCGGGAAGTCCATCTCATAGCGCGTCCTCGGAAGCGCAATAAAAGACGCCCGGCTGAACGTGGCGTCGCCGTCGAACCGCGCCCCACCAAAATCCTCGTACTGCGTGAAGGACGCCCCGCTAAAGTCCGCCGCGCTCGCAAAGCGTACGTTGCTGAACATTGCGGACTGCTTGGTGACTACACCGGCAAAGCGCGCGGCCCCGCCGAACAGCGACTTGGAGAACACCGCCGGACGGTTGAAGACCGACGCGGCGAAGTACGCCTCATCGTGGAACGTGGAGGCGGTGAATACTGCCTTTCCGTCAAAGGTGACCGCCGCGAAGCTGGCTACGCCCGCGGTGTTCAAGCGTGAAAAGTTGGCGTCGGACTCGAAGGAGGCTACCGCGAAGTCAGCCGCAGCCGAAAAGACCGCATCTGAGAAGTCGGCTTCGCCGGTGAAGGTTACGGTTGCGAAGCTTGCCGCGTCTGCAAAGCGTGCCCCGCTGAACTCTGCCGCGCCCGCGAAGTGTGCGGCGCTGAACCCCACCCAGTCGGCGAAGTTCGCGCTGTTGAAGGATGCGTCAGCGGTGAACTGCACCGCCGAAAAGCTGGTGTCACCGTGGAAGGTTGCGCCGAAGAAATCCGCCGGACCGTAGAAGGTTGCGGAGGCGAAATCGGCGTTCTGAAAGTGCAACTGCCGTAGCGGGTAGAAGATGGGTGCGCCGCCAAAGTCGAAGCACAGATCAGCCCACATGGGCGATATTGGCGGCACCGCGTGCTGGCTTTCTTCGTTGTCTTCTTTGTTGTTCGCGGCGACTGCGGCGAGGCGGCGGCTGAGCTCCATGAAGACTGTGCAGCGTACTAGCTGCTCTTCGCGTAGCGCCTCCTGATCGCGCGTAAAGTCGCCTTCGTACCCTTCGGGGGCCTCGTCTGCTTCTAGAACCTGCCGGTTCTGTGCGAGGGGGTAGGGCGTGCGGATGCACCCGGTCAGCGCGTCGATGATGGCTTGGGCTTCTTCGCGGCGCACCTGCTCGGGGAGGGAAGTATCGGTGAGCCATTCGTCTACGAGGTTTGCGAGCGTGTACGCCCCGCTGAGGCGTGTGGCGGGCTGTCCGTCGAGGAATTGTTCGAGGGCGTGCGTGTAGCGTTCGCGCCGCCCAGCCGGCAGGTTGCGCGCCGGCGTGTTTTTGCGTTGCCGCAGCTTTGTGAAGAGTTTGTTGAGGTTCATGGTGGTGTGCCCTTCCTGCTCCGGTGCTGGCTTATAACCAGCATAGGGGAGGACCCCACCCCTGCGCGCTCGCGCTGGGCAAAAGAAGAAGCCCCGCCTGCACAAGATATGCAGGCGGGGTCTACAAGAACGCTACCTTTGAGTGCGGTAGTAATCGTTATTGCGCAGGGGGACTTACGCGAGTATATTCTCCTGTCTTTTTATCCAATGATTTAGGGTCGAAAAGTACCGTTCCAAGGGGAATCTTGAACGTCTTACCGAGGAGTGTAGCTGTTCCAAGATTGGTAGGTTTACTCTTCGTAGTGACTGAGAAATTGTAATCATGCGGATTCATAGCTGCGGAGAACTGGGCTTTTAACTGCTCATCCGCGAAGGTCGGTTCATAATTTTCGAAGCACGCGTTGTTGAAATTTACCTTTTGAATGAAGACCGCTCCTCTGAAATCTGCCTCTTCGGTGAAGGTAGCCGACATGAAGATTGTGTCTTGGGTGAAGGTCGCCGACTGGAAGAACGCGTATTGGGTGAAGGTCGCTGATATGAAGATTGCGTATTGGGTGAAGGTCGCTGACATGAAGAACGCGTCTTGGGCGAAGGTCACCAACATGAAGAACGCGTCTTGGGTGAAGATTGCTTCACTGAAGTCTGCATCTTTGGTGAAGGTCGCTCCGCTGAAGTCTGCGTCTAGGGCAAAGATCGCTCTGCTGAAGTCTGCGTCTAGGGCAAAGATTGCTCCGCTGAAGTCTGCGTCTTGGGCGAAGGTCGTTTTGCTGAAGCTTGCTTCACTGTAGAACTTGGCAGAAGAGAAATTACCTTTCTCAATCGTGAGGTTATTAAGGGGATAAAATATAGGAGCTCGGCTGAAATTAAAATCAAAATCACTCCACAGTCCTGGAATGGTTTCGACTATCTTCCCTTTCTCATCTTTGACGATATTGCTGCTGCGTTTGTGTATCTCATCAAAGATAGCGCGGCGTACGTCCTGTTCTTCGTGAAGCTTTGCATAGTCTGCGGTGATATCTTTAGGCTTTTCGTATTCATCAGAATCTTTAAAACGCTTAAGTAGGATCTGGAGTCGGGAAGAATCTTTTTTGCTGAGTTTCTCGGAATCTGTTTTCTGGAGCTTCTCTAGTTCCTTGCGAGCTTCGTATTCTTCAATTTTCTCTGCCAGAGGGAAGGGGGAACGAATGTAGGAGCAGAAGTTATTGATAATAATCTGTCCTTCTTTAATTCTGCTTTCCCTGTCCATATTATCGTCGTCTAACCACTCGTCGACAAGGCCCACAAGTGCGTATACTCCGCCAAGACGCACAGATGCATTTTCGCTTGATAGCTTATCGACCGCCTCAATATAGCGGTCGCGGCGAGCTGCATGCACCTGGCGAATATGATCCTGGCTATTCTTGCGATTTGTCTCAATAAGACCCAAGACAGCGATAATGCCACCAGTAATATATAGAAGATGAAGTCTTAAATCAGAAGATGGATCTTTGGAAGACTGACTCTGTTGGTTGCCAGAGCCTTGCTCGTTCTGTGTGCTGCTCGCAGATTGCTGAGTATCGGGTTTAAACCAATTTGTGTAGGAAGGAATATAAAGGGCAGCAACCGCTCCTAGTACTGCGAGAGTCGCAAGAGAAATAACAAAATATTTTCCGGTAAGGGCGGAAAAGAACTTTTGTATCAATCTAATGAGTGGAAAGAATGCAAAGAATCCAAATAGTAGCAATAGAAATACTGTTAGTGCACCATTGAGAGGTGCTCCAAACTTTGAAAAATTAAAAATTTCTAATAAGTCTGCAATCTGTCTATCACTTAAGGATTCTATATGCGAGATAGCGGAAAATGTGATAATTGGAATTAAAATTAATGTAATTATTTTATATATAAGGCGCCAAATTGCTTGTTTGTCTAGTGAGGCACTTTTGGGTGACATAAGGGATTCCTGTCTACTTTGAGAGGATATGGTCCTAACCAGCATACGGCAGGCGGGCGGCCTCAAGCCATAGGTGAAGGTTAGAGAATTACGGACCGGACAAGCAGAGATACCTTCATGGAGTGAGCGATGGAGCTTGCAAGCGGGCCCTCTATATATAAGAGGAGTGAATCTCTGACATCTCACAGCACCCCTAGCAACGCTGCTAGAGGTCTAGGTTCCAGCCCAAAAAATTACCTCACACACCCTATATAAGGTGCCCTCGGACTACCTTCCGGAACCCATCGCACCCCAAATTTTCGATTTTTCGCCCTTTTTCGCCCCTTTTTTAAAAAAATTTTCGCCAAACTAGCCCGGCAACGTCCGCCGTGCGCCGAATCGCCTCGCCGTGCCCTCACCCAGCCCAAAAACCGCGGAATTCCGCGGCAAAACGCCCCATTCGCGCCTCGCCGCCGCCCCAAAATCGCCCGCAAAACACCGCCCCAGAATCCCAAAAAATCCACCCCTCACGCCCCTCCACATAAAAAAGTTGAGTAAAGTTCGCTCAACTCTATTGACAGTCCCTCCGAGAGGGTGCATACTTGAGTACATGAGGCTCAAGGGAGCCGCGCAGACCACCCCCACACGGGGCGTCACGCGTAGCACCGACCGCCTCCAAAACTTTCAAACTATCCCGCCTCGCATTAGAAGAAGCGGGGCACTAACACCTAAGGAGTGAATAAACATATGGCACGTGCAGTAGGTATTGACCTCGGTACCACCAACTCGGTCGTAGCAGCACTGGAAGGTGGCGACCCGGTCGTCATCGCTAACGCAGAGGGCACCCGCACCACCCCCTCCGTCGTCGCATTCTCCAAGGACGGCGAAGTTCTGGTCGGTAGCGTCGCAAAGCGTCAGGCAGTGACCAATGTCGACCGCACCATCTCCTCCGTCAAACGCCACATGGGCACCGACTGGACCACCGAGATTGACGGCAAGAAGTACACCCCGCAGGAAATCTCCGCTCGTATCCTCATGAAGCTGAAGGGTGACGCAGAGGCATTCCTGAACGACAAGGTCACCGACGCCGTCATCACCGTCCCCGCATACTTCAACGACGCTGAGCGTCAGGCAACCAAGGAAGCCGGCGAGATTGCAGGCCTGAACGTCCTGCGTATCGTCAACGAGCCCACCGCGGCAGCACTGGCATACGGCCTGGACAAGGGTAAGGAAGACGAGCTCATCCTGGTCTTCGACCTCGGTGGCGGTACCTTCGACGTCTCCCTGCTGGAAGTTGGCAAGGACGACGACGGCTTCTCCACCATTCAGGTTCGCGCAACCAGCGGTGACAACCGCCTCGGTGGCGACGACTGGGACCAGCGCGTAGTCGAGTGGCTGCTCGCACAGGTGAAGGCAAACACCGGCGCTGACCTGTCCAAGGACAAGATTGCGCTGCAGCGTCTGCAGGAGGCAGCTGAGCAGGCTAAGAAGGAGCTGTCCAGCGCTTCTAGCACCAATATCTCCCTGCAGTACCTGTCCGTGACCCCCGAGGGCCCCATCCACCTGGATGAGAAGCTGACCCGCGCAAAGTTCGAGGAACTGACCCGCGACCTGCTCGAGCGCACCAAGAAGCCCGTGCTCGACGTAATCAAGGAAGCTGGCGTGACCATCTCCGAGATTTCTGAGGTCATCCTGGTTGGTGGCTCCACCCGTATGCCCGCTGTTGCTGAGCTCGTCAAGGAGCTCACCGGTCGCGAGCCCAACAAGGGCGTGAACCCCGACGAGGTCGTGGCAATGGGTGCAGCACTGCAGGCAGGCGTTCTGAAGGGCGACCGTAAGGACGTTCTGCTGATCGACGTCACCCCCCTCTCCCTCGGTATCGAGACCAAGGGCGGCGTGATGACCAAGCTGATCGAGCGCAACACCGCAATCCCGACCAAGCGTTCCGAGACCTTCACCACCGCAGAGGACAACCAGCCCTCCGTGACCATTCAGGTCTTCCAGGGTGAGCGTGAGTTCACTCGCGACAACAAGAACCTGGGTACCTTCGAGCTGACCGGCATCGCCCCCGCACCCCGCGGCGTGCCCCAGATTGAGGTCACCTTCGACATCGACGCAAACGGCATCGTCCACGTCTCCGCAAAGGACAAGGGCACCGGCGCTGAGCAGTCCATGACCATCACCGGCGGTACCTCCCTCTCCAAGGACGACATCGACCGCATGGTCAAGGACGCAGAAGCACACGCAGAGCAGGACAAGGCACGCCGCGAGGCTGCTGACACCCGCAACGCAGCTGAGTCCCTCGCATACTCCGTCGAGAAGCTCCTGAAGGAGAACGGCGACAAGCTGCCCGAGGACGTCAAGACCGAGGTCCAGGGCGATGTCGACGAGCTGAAGAAGGCACTCGAGGGCGACGACGACGCAGCAGTGAAGTCCGCATTCGAGAAGCTGCAGGCTTCCCAGTCCAAGCTGGGCGAGGCACTCTACGCAGCAGCTCAGGCTGACGCTTCCGAGTCCAAGCCCGCCGCTGATGAGGACGTTGTCGACGCCGAGGTTATCGACGAAGACGAGAAGAAGTAATCATGGCTGAGCAGGAAAACACCACCCCCGACCCGCTGGAGGAGGCATTCAACGCCCCCGCAGCGGAAGGCCACCCCGAAGCTGAATCGGTCGAAAGCCCCGAGGAAGCTGCGGAAGCCGTCGAGGCTGAGCTCCAGGACGCCGTAGAAGCAGAATCTGCGGATGCGGCACTCGCCGCGGAGCGCCTGGACTCCCTGCTTCGTCTGCAGGCCGAGTTCACTAACTTCAAGAACCGCACCGCTCGCGAAAAGGAGCAGCTGCGAGGCTTCGTAACCAGTGAACTGGTGACCGCGCTGCTGCCGGTGCTCGATGATATCGACGCCGCACGTAAGCACGGCGACCTGCAGGAAGGCCCCTTCGCCTCCATCGCTACCAAGCTCGAAGAGCTGCTCGGCAAGCAGGGTGTGGAGCGTTTCGGTGAAGTAGGCGACGCCTTCGACCCGAACATTCACGAAGCTGTACTGCAGCAGCCCACCGACGAGGTGGCTGAGGATCATGTCTCCATGGTTCTGCGTTACGGCTACCGAGTGAACGACCGTGTGGTTCGTACCGCTCAGGTGGCTGTGGCTGTCGCACCGTAAGGTGGTCGGCTAAGGCATTGGCTGAATAACTAACGACGGGCGGGTGCTCTCCCTGGTGGGGGAGTGCCCGCCCTGTTGTTTGCCGGGGCTACTTTACCCGGTGTTGGCGCGGGTTTCGGCGAGCTGTGGCGGCGGTTAAAAGGCTTGTAGGGGTGCTATTTTTTGGGCTCAGCCCTTCCAAAATTGAGTCAAGTAGACTAAACTTTTATATAGAGTATTAAGACAAGCACGCGGTGCCCCTGCAAGCCGTCCCGTAACCGAGGAGGGCGGCGCATCACCGCAGAAGGAGAAACAAACATGGCAAGTGAAAACTGGCTAACCGACGACTTTTATAAGGCACTGGGTGTCAGCGAAGACGCAAGCGAAAGCGACATCAAGAAGGCGTACCGTAAGCTCTCCCGCAAGTACCACCCGGACCTGAACCCCGGCGACGCCGCAGCAGAGAAGAAGTTCAAGGAAATCTCGGAAGCATACGACGTGCTCTCCGATAAGAAGCAACGCGAAGAATACGACCAGATCCGCCGCTACGGCGCATCTGGCATGGGTGGATTCGGCGGAGGCGGTTTCGGCGGTGGCGGCTACACCGGCTACCCCGGCGCGGATGCATTCGGCGGCTTCAGCAACGGTGGCGCAGGCATTAACATTGACGACCTGCTCGGCGGCCTCTTCGGCGGTAGCGCCGGCGGCTCCCGACGCTCCGCAGGCTTCACCAGCGCCGACTTCGGCGGCATGGGCGGCGGCGGTTTCGGTGGCGCACAGCACGCGGCACCCGAAGAAAGCACCACCAGCACCCGCATCAGCCTCGCTCAGGCATACACCGGCGCGACTGTGACCGTGTTCCTGCCGGACGGCTCCCACACCGAGGCACGCATCCCCGCCGGCATTAAGGACGGCCAGAAGGTCCGCCTGCGCGGCAAGGGTCTGCGCGGCGGCGACCTGAAGGTCACCGTGCGCGTCTCCGATGACTCCGTGTACTCCCGCGAGGGCAACAACCTGATCCTGCGCGCACCCGTCACCCTCGCCGAGGCCGTCGACGGCGCCGTCATTGAGGTGCCCCTGCCCGACGCATCCACCGTGAAGCTGCGCCTGGCACCCGGCCAGGTCGGCCGCCGACTGCGCGCTAAGGGCCGCGGCTTCAAGGCTAAGGGCGGCGACGGCGACCTGCTGGTCATCCCGGAGATTGTACTGCCCACCGAGCTGAGCGCAGAGGCGCAGGAAGCATTCGATAAGTTCGTAAAACTGGCACCGCAGGAGAACCCGCGTAAGGATCTGTTGAAGAAGGCGAAGTAAACCATGGCATCTCGAGAATCATCATCTAAGTCCCGTAGCGGCAAGCCGTTGCACAGTGTGGACCTGCCGGTTTTCGTGATTTCTGTGGCGGCTGAGCTGGCGGGCATGCACCCGCAGACCCTGCGCCAGTACGACCGTATTGGCCTGGTTCAGCCTTCGCGTGCGCCCGGTAAGGCGCGCCGCTATTCGCAGCGTGACGTGAACCGTCTGCAGCAGATTCAGCAGCTCTCGCAGGAGGGCGTCTCCCTGGAGGGCATTCGCCGCATTATTGAGCTGGAGTCCCTCGTGGAGGAGCAGCAGGAGCAGATTGCGGCGCTGCAGCGTCAGGTTGAGGATGCGAAGGTGAAGCTGGGCTTGGCGGAGCGCGTGTTCGCCGCAGGTACCAGTGGCGATGTGGTGCATATTGCCCGCGGTACCCGCCCGGCGCCTCGTCAGCGTTCTTCGGCGGTGGTGCTGTACCGTCAGCATCGCCAGCCGGCTACGGCGGATAATACGAAACCGCAGCGCTAAACCGGTTAAACCCGCTACACTGGGATAACGGCTCGGCTGTTTTAGCTCATTTGCGCTAGTCGGCCACCCATATAGGCTTGTGCGTCTTTGTGTATACGCCGCGAGGGAGGGTAGACCCCCGCCCCGCATGCACTCAGACCCACACACAAGGAGGTGAGGCTCCCCGAATGATCGGGGAGCCTCACCTGCTTTTGTGGCTAGTCCTTGGTTCTAGGAAAGAGCACTCTGAGGAGTACAGGGTAGAGTAATAAGCGAATAGCGCATAGGTGGCCTAAGTTCAGATGCCATATCCAAGCTAAACTAACGCTAGAAACTGCCTGCAAGAAAGAGGAACAAGCATGTCCTATGAGGACCAGAAATCTTACGGAAATCCCCCTGGTAAAGAGGAATCACTGGGGCTGAACCGGGAAGAACGTTGGCAACTTATCCAGTATTTTAATGATTTGATTAAACACGGCGATTCCAAAATTCAGATGTTGCTGACCGTCCAAGGTGTTATTGTCGCTGCATATGGAGGCTTTATTTCAACGTTCCTCAGCAAGCCGAATATTTGGAATCCTGTAACTATATTTTTAAGCGCATTATTTGCTGTATCTGTCGTTGTATCTTTGCTGGTCGGCATAGTTGCCCTGCAACCGTACGTCAAGGAGCACAACGGAGAACCTGCTACGCGTGAAGGACAGGGAAAAGAGAATATCTACTACTACGGGTCATATTCAGACAGTAGGATTCTAGATGGGCTGGACTACGCTACTGCAGAGGAAAAAATGAATTATTTGGGAGCGCAGATTTCAGTCTTAGGCGGTATCGCAACTAGAAAATTTAGAAAAGTATTTTTTCTTGAGTGGCTCGTGTTTTCTAACGTTATTATTCTCATCGCGTCCTTTATCTTTTTCGCTTCTGCCGGGCAGTGAAGCTAAGAGATGTACGTAAGCGCTGAATAGAGTTTACGGTAGATAGACTTGTTGAAACGTTTATCAATCATCCTATCTAGACATATATAAGCAGGTGAGGCTCCCCGAATGACCGGGGAGCCTCACCTGCTTTAACCTATATGCACTTTGCGCGTTAGCGGGAAATCACCTGGCGGTAACTGGCGCTACCCCGCTTACTTGCCGCTTACTTGCGGCGGTAGGTCAGATCGTGCGCGCGGCGGCCCGCCTCCTGAGCCTTACGCTCAAAGCTGGTGAGGGTACGACCCTCCCAACGCGGAGCCCAACCACCCAGCGGATCCTCCTCAGTCGCACCGGCGCCGGGGTGAACGTTCTCAAAATCGGGGTGCGCCTCCAGAACCTCGCGCATGACCAGGGCGTACTCCTCCCAGTCAGTCGCCAGACGCCAAATACCGCCGGGCTTGAGCACACGCGCAACCTTATCAGCGAACGCCGGAGACACCAGGCGGCGCTTGTGGTGGCGGGACTTATGCCAAGGATCCGGGAAGAACACCCACAGCTCGTCCACGGAGTTCTCCTCAAGCATGTTGTCGAGCAGTTCGGGTGCGTTCGCCTGAGCCACACGCACATTCTCCACGCCGGCGTTGCCCATCTTCAGCAGCAGATCCGCGATGCCGGGGGTGTACACCTCAACGGCGAGGAAGTTCGCCTCGGGCACCTCAGCTGCGCGGTGCACAATCGCCTCACCCAAGCCGGAACCGATCTCGACGACCTGGTACGCCTCACGGCCGTAAATCTTGATAGGGTCGAAGGTTGCCTCAGGTGCGACGGAGGTGTCGGTGCGCAGGCGCGGAATGTCCAGCACATGGGTGGGGGAGTAGGTGTCCCACGCCTTCTGGCGGCGCGCGGTGAGGCGGTCGCCGCGGCGGACGAAGGAGTAGGGCTGGCGGAAGAATTCCTCGGGAACCGGCTTCTTAGCCTTTTCTTCGGTGGATTCGGGTGCCTGGCTAGGCTGCGTGTTCTCAGTAGACATACCTAAAAGAATAGCGCAGGGCCGCTACACCGTGCGGTTTCGGGGCTGCTGGGCGGGGTGATGCCGGGCTGGCCGGGTGCGAGTGAACCGGGGGTGGATGCGGCAGATGCAGAAAATCGGTGCGCATACAAAAGTGCGGCGGGAACCGGAAGGTTCCCACCGCACTAAAGAGAGGTTGCTTGAGGAGTGAGCTAAGAGGAGGGCCTTACTTCTTGGAGCCCAGCAGCGCCAGACCCGCTCCGAGCATCACGATGTTGTTTGCGAGCTGCTGGCCGTCCTGGGTCGGGCGGAAGAACTCGTCGTGCATGTCCGGGTTGCGGAAGTACATGGTCATCAGGTTTGCCGCGAATGCGGTCAGGCCTGCACCCGCCAGGCGTGCGGGGATGAAGGGGGTCAGCAGGGTTGCGCCGAGTGCGGTCTCTGCGCCGGAGATGAGCTTGCCGAAGGTTGCCGCGTCCAGCTTGGAGACTGCGGGAACGCCGGTTGCGGCCATCTGCTGCAGGAAGGCGTAGGTACCCTCGTCTGCCTTGAGCTTCTTGACGCCTGCGTCGAGGATGAGTGCGCCGGCGGTGAGCCGCAGTGCTGCGTTGGAGAACTTGCCCATTGTCGTGTCCTTCTGTTCTGTAGTTGGTCGGCTAGGTTTTCGTTTGAACAGTTACCACTGTAGACCTGAATCCTTGCACTGTAAAGTTTTGACTGGAAAGTTTCTTAATTTTTTGAAAACCGAAGAGGCGGGGCGCTCAGGATGGGAGCTCTCGGACTCGGCAGGTCACCACAGGCTCACGCTGCCCCTGAACTGTCGCCTCCCTGCGCCGTCTCAAATCCTAGCCATGTTGGATTCATTGCGCTCGTGTGGGTATGAGGGGGTAAAATTTGAGATTATGCATTCTCTGTATATTTCTCATTGGTGATACAAGCCCCGGTAAAACCGTGTCATCAGGGCCCGCAAGCCCCGAAATACCGCACGTACCGCGGAAATGGGAGGTTCGCCTCCCTGTACGCCAGTTAAGGAATATGAGTGAATACCAACCACTCGGATAAGCCCCCGAGCAAAAAAACAGGGCAACCGACGCAGAAAAGAGAAATACGTGACACAGCAGCCAACGCCGCAGAACTCCGTCACCGGCCTAGATTCGGAGGCTGAGCACTCCAAGCTCCAGCGCGGACTCAGCTACCGACATATCCAGCTGATTGCCATCGGCGGCGCCATCGGCACCGGCCTCTTCCTCGGCTCAGCCAAAACCATCGCGCTGACCGGCCCCTCTATCGTCTTCGTCTACGCCATCATCGGTAGCGTCATCTACTTTGTTCTGCGCGCTATGGGTGAGATTCTGCTCTCCAACCCCAAGTACAAGTCCTTTACCGACTTCATTACCGATATTCTCGGCCTGCGCGCAGGATTCTTCGTCGGCTGGTCGTACTGGTTCTTCTGGGTTGTCACGGGTATCGCGGACGTCATCGCGATTACCGGCTACGTGCAATACTGGCTACCCGGCATGCCCAAGTTCATTCCGGCGCTCGTGGTCATCACGGCACTGCTACTGCTGAACCTGCCCTCGGTGAAGAACTTCGGCGAAATCGAATTCTGGTTCGCGGTCATTAAAATCGTCGCGATTGTCGCCCTCATTATTGTTGGTGCGCTCATGGTTGCCTTCAGCTTCACCAGCCCCGACGGCACCACCGCCTCCCTGGCCCACCTGTGGGATCATCCCGGTCCCTCCGGTAGCGGCATCTTCACCCAGGGCGTGACCGGCTTCCTGGGCTCCTTCCAGATTGCCCTCTTCGCCTTCGTGGGCGCCGAGCTCGTCGGCACCGCCGTGGCGGAGACCAAGCACCCCGAGCGCACCCTGCCCAAGGCGATTAACGCTGTGCCCTTCCGCATCGCGCTCTTCTACGCCGTGCCGCTGCTGACTATCCTCGCCGTGACCCCCTGGGACAAGCTGGACAAGTCTATGAGCCCCTTCGTGGGCATGTTCTCCCTGGCGGGCATCGGCATCGCCGCCTCGCTGGTGAACTTCGTGGTGCTGACCTCCGCGGCATCCTCCGCAAACTCCGGTATCTTCTCGACCTCCCGCATGGTCTACGGCCTGGCGCACGACGGTGCGGCACCCTCCGCACTGGGCAAGCTCACCAAGAACGGCGTGCCCGCCAACGCCCTGTACCTGACCACCGTGCTGCTGCTGTTCAGCCTGGTCATGCTGTACGCCGGCAACGGCATCATGGAGGCGTTTACCGTGGTGACCTCGGTGGCGTCGATGATGGGTATCTTCACCTGGAGCATGATTCTGATTGCCTACCTGGTCTACCGCAAGAAGTTCCCTGAACGCCATGAGGCATCCGCGTACAAGATGCCCTGGGGTATCGGCATGAGCTGGTTTGGTCTGGTCTTCTTCGCGGTGATGGTTTACGCCCTGAGTCTGTACCCGGATACCGCCGTCGGCCTGGCACTGACCCCCGTCTGGTTCATCGCCCTGGCCATCGGTTACGAGATCCTGACCCGTCGCCACGCCGCCAAGCGTGCCCGCGCGCTGGCTGGTGAAGGAGCCTCTCAGAAGTAGCCTCTAGCGCTACCGCTCGTCGTTGTTCTGCGCCTCGCCCCCGTGTTCTTTCTGGATGCGGGGGCGAGGTTTTTCTGTGTTTATTTACCCCCGTCAGGGGGCTAAATGGTGACCTATACAATAGATTTGCGACACACCAAAGGTTGAAAAATACTTCATTTACCTTTCAAAACGTGTAGAATATCTATCCAAACAGGTGTGAAAGCTCCCACCGGTTCCCGCATCAGGCGATGTCCGAACTCGCCCCGGATGCGGTGCAAACCATGGTCGAGCCCATCTCCCGCCCCGAAAGCCGGGGCTGCCCCGCCGAGCAACTGGCCGCATATTCATACACTGACCGTGCCTCCTGTCTTCTCGAGATTTTTACTCCAGGTCATGGCATATGCGGTACGGGGTACAACCGCAGAAAAGAGGACGTCGTGACTGAACATAACCAGGCCACCGTCACCCCCGAGGCTCCCGAACAGGGAGAGCGACTGCACCGCGGTCTGAGCAACCGCCACATCCAGCTCATCGCAATCGGCGGTGCCATCGGCACGGGCCTGTTCATGGGCTCCGGCCGCGCTATCTCCCTAGCGGGCCCCTCCGTGATTTTCGTGTATATGCTCATCGGCGCCGTCATCTTCCTGGTGTTGCGCGCCATGGGTGAAATCCTGCTGTCGAACCTGCGCTACAAGTCCTTCTCCGACTTCACCACCGACCTGGTCGGCCCCATGGCAGGCTTCTTCCTCGGCTGGTCGTACTGGTTCATGTGGGTGGTGACCGCCGTTGCGGACATCATTGCAATCGTCGGCTACCTGCGTCTGTGGTGGCCCGACCTGCAGGCATGGATACCGGCCCTCGCCGTCATTGGCGTTCTGCTGACCCTGAACCTGGTGTCCGTGAAGAACTTCGGCGAAATCGAATTCTGGTTCTCCATGATTAAGATCGTCGCCATCGTTGCCCTGATTATTGTTGGTGGCGCCATGGTCGCTATCGGATTCACCTCACCCAGTGGCGCGCAGGCATCCGTCGCAAACCTCTGGAACGACGGCGGTATGTTCCCGAACCACTTCATCGGCTTCCTCGGCGCATTCCAGATTGCCGTCTTCGCGTTCATGGGCTCAGAGCTCGTCGGTACCACCGCGGCAGAAACCAAGGACCCCGAAAAGACCCTGCCCAGGGCAATCAACGCCGTGCCGGTGCGCATCATGGTCTTCTACGTGGGTGCGCTCGTCACCATCCTGATGGTTACCCCCTGGCGCCTCGTCAGCCCCGATAGGAGCCCCTTCGTCGCCATGTTCACCCTGGCGGGCCTGGGCATCGCCGCGCACATCATCAACTTCGTGGTGATTACCAGCGCAACCTCCTCGGCGAACTCCGGTATCTTCTCGACCTCGCGCATGGCCTTCGGTCTGGCGCGCGAGCGCAGCGCCCCGCAGTTCCTGGGCAAGATCTCTAAGAACGGTGTGCCGCGTAACGCGCTGTTCCTCTCGGCCGTGATGATGCTGTCCTCCATCGTGCTGCTCTACGCGGGTGACTCGATTTCTAGCGCGTTCAACCTGGTCACCACCGTGGCTGCGGTACTCGTGATTTTCGCGTGGGCGATGATCATGGTCAGCTACCTGATGTACCGCAAGAAGTTCCCGTCACGTCACGAGAAGTCGAAGTTCCGTCTGCCCGGCGGCCGTTTCTCCGCCTGGCTGTCGCTGGTGTTCTTCGCCTTCACCATTGGCGTGCTGACCATGGATGAAGAAACCCTCAGGGGTCTGCTCGCGATGCCCGTCTGGTTCGCGATTCTGGGCATTGGTTGGTTCTTCAAGCGCCGCGCGGATGCACGCCGCCACGAGGCGATTTCGACCCGCACCGCGCAGATTGCGATTGTGGAGGCGTCGGAGATTTTCTCGGCACGCTAAGCAACTATGCAACCACGTTAAGTCGCGCCGGCTATCGGTACCGGCTACCAGCGCATGCGTAAAGCCCGCGTCACCTACTCCTCTTCGGGAGTGGGGACGCGGGCTTTCGCTCTCTCACAATGAACCCGAGAGGCTCGCGGGAGTGCGCGCTTAGGCGGATGCTTAGACGGACGCCGTCTCAGCCTCTTCAGCGAGCGGGTCGTTGTCATCATCGGTGCGGTAGAAATCCCAGCGTTCACAACCGCAACCGGAACGCATCGCCTCGATGACGGCGGCAGCTGCCTCCAGCGGGTCAAGCGCGTGCAGGTTCCACAGTGCATGCACCGGCACCGGGTGCCTCCAGCCGTGCTCCTGCAGGAACTCCGGGTCGAAGGCGGGTAGCGCCTCGGCGGTGGGTTCGAGCTCGCAGAGGAAGCCTGTGGGGGAGCGGAAGATCGTCACCACGGGGGTCGGGTCGGCGTCTTCCAAGCAGGCGCCGTCGAAGAAGTAGTAGGTGCTCAGGCGGCGGTTCCAGGCAAGCTGCGCGAGGCGTTCGCCGAAGACTTCCACCGTCTGCTCCCACTGGGTGCGGTGGTACGCCGCCAGGTCGGTGTGGGCGGTCTGCACCACGCCGATGCCCTGCTCGTTGAGTTCGCGGGCGCTCAGACGCGCGGGCTCTGCGGGCTCTGTGGGTTCCGCGGGCCCTGCGGGAGCGTCCGCAGGGGAGTTGTCCGCGGGGGAATTGTCGGGGGTATCCAGCTCTGCTAGTTCTGCCTCGGTGAGCTCTGCGTTAGTCAACTCAGCGTTAGTCAACTCAGCATCGAGGAGCTCAAGCTCCTCAGCGGTGCTTGCCTCAGCGGCGCTCGCCTCAGCAGCTGCGTTTGCTTCATTCCTCGTCCACAGGCGCAACTCGCGGGCAATCTGCGTGCGTCCGCGATGCAGAGTCGTCTGCCAGGAGCCGAACTTGGCGCGTACCGCACCCAGCGGCGGCACCTGCTCAATGAGCGTGGGAATGGTAGACCAGTAGCCGTAGTTCAGCGCCGTCGGCTCGCGGTCGTAGCGGGCGCAATAGCTCAAAAACAGGCTCAGAGTCTTCGGTGCAAAATCCTCGGGTACCGCCGCGGCGTCGATATACCACTCGTTCTCGAGCGCCTCCGCCGGGTAGATGCCGGTGCGGAGCATACCCAGGGACCAGTCGCCGTCGCCGAGGTAATCGTTGACCGTCTGTGCGGGGGCAGGCCACGCCGATTCGCCCTCCATGCTGGCGGCAAGCAGGGTGTACAGGCTACCGCCCTCGGTACCGATTTCTTTTACGCCGCGCAGCCGGATGTCCTCGAGGGTCTGCGCGTAGGCTTCTTCCTCCAGCTGGGAGTAGGGGTGTGCGGCAAGGTACTTGAGCGTAGCGCCGATCTTCGCCAGAACGTGCGCAATGTCTTCATTGCTGAAGTGGCGTGCCTCCAGCGCGGGCGGCAGGTCGTGAATAATATCGCAATCAAGAATCAGCGCCGTGTACTCGGGCTCCGGAGGCAGATCGTAGGCTTCCGCGAAAACGTACCAGAGGCCGCATGCGAGTACCGTGTAGCTCGGGGCGTCTGCCGTGACCGGGCCAAACTGCCAGATGCCGGAGTTCAGCGCATAGTTCAGGTGCTTCTTGTTGATGCGCGGGTACAGAAAGTTGAGGCGGCGGAGAACCTGGGTAGGAGTGAACCCCCGCGCGGCGAGTTCGGCGATGAGTTCCGCGTACTCGTCGTGAAAATCTAAGTAGCCCTCCGGCGCGTTTGATAGCGCGGCTTGTTCGCGCATGGGTCCCTCTTTCATCTGCAGGATGTGGCGGCACCATGTCGTACCGTGCCGCCGAAACCCTGAACGTGTGCACGCAGATAAGGGTGTTTGCGTGGCGTGAGTCCAGCTCTTATCTGCACGAATAAGCGATATTTTTTCAAAAAAATATGCTCTTTTATCTAAATTTATCGCTGAAACTAAGCACTATTCAAATACGTGAACCCCTAACACGGTTTCTTACGGAAAGATGACAATGTTTAGCGCACCCACAGGGTAAGACGTGCACAAAGGGGCGTATTCTGCACCAGAAGATACGGCGGAAAAATACACTTGCCCGCACCCGCACAGGCGAGCAAAATACGCCCCGCGCTGACTCTATCCTCAGCGCCACCGCTCAACCCATGAGCCGCGGCGAAATATGCGAAACTGGAAGGATGAGCGAACACCCCCTCCCGAGCAGCATCCGCCCGCGCGCGGATCGAGCTGCAGACCCCGCGCCCAACAGCGCCGCCGGCAACGAACCCAGCAGCGCCGCACACCGCGAAAAACACGAAACCGGCGGCAAGACTGAGCAGCCCGCCGAGCACCTCATCAACGCGCTCGCCGTAGAAACCGGCATCGCGCCGCACCGCATCCGCGCAGCCGTGGCGCTACTCGACGCCGACAACTCCGTACCCTTCATCGCCCGCTACCGCAAAGAAGCAACGGGCGCACTCACCGACACCCAGCTGCGCACCATCCAGTCGCGCCTGGGCCAGCTCCGCGCCCTCGAAGAGCGCCGCAACCGCGTGCTCGAAGCGCTCACCGAACGCGCCGACGAAGGCCTCATCGACCCGCTCACCCTGCTGCAGCTGCGTTCCTCGCTCATGAACGCCGCCACCATCGCAGACGTGAACGCCATCTACGCCCCGTACCGCAGCGAGCGTGTGACCCGCGCCCAGATGGCGCGTGCCGCCGGGCTTGATTCCCTCGTTGAAGACCTGCTGGAGGTGCCCCTCGCCGAGGCACACGCCATTGCCGCCGCGTACATTACCGACGGCACCGAAGACGACGAGGACGACGAGGACGAGAGCATTGAGGTTGCAGCGGCGGACGAAGCCCTGCAGATTCACAGTGCCGAAGAAGCCCTTGATGGTGCCCGCGCAATCCTGGTTGACCGCGCCCTCACCGACCCGGTGCTGAGCGAAAAGCTCCTCAAGCGCCTGCGTGAGAGCGGCGTGATCGAGTCTCGCGTGATTGCCGGTCAGGAAAGCATTGGTGCGAAGTTCTCCGACTATTTCGCCTTCTCGGACCGTATTCGTTCCATTCCGCCGCACCGCGTGCTGGCGCTGCACCGCGCCAAGGACGCCGGCGTGGTGCGCCTCAAGGTGGATGTGGCACCCGCCCCCGTGGCGCTCAGCCGTCTGCGTGGT
>ERZ773028.149-NODE-149-length-62208-cov-4.586327_pt1 | contig 62208 bp, 49 predicted proteins | sample MGYA00511123_ERZ773028 | MGnify/ENA primary metagenome ERZ773028 (study PRJEB29015, sample SAMEA2738134) | human oral metagenome | biome: human oral; feature: human-associated habitat; material: saliva | place: China | collected 2206 ... | reverse complement strand
AGCCTGCTTCACGTGCCTGTTTGGTGGTAATGCGACCGGCGCTTTCATGCATGAACTCTATGAGGGCTTCCTTCTTCGTTTTTCCTCCAATGGTAAGATATACGACAATCATACTTATAATATAGTATATATTGCCATATCTGAATATTGGATATTTCTGCAAGAGATGATCTCGGCTCTTCGATTAATCGAAGGTTGCAATTTTCAGCCTCATACTCGCGGCGTATGTAATGAAAAAGAATCCTGGTGGGGTTGTGTATGTATACAAGCGTATCTTTTTCCGTTACGTCTTCTATTAAACCTCCCAGACGAGCATGTGCGCTTTCTACAATTCCGTGATAGTGGTTGTTTCGCACAACGAGAGAGCTATTGCAAAGGAATCGTCACTCTCGCATTACTATGCCGGTTTTCGGGGCCGAAAAAGCAGGGTGACTACAAGGTGACAACATGACTTGGGTCAAAACAGGCGTGCAGCTATAAACGCGGCGAAAAGACTCTTCGCGCTTTGGCATGTTTTGGCATCTAGTCGCTTCTCTTGGCAGGGAGTAGCAACGCGCCACCCCAGCGCAGTGGAGTGAAGAGCATTTCTGCAAGTTAACACCCATAATCACAACCACCCGCATAGCGGGTGGCTTTATGTTTCGAGCGTTACTCACGCTCAACAGGCTAAAGCCTTGAGTAAAAATGGCCTCCTCTACTACGAAGAAGCCATCTAGGGTGAGCGATGGGAGCGTTGTGCCTATTTACCCACGAGGAGGAAAAGGATCATTTCCGTGCGAGTCGCGTGCCCTAATCTTTCCGTCAACTCCATGAATGTAGAGCTCGCTATTTTGATTATGACTGACGTTTCGACCGATGCTAATTGCTTCGGCTTGGGTGTTAGTTACACGGTATGCCCTTGACGCCCCCTCGGTCTTGACTTGCCAGGTTCCGTCGGAACGCCGTGTTACATGTTGATTTTTGGAAGCCATAGTGCCTCCTTCCTGTTGCCTCTGCGCGAAAGCAGATTTATAATGGCAACGGTCAATTGCGTTTGTTCGACAATAGACTGCTGGAGCCCCGCTGCAACGGGGCTTTGTTTTTGACGGCTGAATAACGTTTGGCGCTATCAGCTCACCATCGCCTAGGATGAAGATACATCCTTCGATATATAAAGTCAAGTCTTATGTGTCTCAATATTGTAAATCTGTGTCCCATATTGTACAATTCGAATTAGAAAGAAATAGGAGGAAGCCGTGAAGAAAAGAAACGTGATCAATCTGATTCGATACCATTCGGAGAGAAATGAGCCGGCATTTCGCGCCGAGGCTCTCGCTATCGCGCAGGAATTCGACAAGGCTGGTGATGCACAGCTCTCCGAATACATCATGGCCCTTCTCTCCGATGCCAACACTTTTATCCCTCAGATGGACGAGGCTCCGTGCTTCCTGAGCGCGGTAAGTCCCGCAGTGTCGGCGTTGCCCTTGCCGGAAGTCATCGCTTCGGACATCTCAGGCATCACCAATGCCATTCGCGGCAATGTTGGAGTAAACAAATTTCTGTTCCAGGGACCTCCTGGCACAGGCAAGACCGAAGCTGCTAAACAAATTGCGCGAATCTTGAACAGGGATATGTTCATGGTTGACTTTGACCTGCTCATAGATAGTAAGCTTGGTCAAACCGGAAAGAATATCGACACCTTATTCTCCGAGATTTCCAGTTTTAGGCACCCGGAAAAGGTTATCATATTGTTCGATGAGATAGATGCGCTTGCACTAGATAGAAGCAGCAACAACGACGTTCGCGAGATGAGCCGAGCCACCTCCATCCTCCTACGTGAACTCGATCGGCTGGATGACTCCATTGCCCTCATCGCAACTACCAATCTCTTCGATGCTTTCGATAGAGCTTTGGTCAGAAGGTTTGACGCATGCGTGAGTTTTGATAGATATTCACAGGACGACCTTATCGAAATTGCAGAAACCATCACAACCGAACTACTTGCAAAGTTCAAAAATGTTGGTAGGGACATGAGACTTTTTAAAAAGATTCTTTCACTATCTGACTGCCTCCCTTTTCCAGGCGACCTAAAGAATATAATTAAATCTGCTATAGCTTTTTCTGATCCAGAAAACGAATACGACTACCTCAAGCGCCTATACAAACAATTCGCAAATTCCGCAACCATAGATATTGACATATTGAAAAAACAAGGATTTACAATCAGGGAAATGGAGAAACTCACAGGTATTTCTAAGAGTACGCTCTCTAGACAGTTGAATGGAGGAAACGATGAGTAATGCAATTCTACAATTACGAGGTACCTTTAACCAAAAACGAAACTCGTCGCGCCCTGGTCCGCCATCGCTCCCTGCCCGAAAAACTGTATCCTCAAAAAAAGTGAAGGCTCTTAGAAATTCTCTTGCTCAAATACAGGAATACTGGGAGGGTTTCAAACACGATTACAAACCCCTTATTGCAATTCGATATGAGAGAATCATTGCGAAAAGCGGCCGTATGAGAAGACTACTATCCGAATCAGAATCAAGTTCATCTAATAACACTATCGTCGGAGTAAGATTTTATAACAATGGCAAATTTAGACAGCATGTAATTACTCATTGTGTAAGCAAACACTCTCTCAAAGCTGCTATCAAAGATTTGTATAACCTTGCCCTTTGCATTGATAAACTTTGTGGAGGAGAGGTTACCTCGGAGCAGTTGAAAAAGATTAATGAGCAGAAGACTTCTTTCAATCATTTGCCCTTGTCCCGGAGCGCTTTCTCTAGACTTGTCGTTGACGTATGTCATATTGAATGTTTTGAACTAAACGTCCCTGAGGAATCGGTTGAAGAACCGTCTATGGTTACCTTGTATAAGGGAACGGGTATTAACAATACAGAATTCCTAAGAGAAATTGGAATATCAGAACTAAATCTTCGTACCTATGATGAATCGACTTACCTTTTGACTCCCGATCAGTACAAACTTCTTTACAATACTGCACCTCAGTTAATTGCAATGGCAATAAAAGATATGAACGAGATTCCACATGACGAAATTATGGGAATTGAAAACGACCGCGGAACGATTCCATTACCAAGCAGTGAACCATGGATTGGTGTACTCGATACCCCATTTAACAACAATGTTTACTTTTCTGATTGGGTTAAGGCAACTGTGGAGGTTGACTCTGAACTTATAGTACCTAGTGATTATTCTCATGGGACTGCAGTGAGCTCTATCATCGTAGATGGTCCTTCCTTAAATCCAGAGATGGATGATGGATGTGGACGTTTTCGTGTCCGTCACGTCGGCATTACAGTAGATGGAAAGTTTAGCTCCTTCACGATTGTTCGAGAAATCGAAAAAGCTGTCATCAAATTTCCTGAAATTAAAGTTTGGAACCTGTCACTCGGATCATTCCTTGAATGTCCAGAAAATTTTGTCTCTGTAGAAGCTTCCGCTCTTGACAGAATCCAGGTAGAGCACGATGTGATTTTTGTGATTGCTGGCACAAACGACAAAAAATATTCAAAGGAAAAAAGGGTCGGGGCACCTGCTGACTCCGTCAACTCTCTTGTCGTAAACTCCGTGAGAATGGATGGCTCTCCTTGCTCCTACTCAAGAAAAGGACCGGTGCTCTCGTTTTTCGGAAAGCCAGATGTCTGCTACTACGGCGGTGATAAAGATCAGCCTATATGCGTCTGTCAGGAACCAGATAGAACAGCGCTGGTTTCGGGAACTTCGTTCGCCGCTCCATGGATATCAAGAAAGTTGGCTTATTTGATTCACATCGTCGGGTTCAGTAGAGAAATTGCAAAAGCATTGATTATTGACTCAGCTAGTAGTTGGAAACAAAGCGAAAATCCTCGTTATCTTGGTTACGGAGCTGTACCAAAACGAATCGAGGATATTCTCTCAACTTCAGACAATGAAATTAAGTTCGTCATAAGTGGGACATCTGAATTGTTTGACACATATACACATAACATTCCAGTGCCAGTCGTCCATGACAAACATCCTTATTATGCAAAGGCAACACTTTGCTACTTTCCGCATTGCGAACGAAGCCAGGGAGTTGATTACACAAATACGGAAATTTCTATAACATTTGGACGCTTAAATGGTGAAAAAATTAAACCTATCGACAACAATATTCAAGATCTTGAAGGGTCTTTTACCTACGAAGAAGAAGCTAGAAAGTTCTTCCGTAAATGGGACAACGTCAAGCATATTGCGGAGGAAATTAATCCCAAAGGGCGAGGAAAAAAGAGCTACGAGAATGGGTTGTGGGGCATCAGTCTAAAAACCAAAGAGCGACTTGACGAGAGTTTTGGAGAGAACATGCGCTTCGGACTCGTTGTGACACTACATGCAATTGACGGCGTAAATCGTATTGATGAATTCATCCAACGATGCTCTTTCCGTGCTTGGATTGTCAATAAAATTAATATCGAAACACAGGTAAATATCTTCAATGAAGCAGAACTAGAGATAGAATTTGAATGAAAAGAGCGAGTTCTACAGCGAGTTTGAGTAGAGGAAAACAATTAGAGAATATAGAAAAGCAGCTGATAATCAGCCTTAAGTACCAAAAGAATTGTAGAGAGATTCTGTTCTCAATAAAGCGAGAAAAGTTTGAAGGCAATTAGCAAGTTGCCAGCAATACTGAGGAGTTGAAGTCTTATAGTGAATTGAATGAAACCCTAGGTCGGCTGGGTTTCATTCAATTCGAAACCTTCTTAGGCTTTACTCCCACTCAATGGTCGCAGGCGGCTTTGGTGTGATGTCGTACGCAACGCGATTCACACCGGCAACCTCACCAACAACGCGAGAAGAAATACGGCCCAAAAGCTCATACGGCAGCTTTGCCCAGTCCGCGGTCATGGCGTCGCTCGACTCAACCGCGCGCAGAATCACCGGACGGGCATACGTGCGCTCATCGCCCATAACACCCACGCTGCGGATATCGGGTAGCACGGCAAAGTACTGCCAGACGCTGTGTGCGGAGTTGCGCTCGCCCGTTTCTTTAAACAGGCGCGCATTATAAGCATCAATCTCTTCTCGCACAATGGCATCGGCGTTGCGCAAGATCTCCAGTTTCTCAGGCGTTACCTCGCCAATGATGCGGATAGCAAGACCGGGACCTGGGAATGGTTGCCTATATACAAGGTTCTCTGGCAAGCCAAGAGACACGCCCAGCTCACGAACCTCGTCCTTGAAGAAGTGATCAAGGGGTTCAATCAAATCAAAGTGAACGCCTTCGGGGAATGGAATCAGGTTGTGGTGGCTCTTGATGGTCGAAGCCTTGCCGCCCGTCTTCCGGGCACCGGATTCAATAATGTCAGGGTAAATGGTCCCCTGCGCCAAGAACTGAACGCCGTCCAGCTTCTGAGCCTCCTCAAAGAAGACCTTCCAAAACTCCGTGCCAATGAGTCGCCGTTTCTGCTCCGGCTCGGTCACTCCGGCAAGCAGCTTTGCATAGCGCTCCTCTGCGTGCACGTGCACCAGCGGCACGTTGAACTGCGTGCGGAAGACCTGCTCAACCATCTCCGGCTCACCCTTACGGAGCATACCGTGGTTCACAAAGACACAAGTCAGCTGGTCGCCGATGGCACGGTGGACAAGAGCCGCAACAACGGAAGAGTCAACGCCACCCGAAAGCGCCAAAATGACGCGACCGTTACCAACCTTCTGGCGAATCTCTGCCACCTTCTGCTCAATGATGTTGTCCATGGTCCACGTGGGCTCAAGGCCGCAGATATCAAAGAGGAAGTTGGAAAGCATCTGAGAGCCAAACTCGGTGTGATTGACCTCAGGGTGAAATTGCGTGGTATACAGCCGGCGTGCAGGATCCTCCATGGCTGCCACGGGACAAACGTCGGTGGAAGCGGTTACGATAAAGCCCTCTGGCACAGACGAGACCGCATCGCGATGGCTCATCCACACGGTCTGCTTGTCAGGAGTACGGTCAAAGATCTTGCTGCGTGAACCGGCCTCGTTAAGCGACAGACGCGCCGGGCCATACTCGCCCTTCTCGGTGTGTCCGACCACTCCTCCTAACGTTGCCGCAATGATCTGATGTCCATAGCAAAAACCAAAGACCGGCACGCCAAGTGCCAGCACGTTCGGATCGATATGCGGAGCGTCCTCGGCATAGACGGAAGCAGGACCTCCGGACAAAATCAACGCCGAGGGCTTCATGGCACTCAGCTCATCGGCAGAAATATCACACGGAACAATCTCGGAGTACACGTGTAAATCACGCACACGACGCGCAATCAATTGTCCATACTGGGCGCCAAAATCAAGCACGGCAACAAACTGCTGGGGCCTTGCCTCATTCATGAAATCTCCGCTTCTCCGGCAACGCCGGGCTTCTCGCCAGCGTAATCCCTGCACTGGCAACTTGTTGTGCCTTTCCATGATACATTTCCTGTACGATATTCCTCACAAGAAAACGTCTCTGCATATGATTTTTCGACAGTTTGGCGTATAGTGATAGGCCAACCATCGGGCAAAATGAACACTACACGCAAAGGAGTCCCCGTGGCCAAGTGGTTTTCAAAGAAGTCCAAACACATGCGCGACTTCGATGAGGACGCGGCTGGTATACATGCCAACCACGCTGATATGGATGCTTTTACCAGGGCTGAGCCATCGACGACTCCGCAAACGCTCGGCAATGCGCGGCAAGCAAGCGTCGCTTCTGCTCGCGAGGCCCAAGGCACCTTTGATTCCCCGTTTACTCGTGAGCCTTTAATTGGCAACACCAACGCACAAGACAACTGGCAAGCGAGAAGTACTGAAGACTCAGAGCCTCATACGGCACGACGCGCCTACGCCGCACCGTCTTCAGAGCCCACGCATACCCGTCATACACGAATTGGCGTTGCTCAGCATGCAAAAAGCCGGGCCGAGGGCGTGAGTGCTTACGCTCAAAAAAGACGTGGATCTAAAAAACACCGCAAACTTAAGATCTTTTTCGGCATCTTTGCAACCCTGTTAATTGTGGCAAGCGCCGTGGCTCTGTGGTGGCTTTTTGATACAAATGCCAAGCTCCGTAATGGCTTGGATGCCAACCTCCAAAACGCGCTGGTAAAGGCCAAAGATTCCGACCCGTTTTATATGCTTCTCTTAGGTGTCGACAAGGACGAAGACAGGTCCGAAAATTGGGGTAGCGACACCTCAAACTTTCGCGCAGACACCATTATCTTGGCGCGAGTTGACCCCAAGAATAAAAAGATCACTCTCATTTCCATCCCCCGAGATACCATGGTTGACATGGGAGCCGATGGCAAGCAGAAAATAAACGCTGCCTATTCACTAGGCGGTGCAGCGAACATGGTCAAAGTAGTTTCCAAATTCGCCAACGTCAATATCTCGCATTATGCCGAAGTTGACTTTGAATCCTTTACCAAGATTGTCGATTCCATCGGTGGCGTTGACGTCAACCTTCCGCAGCCGGTAAAAGACGTACAATACGCCGGCATTGACCTCCCCGCTGGTGAGCAGACCTTAAACGGTGAACAGGCGCTCGGGCTCAGCCGCAGTCGCCATGCATACGACGACTATGGTGGAGGCGATTTTTATCGCGCAGCCAATCAGCGTATGATTCTCATGGCCATTGCGAAAAAGGTCCTGAAGCTTGATCCCGCCGCCATGGCTTCCGCGGTATCACAGATTGCCGACAGCGTTACCACCGATATGAGTGTCACCGATATTGTGGGGCTTGCCCTCCAGTTCCGCGGCATCAACACCGCAGAGGACATGTATTCGGGACGTACTCCCACAGAGTCTCAGCTCATTGATGGCGTATGGTATGAAATAGTCGACAAGGACGCTTGGCGCACGATGCTCGGCCGCGTGGAGAAGGGCCTGCCTCCACTTGAGGATGCAAACACCGATGAAACAACCGGCGTTACCGGAACCGTTGCAGGCGATCCCTCCGCAGAGTCTTCCATTAAGCCCGACTACACCGGTGACGTTGCCGTTATGAATGGCACCGACAAGCAAGGCCTCGCGGCACAAAAAGCAGCGGCTCTTAAAACCGCGGGATATAATGCATTTGCCGAAAATTCAGACGAAAATCTTGATTCTTCCAGTATTATTTACGACGGCACGAAAGAAGGTCGCGCAAAGGCATACGGTGTGGCGAAGACACTGAATATTCCCACGAGCGCCATCAAACCAAATGACGGCTCGTATCCCACTGACGTGGATATCACCGTTATTCTCGGAGCGGAACAGATAACGTAAAGGAGTACCAAAATATGAGCAATCTTGATATGACACCGATCATTACCATCCTTGCCGGAGTCATCTTGGTTCTGCAGTCCATCTACATCGCCCTTGCCTTAAAGAAAGGCTGGACAATCAGGGTAAAGCCTATTTGGCTCCTTTTGTGGGCAATTCTTCTTGTTGGCGGTATCTACTCGATGATTACCGGCAACCGCTTCATCCAATAGTCAAATCTACAAGAAATCTACGCTCATCATACGTTAAATCGGAAATGCATAACGTCGCCGTCTTGGACGACGTATTCTTTGCCCTCCATGCGAAGCTTGCCGGCAGCCTTACATCCTGCTTCTCCGCCAAGCTCGACATAATCCGTATAGCTTGCAACCTCAGCTTTAATGAAGCCACGCTCAAAGTCCGAATGGATAACGCCCGCCGCTTCAGGAGCCTTTGCTCCGATGCGCACGGTCCACGCCTTCACTTCCATTTCACCGGCAGTAAAGTAACTCTGAAGGCCCAGAAGTTTATACGCAGCCTGTGCAAGCGTGGCAAGACCCGAGCGTTCAAGGCCGAGAGACTCCAGGTACTCCGCCGCTTCCTTGGGATCAAGCTCTGCAAGTTCTGCCTCAACCTCGGCGCACACGGGAATCGCCTCTACACCACCAACGAGTGGCGCCGGCTTTGAGAGCGCATCTTCATCTACGTTTGCCACGTATAAGATGGGCTTCATCGTAAGCAAAAAGAGGTCATGAGCCGCTGCGCGCTCATCGTCGGTCATCTCCATATCGGCAGCACGCTTGCCTTCATTCAGCCACTCTTGCAGACGCTTTGCCACCGAAAGACGAGGCTGTAAGTCCTTGTCGCGCTTAGCCTCTTTCTCCAACTTAGGAAGTGCCCGCTCCAATGTGCCCAGATCAGCCAAGATAAGTTCCGTCTGGATAATATCAACGTCTTGATCGGGGTCTACCCGGCCTTCAACGTGTACGACATCGGGATCGGAGAAGTAACGAACCACCTCACAGATGGCATCGGTTTGGCGAATGTTGGCGAGAAACTGGTTGCCCAGACCTTCTCCCTCATTTGCACCTTTCACCAACCCGGCAATATCTACAAACTCAACGGTGGCAGGCACAATACGTCCAGGATGAACGATGTCGGCAAGCTTTTGTAAGCGTGCGTCAGGCACGTCAACAATTCCCACATTTGGATCAATAGTCGCAAACGGATAATTGGCGGCAAGACCGCCCTTACGAGTCAGCGCAGTAAACAGGGTAGACTTACCTACATTTGGGAGACCAACAATACCAATGGAAAGCGACATACTAATCCTTATCTTTCGGAGTTTCTTCAAGTGATTCCACAAGATCACCCAGCTGCTTTTTTCCGGTTTCAAGCAGACGCTCTGCACGCTCTCGCGCCCGAATGCGCATACGCTCGGCTTCCTCTGCCTGACGATCGTGTACGACAAGCTGGGTAATATCCATGGGCTGCATGACAAGCGCACCGGCCTCAGGACAGACACGCACGCAAGCCTCGCAGTTTGTACAAAACTGCTGTCGAATCATCAAATTGCCACGTTCATCAATGTCAATGGCATGCATCGTACAGGTCTTCTCGCACTCACCGCATAAGGTGCAGCGCGTTGAATCCCATATCGGGGCTTCAAGCTTCACAAAATCGGCCAGCCCCTCATCATGTTGAAGTGCTCCCATCATAAGACGGCGATTTTGCGTCAACATGGCTTGACGGTTATTGGTTGTACGAATGCCAATGGATTCATCAAGCTGATTTTGCAATTTATCCAGCGCACGGGCATGCGTATTGATACGGTTGGCAACCGCCTGCGCTCCTGCCAACAACGGCGTCGAGCGCATGACAAGCCGCTCGGCCGCATTGACGGAGCTGCTGAGGAATTGGCTGCGTTTATACGCGCGCGTCAGATCGTGGTCAAGCGCCGCCTCATCTGACTCAAAACCAACACTTGCACCCGTCCACGTCTCTGCAGAAGCAATGTGATCACAGTAGGTTTTCTCACCGGTAGTGGTGCGGCACTTGTCGCATACGCCAAACGGCAGATAAACGGATACGTTATCAAAATCCGTCAGGATAGCAAACCAGGTATCTCGAGATATCGCGCCCACGCAGGGCAGGCAAATCTCATTGCCTAAGGGCTTTCGCCCCAGCGCACGTGTGCAGGTAATGTATGCCTTGTTATATGCCGATGCCGCACGAGCCACCTGATCGTAGAGCTTGCGTGGCGTATGGCGGCGTGTGTTGAATACTTCCGTTGGACAAACCGAATCGCACAGACCGCACTGGATGCAATGCTCTGCTATGGATACGGTCTGGTTATGGATATCAATGGCATCAACGGGACATACCTCTTGACACCGACGGCATACCTCAGCGCTACCGGAAGCACACTGCAGACAACGATTGGGATTGGCCCACGGTTGCTCCTTATAATCAGCAGGATCATAGGGCTTATTCTCGGCGTCATTGCCGCCAAGGCTGCCCATCAACGCATCCAGGGGATTTGACAGCGCCTGCCAATCGCTCTGAATGTCAATCAGATCATCAAGAAAATCGTGTTTCTCGGCCATGCGCCCCTCCCCTCCGACACCTCTCTCGGATACGTTTTGCATCTTCGCCGCACCGGCCATCGCTGCGGTTTAACATTGTAACCAATCATGTGGCGAGAAGTACGTGGAACAGAGGTCTTCTCGCCAAACACATGTCATTATCCGTATAAATCGGTGCATATCGCCACATACAACGATGCGCACCACGGTATACGTTACGCAAAAAGCCGAGCCCTTACGGACTCGGCTTTACACAAATCGGTCTTACCCGAACGGGTTTAGTACATGCCGCCACCCTGGCCGCCTGCAGCGGCTGCGTGAGTGATGGCCTCTTCGATGGTGGTATCCTTCGGCTGATCGGTTACGGTTGCCTCGGTGATAAGAATCAAGGACGCAACAGATGCCGCATTCTGAAGCGTGGTACGGGTGACCTTAACCGGGTCAAGAACACCCATCTCAATCATATCGCCATACTTACCGGACGCGGAATCAAGACCCTGGCCTGCGGGCAGTGCCTTGATCTTCTCGACAACTACGCTGCCCTCAAAGCCGGCATTGTTTGCAATGGTGCGAACCGGAGCCTCAAGTGCCTTGCGGATGATCTCGACACCGATCTTCTCGTCTGCGTCAACGGTCTCAACGCCGTCAAGTACGGAGGAAGCTGCGAGGAACGCAACACCGCCGCCGGCAACGATGCCCTCTTCAACAGCCGCACGGGTTGCCTGAAGTGCATCCTCAATGCGGTGCTTGATCTCCTTGAGCTCAACCTCGGTAGCCGCACCAACCTTGATGACTGCCACGCCGCCGGCCAGTTTTGCCAGGCGCTCCTGGAGCTTCTCGCGATCAAAGTCAGAGGTGGTGTTTTCAATCTCACCCTTGATCTGGTTGATACGGTCATTGATGGCTTCTTTTGTGCCATTGCCGTCAACGATGGTGGTGTTGTCCTTGGTGACCTTGACAGACTTGGCACGACCGAGCATCTCTGCGGTAACCTCGGAGAGGTTGTAGCCAAGCTCCTTCATGATGGCCTGACCACCGGTAAGGATTGCAATATCCTCAAGCATACGCTTACGGCGATCGCCATAGCCGGGTGCCTTAATGGCACACACGTTAAGAACGCCGCGGAGCTTGTTCAGGATAAGCGTGGTCAGAGCCTCGCCGTCAACATCCTCAGCAATGATAAGCAGAGGTGCACCCTGCTTCTGAACGGCCTCAAGCACGGGAAGAATGTCCTGAATGTTGGAAATCTTCTGATCGGTCATCAGGATGTAAGGATTCTCAAGTTCAGCCGTCAGTGTCTCATTGTTGGTAGCAAAGTACGGAGAGACATAGCCCTTGTCAAACTGCATACCCTCAACGGTATCAATATCAATACCAAAGGTCTGAGACTCCTCAACGGTAATGACACCGTCTTTACCGACAACGTCCATGGCATCGGAAATCTTAGCTCCGACCGTAGGATCACCGGCAGAAATGGTACCAACGGAAGCAATCTGCTGCTTGGTGGAAACGTCCTGGGCGCCCTTCTTCATCTGGTTAACAACGGCATCAACGGCCTTATCGATACCACGACGGATGGCAATGGGGTTAGCGCCTGCTGCAACGTTACGAAGACCCTCGTTGACAATAACCTGTGCAAGCAAAGTTGCGGTGGTTGTACCGTCACCGACGGTATCGTTGGTCTTTGTCGCAACTTCCTTCACCAGCTGAGCACCCATGTTCTCCACGGGATCAGAAAGCTCAATTTCCTTGGCGACGGAAACACCATCATTGGTAATGGTAGGAGCGCCGTATGAACGCTGCAGGGCAACGTAGCGACCCTTAGGTCCAAGCGTTGTGGTTACTGCGTCAGCCAAGGTGTTTACGCCTTTGGCAAGCTTGGCGCGAGCATCGGTACCAAATGCAATATCTTTTGCCATTTTCTATTCCTCCAAATAAATACGTATAAGAAGTACACAGCGAGAAAATCTCACGCATAAAGCGCTTCTTGCAAAACGTTAGTCCTCGACAATTGCGTAAATGTCATCGGCACGAAGAAGCAGGAGCTCCTCGCCATCGACCTTTACCTCGGTGCCACCAAACTTGCCATAAAAGACCTGGTCGCCAACCTTAACATCAAGAGCAATGCGCTTGCCGTCCTGATCATACTTACCGGCACCAACAGCCAAAACCTCACCACGCTGTGGCTTTTCCTGTGCGGCAGATGCAATATACAGACCAGTGGAAGTCTTCTCTTCCTTAGGAGCAGGCTTAACCAAAACGCGATCTCCAAGCGGCTTCAATGTCATTGTGTAAAACCTCCTTATAAGGGCGTACGTAAACGTATGTGTCCGTACCCGTGTTGCGGCTCCTCCTTGATATGGGCGCCGCTCTTTCCAACGTTATGAAGTATTCCCCACATTGGTAGAAAAATATACGGCTCGATAGTAAAAAATCTTACTAACGGCACTTAGATTTTCTATGGGTACATCACATAGGGATTGTATTCATATATAAAGTGCATGACGACGAAGTTTTGCGTACAATAAAGGCCTGCACATGACTGACAACTCTACCGTCAATAAGAAGTGAGGACTCATGCAAGAGCTCAAAGAGAGAATCATCGCTGAAGGGATTGTTCGGGAAGGTAACGTCCTGAAAGTAGACAGCTTTTTGAATCATCAGTGTGATGTCACTCTCTATCAACATATGGGCGACGCATGGGCTCAACATTTTGCAGACAAGAAAATCGATAAAATCCTGACGGTTGCAGCCTCGGGTATCGGAATATCCTGTGTGGCTGCACTTTCCTTTGGTGGCGTGCCGGTTGTGTTCGCACGCAAGGCCCAATCAATTAATCTGGACGGAGACCAATATACTGCCTGCGTCCACAGCTACACGCACGGCAATGACAACACCGTCATCATTGCAAAGCGATTTCTGCAGCCGGGTGAGCATGTGCTGCTTATCGACGATTTTCTCGCCAACGGAGCGGCGCTTGACGGTCTTATCGAGATCTGTCGTCAGGCGAATGCGGTCGTTGAAGGCATCGGCATAGCCGTCGAGAAGGGCTTTCAATCCGGAGGCAAACGCATGCGCGAGTCCGGATACGACGTATGTTCTTTGGCCATCGTCAAATCAATGGATGTTTCTACGGGAAAAATTGAATTTGCGTAACCTCTTGAGCGCTATACAAAAGCCCGGACTTTCAACGGTCCGAGCTTATCTTTTTCATAATTCAGGTATTTTTAACGATCGACATCGTCCTCAAGCGCTTCCAGATCGGAAAGCCAGAGCGCGCTGGAGGCATCCGACGGCATCCGAAGATCGCCGCGCGGTGAAAGCGCCACGGAGCCTACTTTTGGTCCGTCCGGCATGGCACTACGCTTGAACTGCTGCGCAAAGAACCGACGATAAAACACCTTGAGCCAGGCAAGAATGGCTTCCTTGGAGTACTTCTCGCCGGAAGTGCCTGCTCCAAACGCATAACAGGCAAGACGGAATACTTTGTGCGGGCTTGAGCCGTGGCGGAGTACGTGATACAGGAAGAAATCGTGAAGCTCATAAGGACCCACAAGATCTTCGGTTTTTTGGTCGATTGAACCGTCTGCGTTTGCAGGAAGGAGCTCGGGGCTGACCGGCGTATCCAAAACGTCAAACAAAATATCTGCCGCATCTTTTTCATCGGTCTGCATATATGAATCGGCGCAATAGCGAACAAGATGGCGCACAAGCGTCTTGGGCACCGATGCGTTTACGCCATACATAGACATCTGATCACCATTGTAGGTGGCCCATCCAAGTGCCAGCTCAGATAAATCACCGGTGCCAATAACCATACCGCGTACCTGGTTGGCAACATCCATAAGTATCTGAGTACGCTCGCGAGCCTGAGCGTTTTCATACGTCACGTCATGGTTTGCTTCATCATGACCAATATCAATAAAATGCTGACGAACGGCAGCCGTGATGGAAATTTCGCGCAGCTCGGCACCAAGGGTGCGAGCCAGCCTGACCGCATTGGTATACGTGCGGTCCGTAGTGCCAAAGCCGGGCATGGTAACCGCAACGATACCTCCTCGATCAAGACCAAGCCGATCAAAGGCACGTACCGTTACCAAAAGAGCAAGCGTGGAGTCAAGACCCCCCGAGATACCAACGACAACACGCTGAGAGCCGGTATGCGCAAGGCGGGTGGCCAGACCATGCGCTTGGATACTCAATACTTCTTCGCAGCGCTCAGCTCGACGGTCATCGTTTGCCGGCACAAATGGACGAGGATCGACAAACCGCGTCAGTTTTGTCATGTCCTCAAAGTCGAGCGCAACGTACGTAACAATATGCCTGGCATCTTCCGGGCTCGGAGCAACGGAGAACGTCGAGAGCCGACGGCGTTCAGCGACAAGTGAGGCTACGTCAATTTCCGACACCGCAATACCGTCCGTAAAACAGCCCGTATCGGCCAATATATGGCCATTTTCACATATAAGGTTATGTCCGGAGAAGACCAAATCCGTAGTTGATTCTCCCTCACCCGAACCCGCATACATGTATCCGCACACAAGACGTGCGGATTGATTTGACACGAGACTGCGGCGATATTCCGCCTTACCGGCTATGGCGGGTGAGGCGCTCAGGTTACATATAAGCGTAGCTCCCGCCATGGCATGAGCAACTGAAGGAGGATTGGCTACCCAAAGGTCCTCGCAAATCTCAGCGGCAACTACCAATTCCGGCAACGACTCACAAGAAAAGAGTTGATTGGCTCCGAAAGGAACCTCGCCAAATATACTAAAGTCAACGCTTGTTACGGCCTCAGGACCAGCCGTGAAATGGCGACCTTCATAAAACTCGTTGTACATGGGAATATTTTGCTTAGGCACAAGTCCCAGTACTTCTCCGCCATACAGCACCGCAGCACAGTTGTAGAGCTTTGATGCCACTCGCACGGGAAGGCCCACCAAAACCAGCGCGTCCACATCAAAGGTGTGTAGCGCAATGGATGCAAGGCCACTTTCTGCCGCATCTAAGAGCTCGTCTTGCCAAAAAAGATCTTCGCAGGTATATCCTGTAATGCAAAGCTCCGGCAGCACTATTACCCGCGCCTCATGCTCAGCATAGGCTTTCTTGATTGAGCTGAGACAGGACTCCACATTGTACGTAACGTCAGCCACGCGTACTTTTGGTGTTATGGCGGCTACTTTTACAAATCCGTCTTGCATATTCTCCCCTATCCGGTGAAGTTCTTCTCGCCCGCATGCCACTTGTTTTGTCCTCACGCAACTCCCCTAAAACAGGACTTTGCCTTATCTTACATGCCGCTCGGAATTACGGGAGCATCAACTGACGACCATTCTCCCAACGGCGCGTTTGGATTAGCATCAAGCGTCAGAGGTAAGAAGTTCTGGGCTCGGTAGCTCCTCAGTGCCGCTACCGCAATCATGGCGGCGTTGTCTCCGCAGACTGACATCGGTGGCACGGTGACGCGAACTCCCCGTTTGCCAAAGGCTTCCTTATACGCCGCGCGAAGTGCAGGGTTTGCAGCCACACCGCCGCCGACGCAGAAATCATGAACGCCCGTTTCTTCCACTGCGCGCACTGCCTTTGCAACCTGCACGTCAACAACCGCTTGTTCAAACGAAGCCGCCAAATCCGGCAAGTTGATTGCTCTTCCTGCGCGATTTTCGGCTTCAATATATGTAATGACTGCCGTCTTAAGTCCGGAAAGTGAGAACGAATAATCGCCACTGTGCAGCATGGCACGGGGGAATCGGATGGCTTTGGGGTTACCCTGTGCCGCAAGTTTGCTGATAACGGGACCGCCCGGATATCCAAGGCCAAGCGCTTTTGCCACCTTGTCAAAAGCCTCTCCCACCGCGTCATCAATGGTGGTTCCGAGAATGACATACTCTCCCCATGCACGCACATGTACCAGCATGGTATTGCCACCGGAAACGAGACTCGCAATAAACGGTGGCGTAAGATCCGGCGTCTCAAACAGGTTGGCCAAAAGGTGACCTTCAAGATGGTGTACCGCAATGAGCGGCAGATTTGTGGATACGCAAAGACCCTTTGCAAACGCCACTCCCACCACCAAGGCTCCGACAAGTCCGGGACCCGCCGTCACACCGATGGCCGAAAGATCCGAGGATACAAGCGTATCGCAGCCGAAATGTTCTCCGGCACGCACAAGCGTCTCCTCAAACAGCCCCACAATGGCCTCGGTATGCTTACGGGAGGCAATCTCGGGGACAACGCCTCCAAAACGTGCATGGAAATCAATCTGTGTTGCCACGACATTTGAGCAGATCACACCATGAGAGTCGATAATTGCCATGGCGGTCTCATCGCAGGAAGATTCAATGGCAAGCACGAGATCGCCGGCCGCACTGAGAGCGGCCTTGGTTTTATCAGAGCGCTTTGCCGCCACCAGCGGCCACGGACGGATGGACGCTTGAGGTTCCGGATTGCGCGTGGCAAAAACGGTCTGTGTCGTAAGCGGTAGATCCGCCTTCATGAGAAGCGCCGCAACATTTGGTGCGTAATATCCGGGACGAGCCCCTGCCTTCTTAAAGCCAAGGTATTCATACAGCTTTTGGGCAGCCTCGTTATTCTCGGCAACTTCAAGTACCGCGGTATGCGCCCCAAGCATTTGCGCATCATAGGCAACACGCTCCACCAGCTTCGACGCAATGCCCTCGCGACGCCTTTGACCGTCAACCACCACCTCTTCGATTTCAAACTCAGCACCGGCAAGGCGACCGCCCGCAAAGCCCACAGGAGTTCCGCGGTCGTGTGCAAGCCACCAGCTTCGATCCGGCCGTGTCAGTTCTTCATAAAAGCTCTTCTCGCTCCACGGAGTATGAGACGTTCCCGCATATGTAAGTGCTTCAAGCTTGCTTACGCCCTTGAGATCATTGACCGACATCGGACGGAATTGCAGGTGAATATCGGCAAGTACGTCATCGACACCGGTCAGTGCAACGGTTGCGGGCTCCTTGAGACCAAGGCGCTGGCGTTCGGTTTCTTCCGCATCGGATAGACGCGTGTAGATGGGGAGCACAAGTGCCGGATCTCCATCGCCAAGCTCGTGTTCGGCAAGCGCGGCAGACCGAAGCAGGCCTTCTCCCGAGGGATACCACGCCTCTTCCGGCGCAAAGGTCGAGAAGCCCGCCTCCTCGAATTTAGTCAGGTACTTTTTGAGACCATTGCCGGTAAGCGTCAACTCTGCGTGATCGGCTCGTGCCGACCACTCTGCAATCGCCGCATCTACCTTGAGAACCGTCTCGGTGGGAAACGTACGGTGTGCACCTTCGTCATCAAGCAGGTATATACCAGGATACACCTCACCGCGCATGGCATCTCCCGCAACAGCCAGCTTGCCGCGAATGCCATTTTTCCAGGCAGACCATGCCATCGCATCAAGTGCAGAAGCGCCAAAGAGCGGAAGTCCCGCTCCGCAGGCAATGCCTTTTGCGGTTGCAACACCAATGCGCACACCCGTAAATGAACCCGGCCCTCGGCCGACAAGCACCGCATCAACGTCCGGTATACCACAACCGGCCTTGGTAAGCACTTCTCGAACCGACCCCACAAGTTCAACATTGGCCTGGCGTCGACAGAGATGGTCTACCGCGGCAAGAATCTCAAGAGCCGCGCTCCCCGATTTCAGAGGTGTCCATCGCGCTACGGCGCAGGCAAGCATATCAGTGGATGTATCAAACGCAAGGACTATGCGTGAATCTGAAGTATCTCTAAGCATTCAAGCTCTTCTCGACAGGAAATATACCGTGCAATACTATACGCCACATGGAGACTCTCTAAACAACTTCGCATAATCTTGGCTTCCGTGAAAAACATTAAGTATCACGATTGTTCCGTCTAATACCCTGTAGAGAAGAACATACTTGCCAGCGAGACAGGAATGAATATCAACGGCAGCCAATTCTTTGATATGAGACTTACCGTAATCGATCACTCCGCTCTCCAAAAGCTTGATTTGGTTACGAAGATTCTCCAGAAACCGATTTGCCGCCGCTGGACCAAGCTTCTTAAGGTAAAACGTTATCTCGTGAATCTGGCGACGGGCAGTTTTGGTAAATCTAATCTCATAGGTCATACTTTTCCCTTAATTCATCAAGTACATCGAAGGCATTGTATGTTTCTCCTTTTCTGAGCTCGTCATCAGATGCCAGCAAACTTGCAAAAAGGTGGGCTTTTTCCTTATTAATCTCAAGCTCGTCTTGCAGGGTGTCATAATCTTCAGCACGCATAACTACAAGTTCGCTATAACCGTTCTTAGTCACGGTAATGGGTTCATTCGAGCTCTGGACTAACTTGAGGAATTGGGCGGTATCTCTCATGTCTTTTATCGGAACGCACGTTGCCATATAATCCATCCTCTCATAATTATGTACATAATTATGATTATATCAGTATGGCTACGGCATTCCGTCTCCTTTCTCTACTGAACCTTCTTAAGGTAAGAAAACAATATCCCTCCGAAAGAAAACCGACTCCCGCTTTTTCTTAAAACCTGAAATTTTATTGTCAGATATCGGTCAAATATGTGTCAGATACGACTATCTTTTATACGAATCGCTCAAATTCGACAACCTGCTCTATTTTTCTGACCACCGCTTCCAGACCGAGAAGGTCTTCTTCGCCAAAGCGTCCTCTCGTTGGACTATCAATATCCAGCACACCGACAACGCTGCCTTTAACTTTCAGCGGTACTACAACCTCAGAGTTTGACGCAGCATCACATGCAATATGACCGGGGAATTTGTGAACATCTTCTACCAGCTGGCTCTTCTCCGTTTCGGCTGCCGTCCCGCAGACTCCTTTTCCAAACGGAATGCGCACGCAAGCTACGTTTCCCTGAAAGGGGCCCAAACGAAGCTCAGGTACACCATTGCTGCCTGTATCAGAATCCACCAGATAAAAGCCAGCCCAATTAATATCTTCAAGCGCACCCCACAAGAGCGCAGCGGTATTTGCCAGCACGGGAAGCCAATGTGCGTCAATTTCTGCAAGCTCTTCAATTTGTTGAGCAAGTAACGTATAGTCTGGCATTTCAAATCTCCTAAAACGGCGCCGGGAAAATTCCCAGCGCCGAAACTTACCGCATACAACTACTGCATCTCAAACAAACTCAGGTCAGACCTTACTTATCTGCCTGAAGATGCCAAATCTCGTCATTGTATTCGGCAATCGTACGATCACTTGAGAACTTACCTGCCATTGCGATGTTTACCAGTGATTTCTTAAGCCAAAGCTTACGGTCCTCATAGTCCGAATACACCAGCTCCTTCTCCTGGATGTACTCTTCAAGGTCAAGCAGCGCCATGAACCAGTCTTTGGACGTAAGGTCATCGTGAAGACGCTGCAAGCACTCAGCATTGCCCGTGGCCATGAACTGAGGGTTCGTAATAAAGTCAACAAGCAATTTAATTCCAGGCTTCAGGTAATACGCGTGGGCATTATACGAGCCGTCGGCATAGAGCTTAACTACCTCATCGCTTGACGCGCCAAAGGTGTAGATATTATCGTCACCCACAAGCTCTGCAATCTCAACGTTGGCGCCATCAATGGTGCACAGGGTTACCGCACCGTTAAGCATGAACTTCATGTTGGAAGTACCGGACGCCTCCTTGGATGCCAATGAAATCTGCTCTGAGATGTCAGCCGCAGGGATGATACGCTCGGCTGCCGTCACGTTATAGTTCTCAATCATAATGACCTGCAGGTACGGAGCAACATCCGGATCGTTTGCAATCCACTCACCTAAAGTCAAAATCAGGTGGATGATATCTTGGGCAATTACGTAAGCAGGAGCCGCCTTACCGCCAAAGATGACCGTTATGGGGCGCTCGGGAATATTGCCGTTTTTGATATCCAAATACTTCCAAATGAGGTAAAGCGCGAGCATCTGCTGACGCTTATACTCGTGGATACGTTTTACCTGAACGTCTACAATTGAGCCATCAAGCACCTGTGCGCCTTGATTGAACTTGAGGAAGTCCCGCATAACCTGCTTTGCATCATCCTTGATGGCGGCAAGCTGTTCGAGCACTTCATCGTCATCGGCAAACTTCAAAAGTCCGCTCACGTCTCCCGTATGGCGCCATTCGGTACCCAACAACGTATCGAGAAGAACCGCAAGCTCCGGATTACATCCCATAAGCCAACGGCGGAACGTAATACCGTTCGTCTTATTGGAGAACTTCTCGGGATAGATGTCGTAGAAAGGCTTGAGCTCACTCTCTTCCAAAATCTTAGTGTGCAGCGCCGCAACGCCGTTGATGCTATAGCCATAGTGAATGGCCAGGTGAGCCATGTGTACCTTACCGTCGATGATGATCTGTACGGCAGGGTCATCAAACTCGGCACGTGTGAGCTCGTCAAGTTTTTTGATAATAGCGGCAATCTTAGGAGAAACCTCTTCCAAAAATTCCAGCGGCCATTTCTCAAGTGCCTCAGCAAGAATTGTATGGTTGGTATAGGCAACCATTGAGCGCACAATGGAAACTGCCTCATCAAATGCAATTTCGTGCTCTTCCGTCAGAATACGGATAAGCTCAGGGATAACCATGGTTGGATGCGTATCGTTAATCTGAATAACCGCATACTCCGCCAAATCATGCAAATTGCATCCACGCGAAATTGCTTCCTTCACAATAAGCTGGGCAGCATTGGAAACCATAAAGTACTGCTGATATACACGAAGCAGCTGGCCATTCCTATCGGAATCATCCGGATACAAGAAGAGCGTGAGGTTCTTCTTCAGCTCCGTCTTATCAAAACCAATGGAATTGTCAGGCACCAAAGAATCATCAATGCTCTCAAGATCAAAGAGGCGTAAGCGGTTCTTCTTTGAACGCTCATAGCCCAACACATCAATCGAGAAGAGCTTGGAAGTCACAGAAAAACTCCCGAACTCAACGGTAAATGAAGTGTTTTCGTCACGCAGCCATCCCTCACGGTCAAGCCAACCATCAGGCATGGTTGTCTGCTGATTGTCTACAAACTTCTGGTGGAAAAGGCCAAAGTGGTAATTGAGGCCCACGCCATCTCCGGGAAGCCCCAATGTTGCCATGGAATCGATAAAGCATGCGGCCAAACGTCCAAGACCACCATTGCCAAGAGACGGCTCAACTTCATTTTCCTCAACCTTATTGAGATCATGACCCGCTTCAGCAAGCTGCCGCTTAGCCTCGTCATATAAGCCAAGGTTAATGAGGTTGTTGGTCAGAAGTTTACCAATCAAAAACTCAGCAGAAATGTAGTACAGACGCTTCTTTCCGGCATTCAGAGGAAGCTCTGCGCTCTTCTCGCTTACAACAGACATCAGCAGTTGATACACCGTTGCATCGTCAAGCTCGGCAAGCGAACGACCATATTTCTGACGAGAGAGCTCATCCAAGTTCATTATTTGTCCCCCTTAGGAACCCTAAAATAGGTCTCAGTAATCGTGCGTAAATAATCTTCGGTATGACGGGTGATGGCACCGCGTTGCATACGCCAACACCAGTTTCCCCCTAATGTTGCAGGAGTATTCATACGGGATTCATCCCCGAGACCAAGCAAGTCTTGCATCGTGTGAATGCAGGTATTACTTACTGAAGCTGCAATACCGCGACCCAAAGCCTCACTTACCGGCTCGCCCTCCGCACGGTGCAGATAGAGATCAACCTGTTCCCGCTCACGAGGCGTTGCCGTATTCTCGTACCAGCCACGACCTGTCTGGTTGTCATGCGTACCGACATACGCCACCGTATTGGGTTTGTAATTATGCGGCAGATCACCCGCATCACGTTCTCCATTAAAACCACACTGAAGAACCTTCATACCGGGAAATCCGGTTTTCTCGCGCATATCGATAAGTTCCTGCGTCATCAGTCCTAAATCTTCGGCGATAATAGGCAGCTCTCCCAGCTGACGCTTCAGCTCGTTAAAGAGATCGACATCGGGACCTTTTGTCCATGCGCCTCCCTGTGCATCGGGAGCGCCAAAGGGAACTTCCCAATACGCTTCAAATCCACGGAAATGATCAATGCGCAGCACGTCATACAGCTCAAAACTCAGCCGAATGCGCCACGCCCACCACGCATAGTGGTTTTTCTTCATGTTCTCCCAGTTGTAGATTGGATTACCCCAATACTGACCGGTTGAAGAAAAATGATCAGGAGGAGTTCCGGCAACGGTTATGGGATTGCCCTCTTCATCAATTTTAAAGAGCTCCGGCTGTGCCCACATTTCAACCGAATCCCGTGATACATAGATGGGAAGATCACCGATGATAAGAATCCCATGTTCATTGGCGTAATCTTTGAGCTTCTCCCACTGCTTGAAGAAAAAGTACTGCGTCATCTTGTGATACAGCAACTTATCTTGAAGTCGTGCCGCATATTCCTGGCTTTTCTGACCACGACGCTGGTACTGGCGCGGCCATTCCCAAAATGCTCTCAGACCAAATGTCTCCTTGAGCGACATAAACTCCGCGTACGGCTCAAGCCATTCTTTTTGTTTTGCACAAAACGCCTTGAAATCGGATGGAGTATCAGACGCAAATCTCACAAAAGCTCGCTCCAAAAGATGCCGATGGCTCACAAAAAGCGTGCCATAATCAACGCGGGCGGGATCGGAGCCAAAATTCAAATCGTCAAAGTCATGCTCTGTCAGATATCCGAGCTTTTTCAGCGCGTCAAGATCAATAAAATAGGGATTGCCTGCAGCAGCCGAAAACGACTGGTAGGGAGAATCACCATAGCTGGTAGTTGTCAGTGGCAATACCTGCCAATAGCGCTGTTTTGTACGAGCGAGAAAATCGACAAACCGATACGCCTCCTGGCCAAAGGTGCCAATTCCATACGCATTGGGAAGAGATGAAACAGCCATAAGTACGCCGCTTGCTCGTTCCATATGTTCCCCTCTTTCTCGAGTCATAAGAATGCCGCTCTCCCGTGTCATACACACATGCGCATACACAAGAAAGCGGCGTTCATTTTAGTACTTAATAAGGTTCTTCTCGGTCTCTTTATCAAAAAGATGCACGGCATTATCTTCGAACTTGAACCAAATGTCATTGCCGATCTCAAGATCGCGCTTTGCGATCTCAGTTGCAGGCACGATAAGAACAAAGCTGCCGTCTTCGGTTCTTACATGAACATGAACCGTAGAGCCCATCAGCTCGGTAACCTCAATAACGCCCTGGAATGCGGTTGTTTCGTCTTTGTCGGTAAGAATAATCTGCTCGGGACGGATACCCACCGTAACGTCAGTTGCAGGAGCAGCCACCCAAGACTCAGCCAAAAGATTTGCCGTTTCAGGAGAGAGATCAAAGGACATATGCTCGGTCTCAACATGGAACTCATTGCCCACACGCACAAGATGCGCGTCAAAGAAGTTCATCTGAGGCATACCGATAAAGCCGGCAACAAAGAGATTGGCAGGACGATTGAAAACATCCTGTGGGGTACCAATTTGCTGCACATATCCATCACGCATAATAACAATACGGTCACCCAGCGTCATAGCCTCTGTCTGATCGTGTGTAACGTAAATGAACGTACCGTCAACCTTCTGGCGCAGCTTAATAAGCTCAGCACGCATCTGATTACGCAGTTTTGCGTCCAAGTTTGACAGCGGCTCGTCCATCAAGAAGACCTTTGGGTCACGAACGATGGCACGACCAATGGCAACGCGCTGGCGCTGACCACCGGAAAGTGCTTTTGGCTTACGATCAAGATACGCCGTAATGCCAAGAGTTTCCGCGGCTGAGCGAACCTTCTCGTCAATAACAGCCGGGTCAACTTTCTTGAGCTTCAGCGTAAATGCCATGTTTTCGTACACGGTCATGTTTGGATACAAGGCATAGCTCTGGAAGACCATGGCGATATCGCGGTCTTTAGGAGCAACGTCATTCATGAGCTTGTCGTCAATATAGAGTTCACCGGAAGAGATGTCCTCAAGACCGGCAATCATGCGCAGCGTGGTAGACTTGCCGCAGCCAGAAGGTCCAACGAGAACCACAAACTCGTGATCCTTAATATCAAGGTTAAAGTCCTGAACGGCAATAACGCCTTCGTCGGTGACCTCAAGATTGCTCTTCTTCTGCTGGACCGGCTTCTTACCAAAAAGGTGCTTTTTTTGTTGCTCATTCGGATAAATCTTTTTGACATTCTTCAGAACAATTTCAGCCATAATTCTTGCCTTTCTGAAAGCATCCACTGGGATGCAGGATTCCTTCGTGTGGAGAGAAGTGCGTCAGAACCAAATATCCGCCGGACGTACTTCTCGCAAATGCTTAACCCTTTACCGCACCAGATACGACACCATTAATGATGTAACGCTGGCAGATAAGGTACAAGACAACGATTGGGATAATGACCATCATGATGCACGCCAGCATGGGTCCCATTTCTACTCGACCATAGCCACCGCGGAAATACTGAATCAAGATAGGAATCGTCTTGTATTTCGTACGATCAAGTACAAGATACGGAAGGAGGTAGTCGTTCCATACCCACATAGTCTCAAGAATGCCAACTGAGATATAGGTGGGCTTCATAATAGGAAGAACAACGTGGAAGAAGGTCTGAATGGGATTGCAGCCATCAATGGTTGCGGCTTCCTCAATCTCAAGCGGGATAGTCTTAACAAAGCCCGCAAACATGAAGACCGCCAATCCGGCGCCAAATCCAAGATAAATAAAGCAGATATTAAATGGCGTATTGAATCCCAACACTGTTGCCATATTGGAAAGCGTAAACATAAGCATCTGGAAAGGAACGACCATTGAGAAGACAAACAGGTAATAGAACGCCTTGCAGATGCGGTTATTGACGCGTACCACATACCATGCGCACATGGAGCAGCACACCAAAATGAGAACAACAGACGTTATGGTAATAACCAAAGAATATCCAAATGCCGCCGCAAAGCCCTGACGCTCAAGCGCAGAGATATAGTTTGCAAGACCGGCAGTATTTTCCGGTGTTACGAACTCAAACGCCGACGTTGTGGTAATGGCAGTTTCCTGCTTAAAGGAGTTCAAAAGGATCATGACCATGGGGTAGATCCACGCAAGAGACAAAACGGTGAAGAAGACCGAAATGATCTTGTTGACGGTTGTTTCTCGTTTCATTATTGCTGCACCTCCCTAGACTGAGTGGCTCTAAGCTGGACCATAACGATTGCAATGACCAAGATGCAGAAGATAACTGCCTTTGCTTGACCAATGCCCATCCATTTACCACCCTGACGTGCATAGAAGGTGTTATAGATGTTGAGAGCAAGCATCTCGGTTGCATGCTTGGGCTCGCCCGCCGTAAGTGCGAGGTTCTGGTCAAAGAGTTTAAAGCCGTTGGTAATAGTCAAGAACAAGCAAATGGTAATGGTTGGCATCAAGTTAGGAATCTTTACTTTCCACAGAGTCTGCCATGCAGTGGCTCCATCAACCTTAGCTGCCTCAAGATAATCGCTTGGAATAGACTGAAGGCCGGCAATATAGATGATCATCATGTAGCCGATCTGCTGCCAGAGCGTCAAGATGATCATGCCCCAAAATCCTGCGGTGCTATTCAGCGCCAAAAGTTGCTGTCCAACATTTGAGAGTACACCGTTGATAAGGATGTTCCAAATGTAGCCAAGCACGATGCCGCCAATGAGGTTTGGCATAAAGAATACGGTACGGAACGTGTTTGTTCCCTTCAGGTGCTTGCGTGTCAGAGCAAGTGCAATGGCAAGCGCAAACACGTTAATAAGTATCATCGATACGACTGCAAAAAGTGCGGTGTACCAGAATGCGTTTGCAAACTGCTTATCTGCAAATGCTGCAGCATAATTGGAAAAACCTATAAATTTTGCATCGCTGATGCTGATAAATTTGCAAAACGAGAGATACAGGCCTTGGATAAACGGAACAACAAATCCAAATAAGAAGGAAAGCGCTGTAGGTAGCAAGAAAAGAGGCCACCAGCGCTTCAACATTTTAACCATAGGAAAATTCCCTTCTCATGCAATAAAGGGGCAAGAAGAGGCTTTGCCCTTCTCGCCCCTTACAGCTACGAGCTACCTAAAAACAAACCTTACTCAGCGTTTGCTTCCTTTTCAGTCTTCCAACCATCAACGAACGCAGTCTTAACGGCATCCCAATCCTCGGTACCTGCCGCATAACCCTTGAGCGCACTGGAGAGGTTGGTCTTCCACTCCTGAGAAGGAATGTAGATGAAGTCCCAAGCCACAGGCTCATTGCCCTTCTTGGCATAATCAGCAGCGATATTAGCAAGAGCGTTGCTGGTTGGCTTAGCATTCTTAAATGGAATGGTAAGGCCCATTTCCTCAGCAATTGCCTTGGTAGCGGTGTCGGAGGTTACGCACCAATACATGAAGTCAAGCGTTGCCTGCTGAGAATCCTCATCGGCCTTAGAGCTTACGCACCAGTAGTTCTCGCCACCGGAGCACATACCCTGCTTTTCTTCACCCTTGACACCGATGTAGATAGGAATCATGCCCAAAGCGTCATCGCCGAGCTTCTTAATATCGTTGTAAGCCCATGTGCCATTCTGATAGAAGACGGCTTCCTGGTTAACAAACTCTGCAACGGAGTCATCGCCGGTCTTTCCGGCAAGCTGAGTAGGATCGCAGGTGGAATTATTGATATAAAGGTCAAAAATCTGCTTGTAATTAGGCAGATAGGTGCCCTTAATCTCTTTAGCGTCCGGCTTACCGGTATCCTTGAACTCATAGTACAGAGGAAGGTTGGCAAGGTGTGTGGTAAAGCGCCAGTCTGAGCTGGAATCAAGGCCGGCACTGGTGAAGGCACCCTTTACACCAAGCTCATCCTTGCGAGCCTGAATGTCTTCAACGATCTTCTTGAGAGATGCAAAGTCCTTGATGTCCTCGCCCTTATAGCCGGCCTTCTCAAGGAGCTTCTTGTTATAAATGATGCCGAAGTCTTCCTCAACGTAGTCAACGCCGTATACAACGCCATCCTGCTCAAGCTTCAGAGCATCGTTGGTGAGCTCACCCAAAATCTTGGCATCTTTAAGGTCAATGCAGTAATCCTTAACACCAATGAGGCCGGAAGGACCGTTGGTCTGGAAAAGTGTAGGAGCAGCGGAAGCTTCCTTGTTGATCTCAGACTGGAATGTCTGTGCATAGGTATCGGAAGCAGCGGTAACAACCTTAACGGGAACCTTGGTCTCTTCGGTGTACTTCTTGGCAAGATCCTGCCACTCTTTATCAGCCTCAGGCTTGAAGTTCAGGAAGTAAACGGAGCCTTTTGCACCGTCACCTGAACCCTCCTTTTTGTCATCAGCCTTATTGCCGCCACAGCCCGCAAGGCCGAGGGTGCAAAGAGCTGATGCGCTCAGAGTGACAAACTGCTTACGATTTAGATTGGACATACTGTTCCTCCTCATGGAACGTACTGCGCCGACTGCACAGCCCACACAGAATCATCTGTAAGTTATGACTGCAAGGGCAATCTTTACCACAACCAACAGCCAGCACTTACGTAACTTACAGAAGTATATCTTTTTTACGACCACTCTGTAAGAGTTGTCTAAACAACATCGGCGGTAAACGGTATGAAATTATCGGTGAGCGGTTAATCGATTGGAATCTCCACAGTATTGACGTATTATCAACACAAAAAGAACACTATTAAATCGCCATCTACCTGTGAATATCTATCTTTTGTGTGTTTTCTTCGTTGTTCAAAGGAATATGCTGCTATGCCGAAGGCTCGATTCGAAAATATTTACCAAGATCTTAAAGCAAAGGTTCTTGACGGTACTTATGGCTACCAATCCTTCCTGCCTCCTGAAACAGAGCTGACGGCTTCATATACGTGTTCAAGAAACACCCTCAGGCGCGCCCTTTCCATGCTTTCCGATGAGGCATATCTTCAACCTATCCATGGTCGGGGTGTCCGAGTTATTTGGCAAAAGCAAACTCACGACATTCTTGGATCTCTTGAGGGTCTTGAATCCTTCCAGGAATATGCGCAGCGTAACGGCCTTATTCCCTATACCGAGGTTAAACAATTCGAGACAATCGTCTGCAGCGATGCCCTTGCGTATCACACGGGCTTTACCGCAGGCGAAAGCCTCATACGTATCGTACGTATTCGCGGTCTCAACGGTATTCCTCGTCAAATAGACCATGACTACCTTCTTGAAAGCGCAGTAGGACGCCTTTCAAAGGAGGACGCAAGACGCTCCATCTTCTCGTATCTCGAAGAGACTCTCGGCATGCGCATTCTTAAAAGCAAGCGACAAATCACCGTAGAGTTGGCCACTGATGAGGATTTTAGCTATCTTGACCTGGGAACGTTTAATTGCGTTGCGGTTACAGAAAGTCATTCCTTTAATTCTGATGGCATTATGTTTGAGTTCACACAAACCCGCAGCCATCCGGCAACGTTTTGCTACAACGTCATTTCAAAACGATAGCTGTTCTATCCTTTTAACGAAAGAAGGACGCTGCCTCCAAGTGCAACGCCCTTCTCGCATACCGCCTTTAGCACTGCGCTTCTACCCGATTGTTATGAAAGCTCCGTCTGAAGCTGATCAACAAGTTCCGAGAAGTACGCGAGCGCCTCGTTCACGGGCTCTGGCGTTGCCATATCCACACCCGCACCGCGAAGCAACTCAATCGGAGGCTTTGAGCATCCGCCGGAAAGATAGTTGAGATAATCTTCCACCGCAGGCGCGCCCTCTTTAAGGATGCGCTGTGACAGGGCAATGGCTGCCGAGAAACCAATGGAGTACTGGTAAACATAGAAGTCGTAGTAGAAATGAGGAATACGAGCCCATTCAATCTTGATTTCCTCGTCAGACACAATGTTTGACCCAAAGTAGAGTTTGTTAAGCTTGCCATAGTGCTCGCAAAGCACATCGGCGTTCAACGCTTCACCTCGTCCATTCATATCGTTAATATCACGCTCAAACTCAGCAAACATACACTGACGATATATAGTCCCGCGGAAGCCCTCAAGGAAGTGATTGAGAATGTACGCATGACGAGCCGGATCGCTCTCGTGCTCAAGGAGATAATGCGAGAGCAGCGCTTCATTACAGGTAGAAGCAACCTCGGCAACAAAGAGCACGTAATTTGAGTACGTAATTTCCTGCGTATGGGACGAGAGGTACGTGTGTATTGAGTGTCCCATCTCATGAATGAGGGTGAACACATCATCAAGCGTGCCCTGGAAGTTCATAAGAATCACGGGGTTCATACCTTTACCACCGGCGGAATAGGCTCCGGAGCACTTACCGGGGGTTTCGTATACATCAACCCACCGCTCTGAAAGTCCCTTTTTGACCAGCTCAAGGTACTTCTCGCCCATTGGTTCAAGCGCCTTAACGATAAGGTCACAGGCTTCCTCGTAGGTAAACTTCATGTCAACATCAGCAACAAGCGGAGCGTAGATGTCCCAATAGTGGAGCTCATCAAGGCCCAACTTTTGCTTGCGCAAATCCATATACTTATAAAAGGCAGGAAGATTGTTGTGAACGGCTTCGATCAGATTATCGTAAACCTCAACGGGAACTTCGTTCTTATCAAGGCTGTATGCAAGAGAGCTTTCGTACTTGCGGGAATCAGCAAAGAACTTAAGCTGCTTAATTTGACTTGTGAGCATTGCTGCAGAAGTATTGCGGAACTGGTTGTAGCGACCATACAGCTGCTTAAACGCAGATTCACGCAGGACGCGATCATGCCCCATAAGCATTGGAATGTATGAGCCACTTGTCAGTTTATGCTTTTGGCCCTTCTCGTCCGTTGCATCATCAAAAGTAAGGTCCGCATCTTCAAACATGGAATACACGTTGGCGGGCTGGGAAGCGGCGTCATTAGCGCGGGCGAGAAGTGCTTCTTCAGCTGCAGAAAGCGTATGAGCGCGCATACGTAAAACCTGCTCAAGTTTGCGACGATAGTGCTCAAGCGCAGGTTCGTCTGCATAAAAGCCCGCAATGGTATCCTCGGAAATAGAGAGCAACTCGGCATTGAACCAAGAACCCGCCTCTTCAAGCTGTGTATACAAACTCATACAACGCGCAGTATACGCTTGGTATTTTGATACGCGTGTATCTTCGTCGGAGCGACGTTCTGCATAGTTCCATGCCTTTTCAAACTCAAGCGCAACATGGTCTTCCAGCCTCAGATATGCAAGTAACTCTGATGCGGACCGCGAAATTTTTCCACGATATGCAGCAAGCTGTTCCGGATAGGTTTTGATGTCAACAAGCGCCTGCTCAAAGGCCTCATCACTTTCGAACATGGAGGAAAGATCCCACCGATACTTTTCTTCTATTTGATCTCGTGACTCGTAGTTCATTGAATGTCCTTTCAAATATCCTTCATATCTCTCCGATATTTTCCCCATTTTCTTTCAATATTTTCCCCATTTTTATTCTGGCAGGCTTTTTGAACAGATGTGTTTGAAAGACTTGCGTATATATACCTCTGCTCTCAACAAAGCCAAACCAGATTCACTACATTACTATCGGGATTCTGACGGACTTGAAGTTGATGCGATTATTGAGTTACGAGATGGACGGTGGACAGGTATTGGTAAATCTTGAAATCAAATACGCACCCCGTATAAAAAAGACGGGTTCGTAAAGAACCCGTCTTAGCTTACTTAAAAGAACTGTCGTAGCTTAACTATTTCTTCTTCCTCAAAATCCAAGAACCGCTCAAAGCTGCCGTGGACGTTGCGAGAAGAGCAACGGAAGGAAGCACTCCCGCATCTCCCGTATAAGGGACGGCTCCTTTGTGTTTCTTTGACGGGGTTGGCGGAGTTGGAGGCTCAGGAGTCTTTACGGTTACCTTGTTTGACTTCTTTTTGAATACATTATTGATATCGAGATCAAACTGGTTTTCGTAAGTAGTTCCCTCTTTCGTTACCGTTCCAACAATAATCGGAGCAGGAACGGGTGCTTCTTTAGTTAGATCAGCGTTAATCTGATCAAGAAGGGTTGATTTTGCAGTGAAGACGAGCGTGCGCGTTCCTTCGTCATAGCTCACTTCGTAGTCAGGACTTGCCTTCTTTGTCTCTTCCAAATTGAGCTTATAGCCCTCAGGCAAAACATCATTCATAACTACGGAAGTGATCTTCTCGTGCCCTGCCGGGAAAGCTGTTGTGTTCAGTGCAAACTTAACAACGGAGCCGGTCTTAACCGTGTTTGTGTCGATATCTTTGTTGTTCTCGTCCAGCACCTTTTTCTCAAGCTGAGGCTTTGTGTAAAGGATGTCAAAGTGGTAGGTAGCCTTAATAGTTGGCTTTTCAGGCTCTGTTGGAGGAGTAGGAGGCGTAGGTTCAACAGGCTTCGGAGGTGCCGCCATTGCCTTAATATTCGAGTTAAACGCAAACCAAACGACACCGCGCTTTGATGCACCGATGTTCAAACTGATTTCAGGGCTGGTTATCTTGCCAACAATGGCACCGTACCACTGGTTGGGATTACCTTCCGAATCCCACTCACTCGTATTGAATCTTGAGCCCTGTGCCTTATTCTCGTTATTGTTACTTGCATATGCTCCACCATCAGGCTGTTTGGTGATCGATGAACCAGAAATAGGAATAAACTGGCCGTTAAAAGATCGAACCTTCTCAACCGTAGGCTGGCCGTTAACCTTGGGCGTTGCGCTTGTACCGGTGCCATGGTTCAGTGACGAAAAGTTGATCAGCGCCCCTGTTGGATCAATCTCCTGACCATCTTCACCGTAGAACTTTACCTTCATATTGATATCGGCTTCGCCGTAGAAATTAAGGTACCACAAGGTTACAGTTGGGTCCTTTTCTATCAACACAGGCATGTCGTTTATGCCCGGCAGACCAGTCCCCTTCAAGGTATAGGTATATTCAACCTTAGAAATCTTTTTACCGTTAAGAGAGGAATTTTGCAAATTGGTATAGGTAACTTTGAGCGGTTGGTCTTTGTGGAGAATGGCTCTCGTTTCGGCAGAGTTGGCAACACTATTGATGTAGTTGAAATCATTAGCACCATAAGCTGGATTGCTACCAAGCTTATTTTTGATATTAGTATCAAAGTAGTTTTGCCACTCAGCTTGGGTATATTGCTTATCACCATTGGGGAAGCTCATTGTGGCATTCGGTTCTGACTTGAAGGTTAGCGACTGGGAAGCAGGCTCGCTCATATACCCATCTTCGTTTTTCTTCTTTTCAAGCTCTTCCATGGCCTTGTTATACGCTACAAGATCGGTGTCATACTTTGCTTTGGCCGTATCATAAGCAGCTTTATCAGTATCATACTTGGCTTTGGCAGTATCGTAGGCAGCCTTCTTGGTTGCATACTCATCAAGCTTTGTCTTGGCTTCTTTAGCGGCTGCCTCAAGATCTGCAATCTGCTTGTTGTAGTCCTCTTCAACCTCAGCTTTTTTAGCTGTGAGCTCTGAGGCAGACTCCGTTATACCTTTGTCAACATCGTCTTCTTTTTGAACATCTACACCGGCTACTTTTGCTGCAGCAACACTGGCTTCAAGCTTTGAGGAATCTGCGTGCACCTCTACACCTTTTACGGCATCTGTTGCAAAAGCTTTTTGCGCATTAAGCGGAAACAGCGTTAAAACCAACAAAAGAGAGAAGGTTATTGCACCTACTCGAGTGAGGGGGGGTAACTGCGTTTCATATACTCTGACCTTTCTCTGCCTATATAAACCCAACACACATTCATGTGGTATCAGAGCTAAAACCACCATACGCAAGACATGATACCAAAGACTATAACCACTGCATCTGAATTCTTTTCATCAACAAACAATTTACATACGTTTTAGAGATTCACCAGCGACCGTGTAGTAGGAATAAAACCTTCAAAAATTCCCGGAGCACCTTCGGCCTCAGATGCGAGAAGGTCTCTTTCACTTCTGATGGTCCACGTTATAAGATGCGCCTTCATCTTATGGCACGTCGCATCCACAAAGAGGTTCTTCCGGTCTTCAAATCTGTAAGCAATAAAGTCCGGCCTTCCCAAAGAGTTTCCGAGAAGGGCCGTGGCGGCAGCTTTCTTAGGCACTGATAAATCGGATACTTGACTGTCGTTAAAGAAGTTCTCTGCAAGCTGCCCGCGAAGTACCTCCGGACGGTGTATGCGAAGCCACCGAAGTACCATCGGATCAAAACTCTCAACTGCTGCGCGAACAGAATGCTCGTCAAGAACTCGCATAACCTGTTTGGTTACTTCCTCGGCATTTCCGCCGCGCGTTTTTACCTCAACAATTAAAGGTGCAGGCAGCTGATCTTCGCCGTTCCAGTCGTAGCAGGATAAAACCTCATCAAATGTAGGAATACCTTCTTCCGTGTCAAGCAAACGATATGTTTTCAGCTGGTCAAGAGTGCAATTCTCAACAACGTCATTCACGCCACAAAGACGACTCAAGTCCGAATCATGAACAACGACTAAATGACCATCGGCCGTCAGATGGACATCCAGCTCTGATCCAAAACCATGTTCAACGGCACGCCGAAATGCGGCAAGAGAATTTTCGGGAATCCCCCGCTCAATATCATGTAAACCACGATGCGCATAGCGGTATTTTTTAAATTCATCCCAGTGTGCCTGCAGTGCTTTGCTTCCCTTAATACGCGGAGCAACGGCAAATGCAGCGAGCACGGCAACACCGGCAGCGACCCCCGCCGTTACGCCGGCCGCAACCGCCGCACCCCTCAAAACGGGGTGTGCCTTTGAGTGCGAAATCTCTGGATCTTGCTTCTCCGTAGATACATTCTCGCTCACGAGCGTATTTGCAAGCTCGCCATCAAGCTCCGGTAGACGGTTACCTTTTGATACATTTATCTGTGGTTTAATGCGGGTCATAGCCACCTGAGCATCTGCAAGTAAGGATTGTGCACGCGCCACTGAATGGCGAACATCATCGGCACTGGGAAGCGAAGGTTTGACAGGTGCCGGGAGGTGTTTTGAAACTTGTTTATGCACCATACCGCCCACGGCATGTGCAGACTTCGATATGGCACTCGTAAGTATCTTGCGCGCGGCAGGTGATGTAAGCGCCGTTTTTGCAGCATATCGACCAATCGTCAGACCAACGATATTAACTGCGGCTCGTTTAATGAAATTACCCATCGTCTTCCTCCTGCCAATGCGAGTCATCAAATACCCTACTCGTCAAATGCTTCAAGTCCATGCTTAGCAATAGTATGACTGTCTCCATGGTGCACAAATTGCATTGTAATAAAGCTTACTCCTACCGCAACCGTAGAATATATAAACAACGCCTCATACGAAACATGTCCCATAAGCCATCCTGCCACGATCGGCGTTACCGTCTGTGATGCCATCGAAAACGTGTAATAGTAGCCGGTAAATTTACCTACATCAGATCCTTTGCACATCTCGACAACCATGGGAAGCGAGTTGACGTTAATAAACGCCCAACCTATACCAAGAACTATCATCACCACGTAAAGCGCTGGCGAGAAGCCCAATCCCATGAGAGTCCACACCACAAAGAGGGCAAATCCACCGCCCAGAAGTAAAATACCAATAAGAATTGTTTTCTTACGCCCAATCCTTCCCGCCACTTGGCCGGAAGGAATATAGGAGAGAATGGCTCCTACGGTGCAGACAATAAGACACTGCGACGCTTCTCCGAGACTCATCCCCCACTCTGCCTGCGCATACGTAGTGAACCATGTCTCCATAGCGTTATATCCCAAGAACCAAAAGGCAATTGAGAGCAACAGGAAAATGAGAGAGCGCTTTACCGGGGCCGGAAGCACTTCTCGACCGGAAGCATCGGTTTCGGAAAGATTATCTTCCGGGTGATTTTCCTCATAGGCACGAAACTCTTGCTCAAGCTTAGGCTCTTTAATGGTGATGAAAACAATTGCCACCGATACCAACATAATGGCGCCAACAACAAGAAAAAGCGGTAAGTAATTGACGTATGCAAGCCCTCCTACACGGTTTTTGCTGTAAAGAACCGATGTAATCAGCAGATACACAATGCCGCCACAAGCTCCCATAAGGTTGATGATGGCATTTCCTTTTGAACGCAGAGGCTTGGGCGTAAGATCGGGCATGAGTGCCACCGCGGGACTTCGATATGTTCCCATGGCAATAAGTACCACCAAGAGTACGCCGACAAAGACATATATTTTCCAGGGATGCAACTGTTCCGCTGCTGAATTATCAATAATAGGAAGAAATACCATCGTGCCAACAGCCACCACGGTACCAAAGACTAAAAACGGCATGCGCTTGCCCCATGAGTGTGTACACTTGTCGGAAAGAGCTCCGAAAAACGGTAATAGAAAGAGGGCAAGTACATTATCGAGAGCCATAAGAGCGCCCGAGATGGTCTCGTCAAGGTGCAGGGTATTGGTGAGCATCAACGGTATAACGCTGTTGTACATCTGCCAGAACGCACAGATAGAAAAGAACGCAAAACCAATGAGGACCGTTCGTTTTACATTGAGTTTCATCTCTCTCCTCAAACGTTCCAAAAAAACATATACCTGACTTTTTCATAGTATCAATCCTAAACTGCAAAAACTTTGGTTTTTCAGCCTGTGGACAAATTTTGCGGGGCAACGGTATCCAATGTGGGTACTATAAAAGTAAATAACAGAAGTTAGCAAACCGTACAGATTGCACGAGGGTAGAAACGCTATGCATACAATACCGCCAGTACACGAGCTGTATCTCTATGTACTTTTAAAAGAACAGCTCGGGATTAACCGTCAAACTGCGCTTATCCGCGTTAATGAGGTATTGGAGGCCGACGGCCTTGCGCCCGCTGATTTTGGAGCGGTAAGCGCACGCGAGCTTGTAGAAGCACTCCCTCACTTCATAAAAGTCACTGTATTTAAAAAGGGCGTTGTTTTTGTCACGGTCCTTGAAAATACCTCCTTTGAACAGGCTTTATCAGCTCCTGCAAAGGGCTATAAAGGCAATAAGGCATCTTCAAGCAGTAAGCCTTGGAAGCATAAGCGTGGAGCTAAACACATAGTGCCCGTAAAGCCAAAGCACCTCATACAAGCTGCGGACTCTCAAGAACCAAAGGATTCTCTAAAAACCGAAAGCCTCAAAACCGAAGATGTAGCAGTTGAGAATGTCAAAACCGAAGACGTTAAAACTCAAGTTGGAACTCAAGACGCCGACGACCAAAAGAGCGGAGACATCTTCATCTCGGAACTCATCGATGCAGTAAAAGAGGCTATTGCTCAAGAGTCTCAATCAACGTCGGATTTTTCAGATTCAGATAAACCTGAGCTCCATCACACTCAAGAATCAAAATCAGCCCCGGAAGAAGAGCGTGTGCCAGAACAGTCGTATCTTGAAGCTGCTCCATGTGAGCCTTCAATATCTCTTACGATTACCTACGACCCCTCTGACGCTGACGCACAGCTCCAAACAAATCCCAAATCGGTGTCAAATACCGCAACCAATACTGCTCTCGACTGTCTTCCTAAAGATTTCGAGAATGAGGTTCACATAGACAATGACCTTATGGGCATCTTGTATCAAATAACGCCCATGGATACCAATGTTTTTCAGCTGCTGACAGAGGATTTTCTTCTCGCACGCGCATCGCACAACATAAGCATTGCGGGAGGAAACATTGCCTTTCCCATGCGCTATAAGCTTCCTCACCAATCGAACCCAATAACTGCAACGCTCAAGCGAACTCCGCGTGCTCAACGACCCTGGAAACTGGTGGCCGTCAACGTCTCCCCCTCCGATCTTGCAACCCTTACCGTTGATCCGTTCAGAGGACTTCCTCGTGCAGGAATTTCTCCATGGGAAAAGCTTCCTTCTCAAAAGGGACATCTGGTGCTTAATCCTCTGCGACTTCTTACAAGCGAACGACCTGTTGCTGATTGGAAATTGCTTGTACAGGAAGTTTCAAGCCATATTGCACTTGAGACTGACGATTTTGCATCACGGTCTCTACCCCTACAGCAGGCAACCATTGCCACTGCATACGCATACCGCAAAGCCCACCAGCAGCTTACAAACACGTCTGAAGATTTTTACCTGCCAGTCAGGCACGCTCCGGCATCTGAAACCATCTGTTTTGACCCCAAACGTCCATGGACGTCTCCGTCTTTCTTTGAGGCTGTCGTTCGCGAGAAGAACCTGGATGTAAACGCTCTCTTCGAGGGCGCACGGACGGCAGGTATCGCAGGGTACCGCGTTATGGTCGAGCTGTATAATCCCTCGCTCAACGTTATCTACCGCGCACTTCCCGTACAGGAAGTGCGCGCTCGCGCCGCTGACAATACCGCCGACAATACAGATGAAAAGGTTCTGGTATTTGCAACACCTCAATCAGACCAAGAGCCGTATGTTGCTGTTGCGCTGTTGAGTGCCCCCGAGACCTATGCGCTTGCACGCATCTTCTCGGCCGGCCTGCCAAGCTGGCTTACTGCAGAAACCTCAAGCAAGCCTGATTGTTAATACGTCAAGCCGTCTTGTCGCCAAACGCCTTCCGGATAATGGAAAACCCATCCCGTAGGCTCCCAGTTACTAATATCTGCGGCATCTCCAACAATTTTATACTCAACAACGCCGTGCTCCACGCCCTGAGAGTCCTTGCTGAGTGCATCGAAATACCGGACGCGATTATAGTCATTCAAAGCCAGAGCATTGGTGCCAACTCCTTGATATGTGGGAGATAGGCCTTCAGATGCCAAAGCAGTCGGGAAAACATCTGCATTACTTACCGGTTGATCCGCTTCTTTCAGTGGTTGAGCAGCCTGCTCTGCCGTTTGTGCAGGCTTTACCAACAGAATTGGCGTGGGTGCTGTCTTCAAAAGTGAAAGAGGCTCTGAAGACGCAAAGTAACCATGGTCTGAGGTAATGACAATTGTTGTCTTTTCATATAGCCCAAGCCGTTTAAGTTCTCTGATGTAATCGCTCACGATATTCATTGAACCAACGGCCTGTTGTTCACGGGTCGAACTACCAACACGCTGTTCGTTCTCATCCATGGTATACGGATAATGTGGACCCATAAGATGGATAAAACGAACCGAACCCGTCGACGCATCATCAGTTGCCGTTAGGCCTCTATCACGCAACTTGCGAGCAAACAGTGGATCGTTTGTGGAATATGGCACTGAATCTGCTGCATTGGTAGTACCATCGTCCTGATGAACCATTGCAGCATTGATGTCATCCGTATAAAACCAGAAGAAGGGCTTAAAAACCCAAGGTAAATCTCGAAATAGTGCAGTTTTATACATTGCACACAGGGTTCCCGCATCATTTAAAGAAGAATTTCCTTCTTCCAAGCTATTCGCTTCTTTACTTGCATTATAGGCATTGTTATAGACATACTCCTCATTTGGAGAAACACCTTCACTGTATACGCCAACGTGGTACCCGGCATTCTTAAAATCTGGAAGGTAAGTGCCTTGAGCAAAACGATTTTGATTGAGAGTTCCATATGTATCGTCATGCTGTGGCTGATAGCCAGTAAGCATCGAGGGAATTGCGTCTCTGGTGGGAGTAATGACGGCCGAAGTGTTATGGAACCACGTAAAGCCCGTCATTTCATGTAAAAGCTCCGGATTCTTTTCTACCGCCGGACGGAGATCCATGGTTTCGTCATACATGTCTAAGACGAAAATAACTACGTTCTTCTTAGGAGAAACAGTGAATAAGCCTTTTTCTGTCAACGTATATTGAGGCGTTTCATTTGACGTTGTTGTGCCTGGAATATGATTTACAAAGAGACTTCCCACACCGACTGCTTGAACGAGCACAAGAACTAACGAAACGCCAGTTACAATGCGTCGAGCCAGTATTTTGCTTCTGTGACTAAAAATAAGAGGCAACACAACAATAACAACCCAAATGGCAGTAGTCCCACAAGCCCAAGAAGCATACTGAGTCCAATTAACGGTACCGCCATCAGAACTCGGAAGGGTTCCGTTAAGCACAAGAACCTGAACATACGAAGCGAAGGCAAAGCCAAACACAAGCATAAGCACAGCGTTAAAAAGCCGGCCTCGAAAAACACTTATAACTCCTGCAAGTACAATCGTTGCTAAGACTGCAGGTAACACAAAAATACGCCACGTGGATGTGAGTCCAAAAACAAGGCTCGCCTCATTTCCGGAAATAAGCTCAAACGGAGCCACAATCATATAGGTAAACACCATAAAAAGTGCAACCGAGAAGGCTGGAAGGATACGCTGCATCCACCGAGGACGATAGTCATCTTCTTTGTTTGTTGAGCGTTTTATTTTAGAGTCTAAGACAGCTTTGAACTCCGCATCAACGGAAGCCTTTTCAGAGGCTTCGATACGAGAAACAGGAGGCTCAATATCCTGTTTCTCTTCCATGTGAAATATCTTGAGAATATATTTACGAGAACGCCTAAACGCTATGCCAAGCACTGCTGAAAGTGCAACTGCAACACCTGCAACCGCTTGAATGGTATAGGTCATAACGGACGGGTCAACATACGCAAGAGCAGGTGTTGGAGTTGCAATGGTCAAAATACATGCAAAAAGTACGAAACCCACAAGATCTAAGGTAAGAAGAGCCATACGACCAAGTAGATTATTTCTTTTACATCCCAACAAAACCATCGAAATTACCAATCATCGCCAACAAGCCACTCTTTGCCAGTAAGCTGCCAGTTGTCCATATTGTTTGCATCCCCATTGATGACAAACTCTTTAATAAACGTATCCGCCTTGCCATTGGAAAGTGTCTCATAGTAGTAACGAGGACGATCTTCTCCCTCTTTTACTTCATCCAAAGGAGTCGTGTAGTTGGAAAGCGTCTGTCGATCAGCACCCATATCCTTGAGCACTTGCGGAAGGATGTCATAGTGCCAAACTGGAGCATCGGAAACCTTCATAGGTTGCGCGTCGAGCTCAGCGCTTTGCGCTGGCTTATAGAAAATGCAGGGTGCCGAAGGTGTTTTGATATCTTCCGGCGTCAAATACCAACGGCCATGATCAGCCGTAATGATAATGGAGGTATTATCATACGCTCCAATTTCTTTGAGATCTTGAATGTACGTATCAATAATTTTGAACATACCGCGAGTCTGTTCATCTTCTGTTTGTTCAGCTTCATTTTGCGTTTCTTCCATATTGTGATTCAAGTGGAATGGCGGATGCGAACCCATCAGGTGAATAAACCGGAATGATCCGTTTGAGTTCTGCTCATCGTGGATTCGCAGCTTGTAATGTTTAAGCTCGTTATAATACTTGAGATCGTCTTCATGATACGGCTGAGAAGAAAGTTCAACATCGTCAGGATTGACGTCTTTGCGCATACGTTGGTTAAGATCCTCCGTGTAATACCAGAAGCGCGGCTTCATAATCCATGGAGCGTCCCTACAAAAAGCAGCCTTATACAGAATGCGTAGAGTACCCAACACATCCATCTGATCGTCGGCTCCAATACCTCGAAGCGGATGGATATTCATTGTACGATCTTGCATCCAAACTTTATTTTCAGGTTTCTCATCACGCCACGAATCAGAATAAATTCCTGTTGCATAGCCTAATTTATTAACATCATCCAAGAAAGTACTTCTCTGATACCAGCTGTAGAAAAAGTCCTTAAAGTTCTCGTTCGTGTCTGTGGGACGCACGCCTGTAAGCAGCGATTGAATGCCATACCGAGTAGGAATCATTGACCCAGCGGTATTACTGTACCAGGTAAATCCTGTGAGATTGGAGAATGTTTCAGGATACGACTCGCGCAGCGTACGAATCTCATCCGTGTCAGTGGTATCAAGTACAAAAACTACCACGGTTTTCTTTGAAGAAACATCGTAGAGACCCTCACGAGTGGTATCAATGCTGTCAATTGTTTTGGCGTTTGCATCCGTAAACTTTTGGACCGCAGGTCCCCATAGACTTACGACACCAACTGTCTGGATGATAATAAGTGCAGCAGCAATACCAAGAAGTGCTGTTCGTGTTTGGCGCGTATGTATAACAATAAGAACAATCAAAATCACAAGAATAGCTATCCATACAGCTCCGGAAATGACCATCTTCCGTGTAAATTCTGACCAGATTACCTCGTGACCATCTGCAAGAGGCATTCCTCGATTCATAAACATTGCCTGTAGATATGCACACAGTCCCAACCCTCCCACAAGAGACAGGGCAATGTTGAACGCACGACCGCGTAGTACGGTTAGAATGAGCGTTACTACCAGCGTTATAGCTAAACCCGCAAGAATAACGGGAACAAAAACATCTTGTAAACTAAAGGCAAGATCATTCGCATTTTGTGCAACCAGCTCAAGCGGAGCCACTACAAAAACGGTATAAACGGAAAAAGCGGTTACCAAAAGTGCCGAGAAGAACCGTCCAATTGGTTTGAGGCGACCTTCCCTTTTATCTCGCATATATATTTTTTCCTGAGCAAGAATTTCGCCCATCTGAGCATTTGCTTTTTGAGCACCCTCTCTATTCACTAGGTGCACGTTAGCCTCAACGACTTTGTTACTATTCTCGTCAATATGGAATATCCGGAAAAGTACTTTTCGAGAGCGTCTAAATGCCACACCCAATACCGCTGAAAGTGCCACCGCAACCGCTGCCAGTGCCTGAATGGTATACGTCATAACTGATGGATCGACATACGCATACGCAGGCCTTGCAAAGATGCACAAAAATGCAATCGCGAGAAGCACTATGTAGCACACATCGTGTATACATACAGCACATTTTTGCTTAACGCTTAGTGATTTACTTACTGTCAAATGTATATCTACCATGTTTAGTCTTCCGTTTTCGTATCTGCATTGTCGTGATCTTGCATGCGCTTCTCTTGATGCGTCAACACGCGATCAAGAATGTACTTACCAGCAGCCTCACCACCATGCCCTAAATTAAAAATCATGTTGTCGCGAATCTCCTTGATTCGATCAGACCATGCGAGCGGATTATTAAACATTTCCTCAACCGCTTTTGCCAGACCATCCATTTTTTGGGGTTCAAAACTACGCCCGATTTCATTTCTCAGCGTAATGTCACAGGGATCAGAGTGAATCTTTGACCAGTCAGGGTTGTTTTCTTTCATCTCCGTATCAATGAAAACCGAAGGCCTCAGCGTGGTGAACGAAAATTCCTCTGCAACACTTGACCAGTCGGTGATAAGCAAACTCGCTGAAAGCACCGAAGTATTTGAGCTAAAGTCAGTTTCAAACGTAAGCTCCGAGGAATCCGCATCAGCATAGCGAGCAATGATTTCATCCATACGAGGCTTATAGCGCTTAACGTATTCAGGATGTGGACGAACTACGATACGCCAGCCATGGCCCATAAGTTCTTTGAGTAGATCATCGATACAGCTGTCTAAGATATTGCCAAATTGCCACGAAGGTCCAATAACAATGAGGGGCTTCTCTCCTGACTCGTGCTGCCCAAGGCCTTGCTTTTCATAATTTGCAATAGAACGATCGAGCAAGTCGTATCCAATGGCGGGCTTGTTCTTTTCTTTGGTGCCATAGTACTTCTCAAGAAGCTCAAGATCATGTTGCTGATGAGGACCAACGCAAAGAACGTCATCGTAATACGTATATTCATTACGCGTTGAGGTTACCGTCATCGATGTCATGTGGTGGGGCATATAGATATATTCGGCATCCTTTTTTACGTATGAGCGCTTCATATAGGAGCTCTCAAGATCGCCAAGCGTAGTCACCACAACATCGGCATCCATTTTCATAAAAAGCGTAATCAATCGGCGCTGGCCCAAATAATACGGAATCAAGCGGGGCTCTTTTTTGGAGAGCTCAAAAACCTGATCATTGGGGTCAGACGTTACATAGTGAATATGGACATCGGAGTGAGACAGAAGCCATTCAATGGCGCCCTGAAAGTACTTATAAAATCCGCTCGACTCAGAATAGAACACAAGGTGCTTGCCGATTGTGTTGAAGAACCGAGCATAGTCGCTTTTCTCGCGAACGGCATACGGATCGCGCTGGAACCACTTCTTTGTTGACTTGGTAGCCGTCTCCATTGCCTCATATTCTTCACGAGCTTCATTGAGCGCCTCGTAATCAACCTGTTTGTGCGGATCGATGATGATATTGCAAACAACCTGTACAAGAATGGAAAGCAAATTCGAGCAGACCCAGTAAAACGCCATACCGCATACCACATATATTGCCAGCACAAGTGACATTGCAATAGAGAGACCGTTAGTCGTGTTCTTCTCGGCACGACTCTGCTCACGCTGAAGCGGGTTTATCTTGTTGGACGCAAGACCGAGTGCCACAGACGAAAGCGCGGCGGCAAGAGGCATGATCCACGTAATTCCGCCATCGATGATGGGGGTCATGCCGAGAAATTCCGTGCCGGGTGCGCCTGAATCGGTAATGCCATGAATGACGTCGACAAGACCAAAGAGAATTATCACTTGGATTGCAAGAGGAATAAGACTTAAAAGTGGGTGATAGCCTGCCTTCTTGTTAAGTTCGTTCTGACGCTCTTCAATGGTTTCACGGTCACCGAAATAACGTGTTTTGAGGCGAAACATCTCGGGCATGATTTTTACCATGACAATGGAGTTTTGCTGCGTCCAAAGAGCAAGCGGCATAAGAATAATTTTAGTTGCAAGGGTAAAAAGAAAAATTGCCGCCCACCAACTACCGGTAAGATTGTATGCTGGCTGAACAATAAGTGAGAAAAGCTTTGCGAGTTGCTCAAGCATGTAACTATCCTTTGTATTTTTTTAGGTTACCGATTTATACACACAAGCTGGAATTATAACAAAAAATATTAGCCATCAATTCTGCAAACGCTGTTCTTCACAATGAGTTGTGGCTCCAGCACTATTTTATGGGCACAGCGGGAGTCCTCATTCTGGATGTCCTCGGTTATTTTGGAAAATAGCAGGTTAAGAGCAGCCTCTGCCAACTCTTCAACATTTTGCTCAATTGATGTTAATGCGGGTTCAAAAAGGGCGTCCGCAGCACTGTTGTCATATCCGACGACCGAATAATCTTGCGGAACATGAAGTCCGTGCTCATAAAGATAGCGGAGCAGCCCCAGGGCAATGTTGTCGGAACCGGCAAACACTGCAGTGGCGTTCAGACGAACCAGCTTTTGAGCGGCAAGATACGCATCTGGGATGTAGTAGTCGGTGTCAAGCACAAGATTGGGATCCGGCTCGATGTTCTTCTCGGCAAGTGCTTGTTTGTACCCGGCAAGACGACGCGCACCGGTTGCGGACTTGGTATTAACCATACACGCAATACGCGTATGCCCATGGTTAAGCAGATACTGGGTTGCCCGATAACCGCCCAGCTTATTGTTGAAATACACCTTGTCACAAACAAGATCGTCTATGGTGCGGTCAACCATTACGAACGGAATGGTTAGCTGTGACAGGTTTGCCGTCAGGTTTTGAGCATCTCGCCCTCCCGAAGAAATGACAAAAAGCCCGTCAACTCCACGGTTTGCCAACAGCCCCACAAGCTCGGAATCATTGGTGGCATTGTCATCCGAATTGGTAATAAACAGCGCATATCCACGTTTTCTACATCTAAGTTCAAGATTTCGCGCCAAAGACGAGAAGAACCTCGACTCAATGTTTGGAACAATGAGCCCCAGCGTTTTTGAGCGTTGCGTCACCAGGCTACGCGCAATCTGGTTGGGAATGTAATGCTCGCGTCGGGCAACCTCCAAAATGCGCCGACGATTTTCCTCGGTAACACGAACCGGTCTGCCGTTCAGCACCAGAGAAACCATTGCAGGCGAAAGGCCAACTTCACGTGCAATTGATTTAAGCGTTACCTTCTCAGACATGGATTTCCCTTCTTGTGTGGCTCAGCACCATTACGCTTTTCTTGGCGCAAGAGCACTTCTCGACACTGCCACTATATAATGAGATAGATTTTTGGCCACCATGAAACCAACACGTAGAGGATCCGCATGAACATTACGCCGCAAGAAGTTGCCGAAACACTCGCAATGGTCAGCGAGCAGAATCTTGACCTCCGCACAATTACCATGGGAATATCGCTCAATTCGTGCGCGGACGATGATTTGGACCGCATGTGCGAGAAGGTTTACGAGCGTATTGTGCGGCAAGCGGAACATCTGGTGGAAGTTGCCTGCGACCTTGAGCGCGAATACGGAATTCCCATTGCCAACAAGCGCGTCTCGGTCACGCCGATTGCACAGATTGCCGCCTGCACGAATGCGACAGATCTGTCGCCGCTGGCTCATGCACTTGATCGCGCCGCCGAAACGCTGGGCATTGATTTTCTCGGCGGCTTTTCTGCCCTCGTGCATAAAGGTATGGGAGATGCGGACCGCCGCCTCATTGCATCCATTCCTGAAGCGCTTGCCACCACGACACGCGTATGCTCTTCTGTCAACGTTGCCTCCACGCGTGCCGGCATCAATATGGATGCCGTACTGCTTATGGCGCAGACTGTGCTTGAGGCGGCACGCCGCACCACCGACATTCAGTGCTATGGGGCTGCCAAGCTGGTGGTTTTTGCCAACATGGTTGAGGATTCGCCGTTCATGGCAGGAGCCGTTCACGGTGGCGGTGAAGCGGATGCCGTCATCAACGTGGGCGTTTCCGGCCCCGGCGTCATGGCCGCAGCCCTTGAAGAGCTGCCTCACGACGCAAACCTTATGGACGTCGCCGAGAAAATCAAAGCAACCGCCTTTAAGATCACCCGCGTAGGCGAGCTCATGAGTCGGGAGGCTTCCCGCCGTCTTGGTGTCGAGAAGGGCATCGTGGATCTCAGCCTGGCTCCTACCCCGGCGGCCGGCGATTCCGTCGCCCGCATCCTTGAGCTCATCGGTGTTGGTGAGTGCGGAGGACCGGGAACTACCTGCGCCCTTGCCCTTCTCAATGATGCCGTAAAAAAGGGTGGCGTCATGGCATCATCCAGTGTAGGAGGTCTTTCGGGAGCATTTATCCCCGTCTCCGAAGATGCCGGCATGATCCGCGCCGCTCAAGACGGTGCCCTTTCCCTGGAAAAACTTGAAGCCATGACCTCCGTGTGTTCGGTGGGTCTCGATATGATTGCCGTCCCCGGCGATGTCTCCGTAGAAACTATTGCCGGCATTATCGCAGATGAAATGGCTATCGGCGTAATCAATACCAAAACCACGGCCGTTCGAGTCATCCCTGCCATCGGCTATACGGAGGGCGATATGCTGGAATTTGGCGGTCTCTTTGGCTCGGCTCCGGTGATGCCTGTCAATCGTTTTGCCGGCTCAACCCTTGCCCACCGCGGCGGTCGATTCCCGGCGCCCTTGAATTCGCTTAAAAACTAAGGGCTTACGCAAACCGGCATTCCGCGCCAATCAGCTCCAAATAGCGGCCTGAGCAAACCGACCCCATGTCAATTGCTCCGGCCACACACCTCAAGCGCAGCTTACGAGCTGAAAGAAAATCGGTATAAACCACAGCGCCGCAATAACGGCATAAGGCCAGAAATGCGCCTTGGTAATGGCCGCAAACTCTCTGATAAATGCCGTCGGCCAGTACCATCCGCCCGTATGCGAACCCACACCGTCAGCCTTAAGACCCAGGTTATGCGCGTACTCGGCGCAGCGAAAGACATGAAAGTCGCTGGTAACCATCGCCGCCGTATAGTCTTGATACTGCGCGTCGGCGTTCATGAGTATCTGCGAGTATTTGAGATTTTCCCATGTTGTCCTTGAACGGTCTTCCATAAGGATAGCTTCCTGAGAAACGCCATGTTCCACCAGATAATCACACATGGCCTGAGCCTCAGTTACCACCTCATCATCGCCCTGACCGCCTGAAGCCACAAACTTACCGCAGCAATCCTGCCGTTTCCAAAGTTCCAAAGCGCGATCGATACGTCCGGCTAAAAGCGGCGTGGGCTTCTCGCCGTCAAGACCTGCGCCATGAATGATGATGTAGTCATACCGACGATGCCTGGGCAAGATTCGATACAGCCACGAATAAAAGAGCAGTGCCACAAAGGTAAAGGAAAACCACAAGCCCTCGAAGAAGAAAAGCGGCAGAATCTCAAGAAATAAGCCATCCTGACCTGCATAGATAGGCATGCAATACATCAGAAAGATAAAGAGCGCAAGAGCCATCGGTAAAAGCGACGTAAGCGAGAAACCATTGTTCCGGATAACGATGATGCTGTTTACAGCCAAAAACGTGCAGGTTACCACGGGAAAGAGCGCAAAGAGGACAATGACAACATAGACGGTCCACATCTGGCCAAAGCGCATAAGTAAAAACAAAACGAGCCACACCACGGTTGCAAGCAGATAAAGAGCATTGCGAAACTGTCTTGGTTCCTTGCGAAACGAATGTACAAACAAAATACCCGGGATAAGCGCCGGCGAGAAGAGCAGCACATACACCACCAGCATCTGCCAGTCCAGAGTAAGTCCCATGTCTTTTATGAAAGCTTCAAGCATATTGATACGTTCCTCAAATATCTTTCGTCCATGTAAAATAATAAACGACCATTGGCAGCAAACCGCCTACCTTTCGCCGTTACGTCATGCATGAAAAGTATCTCATATATGAAAATAGAAAGTGTTATACGAATCTTGGTCAGCCTGTAGCGCACGGACATACCCCATCCGCCGCACCTCCACCAAGACCGTAAGGAGCGGTTTTCGCATGGAAAATGCTCGTATATCAGCGCTTCGTATCCGCGAAGCTCGTTTTTAGGAGGGTCTATGAAGGGTTATGCAATGCTCAAAATCGGCGAGTCTGGTTGGATCGAGAAGGACACGCCCGCGTGCGGTCCACTTGATGCCATTTGTAAGCCGCTCGCAGTGGCCATCTGTACCTCAGATGTGCACACGCTTTGGGAAGGCGCCATCGGGGATCGCCACAACATGATTTTGGGCCACGAATGCTCCGCCGAAGTCGTTGAGGTTGGCGAGCTTGTCAAGGACTTTAAGCCGGGCGACCGCGTCCTTGTTCCCGCCATTACTCCCGACTGGAACTCCCTTGAGGCACAGGCCGGATATTCCATGCACTCCGGCGGTATGCTTGCCGGTTGGAAATTCTCCAACTTCAAAGACGGCGTCTTTTCCGAGTACTTCCACGTAAACGACGCCGACGGCAACTTGGCTCACATGCCCGAAGGCATGGATCCCGCAGATGCCTGCATTCTCTCCGACATGGTTCCCACCGGATTCCATGCCGTTGAGCTGGCCGGCGTTGAGTTCGGCGATACGGTACTCGTCATCGGCATCGGACCTGTTGGTCTTATGAGCGTTGCCGGTGCGGCTCTGCACGGTGCTTCTCGCATCATCGCCGTGGGCACGCGCCCCGTCTGCGTTGAGGCCGCCAAGGGCTACGGCGCAACCGACTTCCTTTCCTACAAGGACGGCCCCATTGACGAGCAAGTTATGAAGCTGACCGACGGCAAGGGTGTGGATCGTATCTGCATCGCCGGCGGCACCGTTGAGACCTTTGAGCCCGCCGTCAAGTGCCTGAAGCCCGGCGGCAAGATCGGCAACGTCAACTACCTGGGTTCCGGTGACTACATCAACATTCCGCGTGTCGAATGGGGCGTTGGCATGGGCCACAAGGACATTCGCGGCGGTCTGATGCCTGGCGGACGTCTGCGCATGGAGAAGCTCTCCAGCCTCGTTACCTCCGGCCGTCTTGACCTCCATCCCGAGGTCACACATCTCTATCACGGCTGGGAACACCTTGAGGAAGCGCTGTTCTGCATGCGCGACAAGCCGCGCGACCTCATCAAGCCGGTTGTGGTTATCGATTAGCACCCGTACCGGAGCCAATTGACGCAAGTCTTTCGGTTCCGTAAGCGTTTCGGTTCACGTTCAGGCTGGCGAGAAGCGCGATCTTCTCGCCAGCTTTTTTGGAGCAGCATGAAGATTCTTGTTATTTCCGGCTTTCTCGGAGCAGGTAAAACTACGTTCATCCAGGAGTTGGTACGCCGCACCGGTCGCGATTTTACCATCTATGAGAACGAATATGGCGAAGCCGACATTGACGCACGCCGCCTGCGTGAGGATTCTGACCTGCGCGTATGGGAATCCGTCGAGAATTGCATCTGCTGCTCGGGTAAACAGGATTTTGCCGCAAGCATCCTGACAATCTCAAACTCCATCGATCCCGAGTTTTTGATTGTCGAACCCACGGGTGTGGCTAAGCTGCAAAGCATCCTTGAGAACATTGGCAGAGTTACATGGGAACGCATTTCATTGCTCGCGCCCGTAACCATTGTTGACGCTCAAGCGTGGCAACAACAACGCCATGATTTTCCTGAGATCTTTGACAATCAGCTCTCCGCGGCAAGAAGTGTCGTTGTATCTAAGCTTTCTTCCGACAGTGAGGCCGATGTTCGGCCGATTGCTGCTTTGGTTTCAGGGGTTAGCCCCGGCGTTGAGTTTATTGCTCAACCTTCCTATGCTGATATCCCAGACGAATGGTGGGAGAATCTACTGCACCGCCCCTTTGACAAAGACACCACCGAACCCGCAGAAGAAGATGCCCACGAAGGCGAATCGCATGGCCATGCGAACATCGACCTTGAGACCATGTCTTTACAGCATGCAGAGTTGCCATCGCCCGCACATCTGATCTGGCTTTTGGATGCCGCGTCCGCAGGAGTCTTTGGCAAGCTTGCTCGTGCAAAGGGTTCGCTCCCCTGCGGAAATCAATGGCTTAAGTTTGACCTTGTAGAACGCGCATGGGCCATCACCGGAAACGAACCCCAGGAAGATTCCCGTTGTGTCTTTATCGGTCGAAATTTGCTGCGCTCCGGACTTCGAGAAGTATTTGTCCCGGCTCTTTGGCATGACGATGCGGAAATCAAGCATGAGCATGAGCATGAGCACGGACACAGACACGAGCATGAACATGAACATCACCATATAGGCTCAACTCTGTAAAACGCAATTTCACCACTAAACGAGATTGTGGCAAGGCGAATCCACCACTAAACGAGCTTCTTCTCGCAATTGCTTCAAACTCGTGGTTTAGTGGTGGTTTTTCGTCAATTTAAGCGTTTAGTGGTGGATCAAATCACCACTAAACAGCACTTTTGACGGGGTTTTGAAGTCTGCGTGTTTAGTGGTGATTTTAAGAGGGAAACAGGGTTGTTCGACAGTTTTGTAGGAGTTGCTTGGCGGCTGCTTTAGACCACCCAAACAGATTGGTCGTTCTAACTTTATCTATACGCGAGGAACCCTACAGTCCCTTGCGGGTACAATACGAGAAGAAACACGCCGAAAACCCGTCGAACCCAAGGAGTTCTCTTGGAAGTCTTTGAATTCGTTCTCATCATTTTGACCTGTGTCGTTACCTCGTCAGTGCTTGACGAATTTTCTCGTATCTCCATTCCGGTACTGCAAGTTATCATCGGACTCATCGTTGCACTGATACTTCCCGGTGTTCAAGAAATTCACATTGATTCTGAGCTCTTTTTGGTGCTGTTTATCGCGCCGCTTCTCTTTAATGAAACCAGGGAAGCCGATCCCGCCTCTCTCTGGAAGAATCACGGCTCGATTCTTTCGCTTGCAATCGGCCTGGTTATTGCCATTGTACTCAGCGTCGGCTTTACCCTCCATCTGTTGGTACCCAGTATCCCCTTAGCAGCAGCGTTTGCCTTTGCCGCAGCGCTCGGCCCTACCGATGCCGCCACCGTTACCGCACTTCGCTCGTCAGTACATCTTTCCAATCGTCAACGGACCCTTCTTTCCGGCGAATCGCTTATCAATGACGCTTCCGGTGTCGTAGCCTTCCAGTTTTCCGTTGCCGCTGCCGTAACCGGTGCATTTTCTGCACTCGCTGTCACTCAATCCTTTGACGTCCTCTTTATCGGTGGCATCGTCATTGGTCTTGTGGCAGGAACGCTCTTCTCGCTTCTTATGGCAATCCTTGGTCGCATGGGATTTGACGACACCACCGCGCATGTTCTTTATGAGGTCATCTCGCCTTTTCTCATCTATCTCTTTGCCGAGCTTTGCCACGTTTCAGGTATCCTTGCCGTCGTTGCAGGCGGACTTGTTATGGCCCAGGCAACGCGTCGCAATACTTTTATCAGCACGACAGCCGCTCGACAAAAACTCGTTTCCGATAACTTCTGGCGTATCATCTCATTTCTTATCAACGGCACCGTCTTTGTGCTTCTCGGCATGCAACTACCCCGTGCCGTCACGCCGGGATTCAACGGAGGCCTCAGCATCTTTCAAATCCTGGGCGTTATTGCAACCATGACGCTCATTCTGGAAGGCGTGCGCTTTTTGTGGCTGTTGGTACTTGAGATTCGCCACGGCCAGCATGGCCTGCAGTTCTGTGGATCCGACGTTGAAACCGGCACTAAAGCCGATGCCAAAGCTCCTGCGGGAACTCGCACGTCGCTTCTCACCAACGTACTGGTAACCACCATCGCGGGCGCAAAAGGAGCGGTTACGCTCTCCATTGCGCTCACCCTCCCCTACGTCATTGACTCCGGTGCTCCCTTCCCACAACGTGAGCTTATCATCACCATAACTGCAGGTACTATCCTTGCGTCGCTGTTACTGGCCGATGCACTTCTCCCTCGTTTGGCTCCAAAAACAGTTGACGACAGCCTTGACGAACGCCTGCGTAAAGGAGAAATTGCGGTTCTTGAGGCCACGACATCCGAACTTCGCTCCATGATGAGCGACGGGCGCATAAGCGAGAAGTACCTCCCCGCACTACGGCTGACCATAAGCCGTTATACCAGTCGCTTGTTTTTTGAACGTATCAGCACTCCCGAAGCGGCACGTGCCACAATGCAGATGATTCGCGAGAACAACGAGCTGCAGCAAAGCCGCCTTGAAGAGTTGCGCCTCCGTCACCTGAAACATCACGACACAACACCTTGGAGTACCATTCTTGAAAATCTGCGCTCCATCAGACGCTCGGTGGGTTATATAAACTCACTTGCAGACATTGGCATGAACGCAAAGACCAACAATCGCATAAAGATTTTTATCAACGAAGCAAAGTATGCGCTGAAACGCTTACGTAACAACAGCGAGAGTAGCGAGATTCGTCAGCTTGAAGACAACGACCGTGCATACTTTCAGGCATGTCTCTATGCCATCGAGCTTGAATATACGGAAATCGATCGCCTTGAGGAGATTTGCAGGGATGAATCTGATCCCGATCGCGCGGCTATTGCCGCTAACTTGCTGGTAGATCATCAGTCAGCTGTAGATTCTATCTGGAGCCGCGTCAACATTGGTCAGGAAGGTGCCGGGACGGACATGCAGCGGTCGTACTCTTTGCCCTACAACCTTGATACGCATGAGATATCCCCGCATTTTCGCCAGCAGATTGCCGATGCGCGCACATACGCAAACGATGTTGATGAGACTGCTTTGCGCGTGGAACTCGATCAGATAGCCCGCCTTCAATACGAGGGCATCATTGACCGGGAAGTCGCTTCGCATCTTCGTGAAAACGTCTACTATTTGCAAATGTCTATAGGCGATTAGAAGGTCGTTTGCCACAGGCAATCGGGCTGCCGGATTTCTCACAGGCAACCGGACGCCGGATTAACCACGCGGGACCGTGCTGACGAACTACTCCAATCCCAAGACCTTATCCGCATCGATGTAGCGACCGAGCTTTCGTGAAGCCGCTTTAGGCTCGGGACCGTCAGGCCAACCGATAGCACAATGGCCAACGCCAACCCAGCTATCTTCCACGCCAACGTCAATGAGGAACTGCTTGAACTCTTCCGTCTCAAACTCTTCGCGAGCACGATGAATCCAAATTGAGCCAAGTCCCAAATCATGTGCCGCTTGCATCAAATTACCCATGGTAAGTGAGCCGTCGTACACACCGTTGGGATTGTCGGCCGGCACAAGTACCACAAGCACAACCGGAGCGCCATAAAACGGATCAAAGCCCTCAGGACACCCCATGATGACCGCATTCGCTCGCACGAACTTCTCGCGAAGTTGAGGATTTGAAATTTTGATTATAAGAGGGCTCTGCAAACCCCTGGCACTGGCCGCATATTCTCCTGCTTTTACGATACTGGCGATAAGATCCTCAGGCACCGGCTTGTTGGCAAACTTTCTCCAGCTCCGACGTGTGAGCAGTGACTCGTACGCTTCATTCATGAGAATCTCCTTTCAAATAACTGCCTTAAGTGTACGCCAAATGGTTTCTTTGGAGAATTAGCTTGAAGCATATGACCCACAATACTTAAAGTGATAACTTTTATGTATTGAAATACTGATAACTTTTACGTATTATACTCAACAAAGGAGGTTGGTTTTCTTGCATGAAATACTTTTCTACCGAGACAACAAAGACAGACAGCCGGTTCTTGACTACTTACAAGAGCTGAGTCGAAGCAAAAGCAAGGATAGTCGGATTAAGTTAAACAAAATCAGCGATTATATACAGGCATTAAGCGTATACGGAACAGAACAGTTGACTGAAAACTATGTCAAACATCTTGATGGTGAAATATGGGAATTGAGACCCATTAGAGACCGAATACTATTTGCCGGAGTTATCGGCGGAAGATATGTACTGCTTCATCATTTTATGAAGCAATCGCAAAAAACACCTGTAAGAGAAATAGAACAAGCAAAGCGAGAGCTAGCCGATTTTAAGAAAAGAAGTGGACTATATGAGTAATATCAATATAAGCAGCACTAATTCTATTGGGCGCAATTGGGCTGATGTCCGAAAGGAACTGTTCACCAAAGAGGAAATCGCCGAAAGCGATCTCAGGGTGGCGCTTATTGGAGAATTAATTAAAGCTCGAAAAGAACAGGGAATTTCCCAAAGAGAGCTTGAAGAACTGAGTGGCGTAAGACAGCCGGTCATTGCGCGTATGGAAAACGGAAACACAACTCCAAATCTAAGCACTGTTTTAAAAGTGTTAGCCCCCCTTGGCAAAACACTATATATCGGAGACTTGGAGAAAGCCTAAAGTGAGAACTTTTATGTATTAATAACCGAAAAATCGCACCGGATTCTCTCAAAGCAAAACGTCAGGGCGGGTTATGACAAACACTCACCGAACTTCTCGACAGACACACCTTACCAAAGCTCAAATACGCGCGCTTGCAACACTGACATTGGTTTTTGTTATTGCTATTGCAACGCTGATACAGGAATGTGCCACAAACCGCAAAGACAGCACCAGCCAACAAAGCGCATCGGCAGCCGCGGCTACAACCATAGCTGCCGACCCCACCAAAACCACAGTCCGGTTCCTTGATATTGGACAGGGAGACTCCACCATCGTTGAACTTCCTGACGGTAAGACCATGGTCATCGATGCGGGACCTCGTGGTTCAGCGAAAACAATAGAGGCTCAACTCAAGGCCGATGGACGCCCTCAAGTTGACTATCTCGTTGCCACTCATCCCGATGCCGACCATATTGGTGGGATGGCAGAACTTATCGCCAACGCTGACATCAAATCCATCTGGGCGCCAAACGCCACAAACAACACCGAGACGTTCAGGAACTTTTTGAGTGCCATTGACAAAAAGGGTCTCACCATCACACGGGCCGTCGCCGGCACAGCCATCGCAAAAACCGACCAATACTCCATCGACATTCTGTGGCCGCCTTCGTCCGCTCATTTCGACAACACCAACGACTATTCAATCATCATTAAACTGACCGTTGGCGAGAAGACCTTCCTATTCACGGGCGACGCTCCTGCAGCTTTAATCAATCAGGCTGTCGAAGGTCACATTGACGTGTTAAAGGTATCACATCATGGGTCGCACACCGGCACCACAAAGAAGCTTGCCACCAAACTCTCACCCGACTATGCCGTCATGTCATATGCCATCGGCAACGACTACGGACACCCGCACGAAAGCGTCCTGAGGGCATTGTCCGCCTCACATACACAGGTATACGGAACGGGAGCGAATGGTACCGTCACGGCCATTACCGACGGTTCAACTATTAATATATATGTTCAGAAAGAGGGCACGCCCGTCGCTCCTCCAAAAGTAAAGTAGAGGTGTTTTATGACCGCAATCGTTGACCGGATAGAAGACAACAACATCGCCGTTCTTGAAATCAACGGCAGCGAGAAGTTCTTGGATGTTCCCCTCTCTGAACTGCCTGAGGGAACCTCGCAAGGCGACGTCCTTGTTCACAAAGAAACCGGATGGGAACGAGACCCTGAGGCAACCAATAAACGCACACTTGAGATCCTCGGTCTCTTTAACAAGCTTTTTAAGAAGGACTAAAGGCTTTCCGCTCTTTTACCTCACGCTCAAATATACTCAAGCTTCCAAAAAAGCGGGGCTGAAATCCTTGTTCCAGCCCCGCTTCAACACCCGCTACGATGTCACTTTAAAAATCGTTTCTGCAACCTGTGCGACCTGTATTACTTCTCGCTAGCCCCAGAGTTTTTCTCGTTGGGATCTTTGTCGGAAGCTCCCTGCTCAGAGGAAGGATTCTTCTCGGTCTTCTCCGTACCCGCCTTCACACCCTTAGCAACTGCATCGGAAAGGGTCGGTGCAATGGCCTTTGCTCCCACAAGTGCACCAAAAAGCTGCTTCAAGTCAAGACCCATCGAATCGCCAAGACCCGCATTGATCTGCGTCATAGACTTGGTAATGTCTTCGGTCAGCTTTGCGGCATTGCCTTCACCATACATAGTGATGGAGCCAACATTGGCAAGCGGCTCAGCAACGGCGCGAGCAACGTCAGGCAATGCATTAAAGTACATTTCAAGCACGGCAGCTTGGTTCATCTTGGCCATTGCTTCAGCCTTTTTCTCAAGACCCTCAGCCTCAGCGGTTAGCTTTGCTGCTGTTGCAGCAGCCTCGGCGTCACCCTTAGCGCGGATTCCCTCAGCTTCGGCAAGCATGGCCTCACGTGTTGCATTAGCTGCCTGCGTGCGCTCGTACGCCTGAGCCTCAGCCTCTTTCTGACGACGGAACAAATCAGCCTGGGCGGCCTGCTCGGCTGCATAGCGTTCAGCGTCTGCCTTCGCGCGCACCTGGGAATCGAGGGTATTCTTGGTAACCTCAACTTCCTTCTGCTTAACGACGGCTTCTTGCTCCTGCTTCACAATGTTTGCAGCTGCAGTCTCGCGCTCAATATCCTTCTGCTGAATCTGCTTTTGAATCTCATACGCAGCGTCTGCTTTTGCGTTTTCCGTATCGGCTTCAACCTTCAACGCTGCCTTACGCATGGCAAGATCGGTCTGCTTTTGAGCAATGTCGAGATCGGCGTTCACACGAGCCTCATTGGATGCCTTGTCGGCAGCAGCCTGAGCTTCAGAAATTTCCTGATTTGAACGGGCCTGAGCAATCTCGGCATCTTTGCGGATGGTCGCAACGTTCGCAACGCCAAGATTATCAATGGTGCCGTCCTTATCGGCAAAGCCCTGAATGTTAAAGGCAACAATCTCAAGACCCATCTCTGCAAGGTCCTGATGAGCGTTGTCTTGGACGCGCTGCGCAAACGTATCACGATCAGTAACGATATCCTTGAGCTTCATCTGGCCGATAATAGCGCGCAGGTGGCCCTCAAGCGTATCGCGAACCTCATCGGAGATTTCATCGATGTTCTTGTAGAGGAAGTTGCGCGTAGCGGCCTGAAGAAGCTCCGGGGTCTCGGTTGCAATGCGAACCTTAACGGCTGCGTCCGCCTGCACGTTAATAAAGTCGTTTGTGGGTACATAATCCGATGTTTTTACGTCCACCGGAATCATGGCGGCCGTCATTGAGTCAACGCGCTCAATCAACGGCACTTTAAAGCCGGTCTTACCATGGATGATGCGCTGTCCCCACGGACCTGAAACGACTTTAATCTCTGCAGGAGATGCAGACACAAAGCCGTTGACCAGGAAGAGAAGAACGACAATCACCACAATCACAATGGGAATGACTGTTCCAAGTGAGCCAAACATAGCTGTCCTTTCTACCACTTTCCCAGACTTACTGTTCTGGAGTATATTCCTTAGCAAGTTCTACCATCAACTCGATTTCTTCCTGAGTAAAACCTGCGTCTTTCCACGCGTCACGCATATATTGTTCACTGTTTATCATTATATGATAGTAGTAATTAGCTCTATCACTTTCTGGCAGGGAGCTCCCTTTGGTCTGCGCCTTATCCAATCTGCCTCTCAGGTACTTCAAATCAAATTTAGCAGCTTCTTGAGCCTTTTTTCTGTATTTCTTTTCGTTCTTTTTCCATTCTTCCTTCTCCCATTCCGTGGGATGTAAGGCCCTATTGACCGGTTGCGTTGACGTCTTTTTGGTAGACGTTGGAGAGGAAGAGCTGCTCGTAGAACCTGATTCTCCCGACATACTCTGAGTTGACACTCCCGAAATCTCTGTCGGCGAATACTTCTTTGAAGTGTTAGACACAGAAGATCTTGACTTATTGACATATGAATTTGTATACGGCTGATCAAAAACTATCGACAGCGAAAAGAGCAACGCCAATATAATGCCGGCGAACATCGTCATCTTCTTGAACTGCCCTTTGTTACCCGAAGAAGTGCCGCTTTTGTCTTCATCTTTCAAAGGGAAATCAAAAAAGAAATCTCCTTTGGATTCTTCTTGCAATGGCCGAAACGTCGGCTCAAAGGAATCTTTTGGAGCAGGAAGTCCCAAGGGTTCGTACTCATCATCGCTCACCGTGGCGGTTTCATTTGACGTAAAACGCTCCAACTCACTCTCTGCTTGAGTCTTCGCTTCTGCAAGCTTGGCGGCTGCCTTTACCGCTTCAGCCCGCGCCCGCGCTGTTCCGGTTTCCACGGCACTTCTCGCGATACTTTCGGCTTCTGCAATGCTTCTCGTTATATTTTCAGCCTTGAGTTTTTCAACGCGCTTATGCGCTGGATCAGTTGAACGCTGTTTTGCTTTTCTCGAAGACTGGGCAAGGTCTTTTATCTGCCAGTCAGTCTGAAAAAGGCTGAACTTAGGTAGCGACAACTGCGGCAAGCGGAATCCTTTAGACGACACAACGTCCTCATAACGACCAGTCTTAGGATTGAATCGCCTTGTTGCCATCTTGTGACACATCCTTCACTTAAGCTGTCCGCAGCTAAGAACATTTTAATTCAATTCGCAACAAAAGACACTTATCGTACGCTTTGCCAGCCAAACCCTTTAATTCTTCATTTTTCTTAGCTACCAATCTTTTGAATCTACGAAAAAAGCTGTGAATTACCTTCTGAAAGAACTGCAGCAAAACCATATACTGTACCGGCTCATATACTCTTTTACTGATTTCTTCGATAAAAAATGCACCGCCCAAATATGGACGGTGCATACTTACGTACATCAATGACCGGCTATTTAGACTTAGCTCCTAGCGGTACGATACTTCTTTGCTCCAAGAGCGAGAAGAACAGCAGCACAACCTGCAACGGCAGTCATAAGAACCTGCGGCATTGAGTTGTCTCCCATGTATGGAACAGCCGACTTACGAGGCTTAGGAGGAACCGGGTTAGTTGTGGTGTTGGTGTCTGTATCAATCAAGCCATCACTGACGTGAGCGGTGTTGACAACATTGACATCTCTCACGCCCTTATCGACCTTGACCTTAAAGGTTACGGTAAGGGTCTCTCCGGAAGCCACGTTCTTCTTCCAAGTAACCTTATGCGTAGCCTCATCATACGTTCCATCGTTATCGGCCGAACCATCAACATAGGTGGTGTGCTCAGGGATAGCATCGGTAATGGTAACGTCGCGAGCGGTATTTGTGGTATTGGTATACGTCACGGAATACGTCAGCGTCTGTCCCGCCTTTACCTTATTGCCGTCAATGGTATTACCATCAGCATCAAGGACATCTTTTTTGGGTTGAGGCTCAATGACCCATACGCCAATAAAGTGTGCATTCTTATGGTCAATGGTCTCAGAATCGTGATCATAACCCATAAAGACCCATGTGCCTTCAGAAGTTTCTACGCGAGTCTTTCCTCCAATGGGAGGATCGGGAGTTACTGTCGTACCATTCTTAATCCCTGTCTGCTTACCGGGGAGAAGGTCGAGAACTTCTTGAGGAAGCTCTTTGCCAGGGGTGCCGCTTACAAATTCGTGATCCTTTGCATACAACAAATCCGTAACAACTTTGTTTGAATCAGTTTTAATGTTATCCACATTCTGCGTCACGATATTGGTGATGCTCTCGGCACCCTGCTGAGCAGCCTTCTCGTTGGTAACTGTCTTATAAACGATGGTGTAGTACTTACCGCCATTGCCCTTAGTCAGATGCTTCTTGGCAATGTCAACGGTAACTTTCTGTCCTTCAACAGTAACGGTGTAATCATCGCCCTCTGTCAAAGTGTTACCGTCTTGAGTGACCGTAAGGCTCTTGAAGTCCAAACGCTCATCAAACGTATCTACCATGCTCATGCTCGTAATAGGACCAATGGTATCCACACCCGGTTTTGGCATACGGTATTTGGTTGTATAGGTAAGCTCTTGGCCGGCTTCTGCCTGTACCTCAGCCTTGTCAACCTCTTTGGTTGGAGGAGGTGCAACAACCTCGGTGTAAAGACCGAAAAGACCACCACATGACATAGTAGTGCCATATTCGAAATTAATCTTATTATCTACTGAACGAAGGCCCATGCCTGTAACATTATATTCGTCATCACCGGATGTACCACCACCGGGAATGGTTGGAGTCCACGTAGTCTTGTTGCCTGAAGTAGATTCATGCAGACTGTTACGGTTGTTCATTACAATTTTGTCGAGCGCAGTATCTTTGTTGAAAACAGAGAATGATTCCTTACGATTATGTGTGCTGATAACATCCACATCAGAAGGGAACATGACTGCTCGCAAGTCACAAGGCGTACCGTCCTGGTTTTTCAGCTCAACCGTAACATTAGCGTGAACCCCGAAAGTATGGAACATGTCTTTTGTATATGTAGGATGATTGCCGTCTAAATAATTCTGAATATAGAAGGACTTTTTACCCCAGTTCTCATCAACCACCATAAAGGGAACAACGGTCTTGGACGGATTCTCAAAATCGCCAGTCCCTTCCTGTAAAAACTCCAGGTTAACGTTGTTAACGGTTACGTACACGTCAACGACCTTGCCATTGACAGTACCGGCATTGCTAAATTTCAACTTAAGCGGCTGACTAAACGACTGATCAGCTCGCTTGGTCTTATCGACCTTGAGAGCAAAGACCGTGCTCTGCTGACGACCGGTTTCAGGAGGAATAACATCCATATCGACGTCACCACTCTGGGAGATAACCGACATGTTCTCCTGAGTCATGGTGAACTGATACGCCTGAACATGAGCGAGATCAGTATCGTCTTAATCTCAGTAACCGCTAAGACTTTCTGCGGCTGCACTATGACTGCAATGGCTGTCATTACAAGCGCCACAAAGAGCACGCCCAGCCTTCTTACCAGAGATGTACGCATGTTTTCTCCTCAAACTATATGGGGCAATTCATTGTTTCCGCTCTACTGAACACGTGCCGATCAGCTAAACGGGTTTCTTTCTTTGATGAGTCAGCATACTGCCTCGCCATCCTGTCGTACTCTTCGAACTATGCCTTACTTCTGTATTAAAATCAAGAACCAATCCCCTTTTTCACTATCTCTTTATATTTTTTAAGTCTTAGATATTGGGGATATACGACATTGCTTATACAGGGGAATTTCTCATAGATCCACGACACTATTGCCGTAAAACCTGCGCAATGTGCTAAGGCAAACTACTTCATATAGTTTTTTGTCTACGTAGACTAAACTTACTGAGAAAAACACCGCCCTTCTTTTTAAGGGCGGTGTTGGAATGTATGGTGGAGGTGCGGAGAATCGAACTCCGGTCCAAAGCAAATCCGCGGCAGGTGTCTCCAAGCTCAGTTGCTCATTACATCTTAAACAACGCACGCCGAGCAACCTGCGTTTGTTGTTCCAGCCGGTTCAATCTTTTTGCAAGGCATACCGACTACGTCCTTACAAGCATCTCCCTAAAATGACATCGCCCCGGAAGCGGGAGTATATCCCGGTTTGACGCGCTGAACTTTTAATTAAGCAGCGAGAGCCATCTGAGGCTCATAAGAAAGAGTGTTGTCAATTCAATTTGACATTTCCCCTGTTTAACGTGGCGAGGAGACCACGGCTTGCTGCCCACCTAAAACTCACCCTGTCGAATCCAGTCACCCCCGAATATATGAGGTGCTGCTGCCACCATGCAGCTTTCAAGTTACGCAGGCAAGAAAACTCCCATGCGAAGCTTCCTTACCATTGCTGAACTTCCTTCAGCACCCACTGTCTCATGGGATAAGACAGTATACCCTTTTTCTAAAGTTCTGGGAGGATAGTAATGGAAAACATAGCATAGACACACGCTCTTCTCGCTATCAAACACTTGGCTCACAGCAATGTAGCGACCTCTCACTTCTCATTTCAGCCGCCACTTGGCCTCTGTTCCTGATCACAATTTCACCGGTAAACGAGATTACGGCAGGGCAAATCCACC